>ERZ772827.625-NODE-625-length-19173-cov-8.837326_pt1 | contig 19173 bp, 19 predicted proteins | sample MGYA00580850_ERZ772827 | MGnify/ENA primary metagenome ERZ772827 (study PRJEB29015, sample SAMEA2737950) | human oral metagenome | biome: human oral; feature: human-associated habitat; material: dental | place: China | collected 2145 ...
GGGTCATGCCGATGCCTAAGGGCGCGTAAGTGCCGTCGGTGGAATAACCTTGGTTAAGCGATTCGGGGCGCGAGCCGCTAACCTTGACGGTTTCGAGTTCGGTCGCGTCCTGGCCGAAAGCAAACAGCGGCACCAGCGCCAGGGCAATCAGAGTAGGACGGCTGCGGGGGCGGAGGATTTTCATGGAGATTCCTTGTGTTGGGTTTGGGAAGCGGGACAATCATCCGATAATTCGGTTGATAATATAAGAAGCGATTGCGATTATACTTTTTGTGGCGGATTTTGCTAAGTTTTGTTTGGAATGTTTTGTTTTTTGCTTTTCAGGCTGCTTTTGACTGACAGGCAGCCTGAAAAAGCCGCAGACAAAAAACCGCCGGGAGCTGGAGGCTCCGGCGGCCGGATGCCACGTTAAGCGGCGCTTTATTCCTCGACCACAATCCGCGCGTTCAGCGGCTGCACGGGGCGGTTGTTGTCGTGGCCGATCATAGCGCGCATGGCTTCGAGTTGCGCTTTGCTGGCGCTGACCGGATGTTTGAAAACGATCCAGTTCACGCCCTCGCTGCAGGGCGGGGTGGTCAGCGAACCGTTGAGACGGTAGTGCTTCTGCCCGCGCGGGAACATCGGCATGATGTCAAGCTTGTCGGCCAGCTCGGCTTTTTCGCCGGCTTTGAGCGGCTGCGCCAGCAGCGGTTTGAGCGCGGGGTTTTCTTTGCCCTCGACAAACATCACGCCCAGCACCGCCAATTCGCCGCTGTCGGACTGGTGGACGAAATGCGCTTCCATCGGGAAGTATTTGCCGTCGAAAGTGTGCTCGCTGGGGGTGTGGAAGTGAAACTGCTTAAAGGTGAAGGTTTTGCCGCCGAGCTTCAGCGACTGGTTGGCTTCGGCGGGCGTGGCCTGGATGGTGTGGCCGTTGTTTTCCACGCTGTAGTTCATCGGACCGTAACGGAAGGCGGTGCGGTTGACCGCGGTGGCCGAACCGGCGGCCAAATCCACCGGCGACTGGTTTTTTCCGCTCTGGCAGGTGGCGTAGGCTGGGCTCAGATTGCCCCAGTGTTCGGGGCCGTCGTCGCCGGTGTAGGACCAGCCCGAATGGGCGGCAGCGGCGGTGTAAAGGGAAGCGGCGCACAGTGCGGCCAGCAGGGACAGACGCAGTTTCATTAAAGCTCCTTTGCGGTTGCGGGGTTGGAAAACGGCGATTATGCGGACGACCGCTATGTTGCGCCACCGCCAAACCGCAGGCGGGAGCCGTTTTGTTTGATGCTGCGCAAACATCTTGCAAATAAAACGCGTTTCGCTTTTGTTTTAGGCGTTTTGGGCGGCGAAAACCGCAATCAAAGCGTTGCATAATGCCGACATTAACGCAGATTCTGCTGTTGAGGTCATAACAAAAAAGCAGCCTGAAAAGCGCAATGGCTTTTCAGGCTGCTGTGGTTGGTTTGCCGTTGGCGCGCGGCGACGGGCGGGTTTATTGCTCTTCGTCGTGGCTTAAGTCGTAGTAGATTTCGCCGTCGCGGATGTAGCCCAGCTGGAAGCGGGCCAGTTCGGTTACGGCTTCGTAGCCGTTTTTCAGGTCTTCGACTTCGGCGCGCAGGATGTTGTTGTTGATGCGCGCGCCTTCGTTGCGGCTGGCAAAATCGGCGGCTTGGGCGCTGGCTTCGGCGTATTGGGCGCGCAGGCCGCCGGGTTTCCAGATTTGAAAATGCAAGCCGCCGAGAATGGCCAGCAGGATGAAGGTAATGTATTTCACGGTGTGCCTTTCGTTTTCAGGCCGCCTGAAAAAACCGCAGGCTCAGGCAGCCTGAAAAACAGTTACGCTTTGAGTTGGTAGAAGGCTTCGCGGCCGGGGTAGTAGGCGACATCGCCCAGCTCTTCTTCGATGCGCAGAAGCTGGTTGTATTTGGCCATGCGGTCGGAGCGCGAGAGCGAGCCGGTTTTGATCTGCATGCAGTTGGTGGCCACGGCCAGATCGGCGATGGTGGAGTCTTCGGTTTCGCCGGAGCGGTGGCTCATCACGCTGGCGTAGCGGTGGCGCTTGGCCAGATCGACGGCCTGCAGGGTTTCGCTCAGGGTGCCGATTTGGTTCACTTTTACCAAGAGGGCATTGGCGATGCCGTCTTTGATGCCTTCGGCGAGGATGGCGGGGTTGGTAACGAACAGATCATCGCCCACCAGCTGCACTTTGCCGCCGAGTTTGGCGGTGAGCAGCTTCCAGCCGTCGCGGTCGTTCTCGTCCATGCCGTCTTCGATGGAGACGATGGGGAATTTTTCCACCAAGTCGGCCAAATAGTCGGCAAACTCTTCGCTGGAGAGCGCCAAACCTTCGGCGGACAGATGGTAACGCCCGTCGCGGTAGAACTCGCTGGAGGCGCAGTCGAGCGCGAATACCACGTCTTCGCCGACGGTGTAGCCGGCTGCGGCTACCGCTTCCTGAATCAGCTCCAGCGCTTCTTGGTGGCTGCCGAGATTGGGGGCGAAACCGCCTTCGTCGCCGACGGTGGTGGGGAAACCTTTGCCGTCGCACAGTTTTTTCAGCGCGTGGAAGACTTCGGCGCCGCAGCGCAGCGCTTCGCGGAAGGACTGGGCGCCAACGGGCATAATCATAAATTCTTGGATGTCCAGGCTGTTGTTGGCGTGTTCGCCGCCGTTGATGACGTTCATCATCGGTACCGGCATCGCCATCGGGCCGGCACCGCCCAGGTAGCGGTAGAGCGGCAGGCCGGCGTCTTCGGCGGCGGCGCGGGCAACGGCCAGCGAGACCGCCAGCGTGGCGTTGGCGCCGAGACGGCCTTTGTTGTCGGTGCCGTCCAGATCGAGCAGGATGCGGTCGATATAGCCCTGCTCGGAAGCGTCGATGCCGATCAGCGCCTGGGCGATTTCGTTATTGATGTTTTCAACGGCTTTGAGCACGCCTTTGCCCAGATAGCGGGCGGCATCGCCGTCGCGCAATTCCAGCGCTTCGCGCGAGCCGGTGGAAGCGCCGCTGGGTACGGCGGCGCGACCCATCACGCCGCTTTCCAGCAGCACGTCGCATTCTACGGTGGGGTTGCCGCGCGAATCGAGGATTTCGCGGGCGAAAATGTCGGTAATGGCACTCATCGGTAGCTCCTGAACGGGATAGGCAAAAAAACGGCGGGATTATAGCGGATACCGCCGCCGAATCATACGGCGCGGTGGGCTTTTTCAGCGGGATTCAGTTTTCCAGCCGGCTGCCGGCTTCGGCTTGGGCGCGGCCGAGCACGCGGCGGCCGTCGGTTTTCAGGCTGCCTGCCAGAAAATCGGCCACCGCCTGCGGCAAAATGCGGTGTTCGGCTGCCAGCACGCGCGCGGCAAGGGTGTCTTCGTTGTCGCCATCCAAAACCGGCACCGCCGCCTGGGCGATAATCGGGCCGCTGTCGAGCTCGGCGGTGGCGAAGTGGACAGTGCAGCCGGCCAGCCGGCAGCCTTCTTCGATGGCGCGGCGGTGGGTGTGCAGGCCGGGGAAGGACGGCAGCAGCGAGGGATGGATATTGATCAGGCGGCCGGCGTAATGCGCGCAAAATTCGGGAGTCAGGATGCGCATAAAGCCCGCCAGCAATACCAGATCGGGCCGGTGGCGGTCGATTTCGGCGATCATCGCGCGGTCGAACGCGGCGCGGTCGGCATAGTCGCGGTGGTTCAGCACGGCGGTGGCGATGCCCTGCTGCGCCGCCCACGCTAGGCCGGCGGCGTCGCTTTTGTTGGACAGCACCAGCGCAACGCGGGCATCGGGAATGCGGGCTTCAACCACCGCCTGCATATTGCTGCCGCGGCCGGAAATCAGGATAACGATGTTTTTCATGGGATTTAAAGTTTAAAAGCAGCCTGAAAAGCCAAAACGGCAAAAGGCAGCCTGAAAGCCGGATTCGGGCTTTTCAGGCTGCCTATGGTTTAGGGATTGGGCGCGCGTTCGATATCGGGGGTGAACACTTCGACATCGGCGTTTTGCGCGCGCTGGCGCAGGGCGTGGTCGATCAGCACCAGCGCCAGCATCGCTTCGGCAATCGGCGCGGCGCGCAGGCCGACGCAGGGGTCGTGGCGGCCGTGGGTGGCAATCGTTACCGGCTCGCCCTGGATGTCGATGCTGCGGCGCGGGGTGGCGATGGAGCTGGTGGGCTTGACGGCAAAATCGGCGCGGATGGTCTGGCCGGTGGAAATGCCGCCGAGTATGCCGCCGGCGTGGTTGCTGGCAAAGCCCTGCGGCGTGAGTTCGTCGCCGTGCACGCTGCCGCGCTGGGCAACGGCGTCGAAACCGTCGCCGATGGCAACGGCTTTCACGGCGTTGATGCTCATCAGCGCGTGGGCGATGTCGGCGTCCAGGCGGTCGAACACCGGCTCGCCCCAGCCCACCGGCACCTGCCGCGCTTCGATGTGCAGGCGGGCGCCGACCGAATCGAGCGATTTGCGCACGCTGTCCATATAGCCTTCCAACTCGGCGATTTGGCTGCGGTTGGCGGCGAAAAAGGGATTTTCGCTGATAAATTCTTCGCCCTCGAAAGCGATGGTTTTTTCGCCCACCTGCGTAACCCAGCAGACGATTTCGGTGCCGAAGCGCTCGCGCAGCCATTTTTTGGCGACGGCGCCGGCGGCCACGCGGGCGGCGGTTTCGCGGGCGGAACTTCTGCCGCCGCCGCGATAATCGCGGATGCCGTATTTGTGCCAGTAGCTGTAGTCGGCGTGGCCGGGGCGGAACTGCTCGGCGATGGCGCCGTAGTCTTTGCTGCGCTGGTCGGTGTTGCGGATCAGCAGGGCGATGGGGGTGCCGGTGGTTTTGCCCTCGAAGACGCCGGAAAGGATTTCCACGCGGTCGGCTTCGCGGCGCTGGGTAACGTGGCGGCTGGTGCCGGGTTTGCGGCGGTCGAGATCGGGCTGGATGTCGTCTGCGCCAAGCGCCAGACCGGGCGGGCAGCCGTCGATGATGCAGCCGATGGCTTCGCCGTGGCTCTCGCCAAAAGTGGTGATGCGGAACAGTTGTCCGAAAGAATTGCCTGCCATAGGGTAAACGCCAAACAAAAAGAAAAACGGCAAAGGCAGCCTGAAAAACGTTTTCAGGCTGCCTTCGGGTTTATTTATTCAGAAATTCGCCGTAGGCCATGATGCGGCCGAAGCGGCGCTCGAGCAGATCGGAAAGCGGCATCGCCTGCGCCTGCGCGAGCTGCTCGGCCACCACTTCTTTGACGCGGCGGGCGGTTTCGGCGTGGTCGCGGTGGGCGCCGCCCAGCGGCTCTTCGATGACGCGGTCGATCAGATTGAGCTTGAACAGCCGATCGGCGGTGATGCCCAGCGCGGCGGCGGCATCGGCGGCCTTTTCGGCGGTTTTCCACAGAATCGACGCGCAGCCTTCGGGCGAAATCACCGAATAGGTGGAGTATTGCAGCATGTTGACATAATCGCCGACGGCAATCGCCAGTGCGCCGCCGGAGCCGCCCTCGCCGATAATGGTGCAGATCACCGGCACTTTGAGCTTGGTGAGCTCGTACAGGTTGCGGCCGATGGCTTCGGACTGGTTGCGCTCTTCGGCGCCGATGCCGGGGTAGGCGCCGGGGGTATCGACGAAAGTGAGCACCGGCAGGCCGAATTTTTCGGCGGTGTGCATCAGGCGCAGGGCTTTGCGGTAGCCCTCGGGGCGTGGCATGCCGAAGTTGCGGCGGATTTTTTCTTTGGTGTCGCGGCCTTTCTGGTGGCCGATCACAACGACGCTCTGGCCGTCAAAGCGCGCCAGCCCGCCGACGATGGCGTGGTCGTCGGCAAAATGGCGGTCGCCGTGCAGCTCTTGGAAGTCGGTGCACAGCGCGGCGATGTAGTCGAAGGTATAGGGACGCTGCGGGTGGCGCGAAACCTGAGACACCTGCGCGGGCGTGAGTTTGCTGAAAATGGATTTGGCCAAATCGCGGCTTTTTTTCTGCAGGCGGGCGATTTCGTCGGAAATATCGACCGCCGAATCGTCCTGCACCAGGCGCAGTTCTTCGATTTTTTTTGTCAGTTCGGCAATCGGTTGTTCAAAGTCGAGAAAAACGGGTTTCATTATGGCTCCATCGGGCGGCGCGGCGGCCGCCGGTGCGGGTGAAAATGCGGCGCGATTTTACTGCTTTTTTCATGCGGCGGGCGAAAAAACGCCGCCGCCGGGCTTTCAGGCTGCCGGATGCGGGTTTAGAGCAATCACGCAAGGGGCGCATGATACGCCATCGGCGCTGTTTTGGCACGGCATTTAGCCGGCGCGCCGCCGCCCGAAAGTAGCCCCAAAGCAGCCTGAAAACACCCGCGCCGCCGCTTTCAGGCTGCCTGCATGGAACAGCCCGCCGCCTTTGCGCTAGAATGGCGCCTTTCTTTTTTCAGGCTGCTTTGAGATACAGAATGGATAGCAACAGCAACCAGTCGCGCCCGATCGGCGTGTTTGATTCCGGCGTGGGCGGTTTGACCGTGGTGCGTGCGCTGATGGAGCGGCTGCCGATGGAAAACATCGTTTATTTCGGCGACACCGCCCGCGTGCCCTACGGCATGAAGTCGCGCAGTACCATCGAAACCTTTACCGCGCAAATCGTCGATTTTTTGCTCAGCCAAGACGTCAAAGCGCTGGTGATTGCCTGCAACACCATCGCCGCGGTGGCCGGCCACAAAGTGCGGCAGGCGGCGGGCAATATGCCGGTGCTCGACGTGATTGCCGCCGGCGCCGAAGCCGCGCTCGCCACCACGCGCAACGGCCACATCGGCGTGATTGCCACCGCCACCACGGTAAACAGCAACGCCTACGCCCGCGCCATCCACAGCCGCCACCCCGACGCCCGCGTGCAGTCGCAGTCCTGCCCGCTGCTGGTGCCGCTGGTGGAAGAAGGCTGGCTCGGCCACGAAGTTACGCGGCTGACGGTGCGCGAGTATCTCAAACCGCTGTTGGCCGAGCGCATCGACACGCTGGTTTTGGGCTGCACCCACTATCCGCTGCTCAAGCCGCTGCTGAGGCAGGAAGCGCAGGAAGTCGAGCTGGTCGATTCCGCGCTCACCACCGCCGAAGCCGCCGCCCGCGCACTGGCTGATGCCGGCCTGCTCAACAGCGCCAATCCCGCGCCCGACTACCGTTTTTACGTTTCCGACATCCCGCTGCGTTTTCGCACCATCGGCGAGCGCTTTCTCGGCCGCAGCATGGACCAGATCGAAATGATGCCGCTGGGCTGAACCCCGTTTCAGGCTGCCTGCAAGCTTAAGGCTGTCAGGTAGCCTGAAACCACATGAAGGACAAAACAATGCGTATTTTGCTCGCCGAAGACGACGACATGATTGCCGAAGCGCTGACAGGCAGCCTGAAAGATGCCGGCTATGCCGCCGATCGCGTTGCCGACGGCATCGCCGCCGACAGCGCCCTGCGCGCGCAGCAATACGATCTGCTGCTGCTGGATTTGGGGCTGCCGCGCCGCGACGGGCTGGACGTGCTGGCGAAAATCCGCGGCAGCGGCAACAGCCTGCCGGTGCTGATACTCACCGCCCGCGACGATATCGGCAGCCGGCTGGCCGGACTTGACGGCGGCGCCGACGACTATCTGGTCAAACCCTTCGACACCGCCGAACTGCTGGCACGCATCCGCGCCCTGCTGCGCCGTCGCGGCGGCCACGCCAGCGCCCTGCTGAGCAACGGCGCCGTCACGCTTGATCCCGCCACCCGCAGCGTGAGCGTGGCCGGGCAGCCTGAAAACATCATCCTGAGCAACAAGGAATTTGCCCTGCTGCAGGCGCTGATGCTGCGACCGGGCATGATTTTTTCCCGCGCCGATTTGGAAGACAAACTCTACGGCTGGGGTGAAGAAGTCGAAAGCAACGCCGTTGATTTCCTGATTCACGGCCTGCGCAAGAAAATCGGCAAAGAGCACATCAAAAACGTGCGCGGCGCTGGCTGGCTGGTGCCCAAAGAGGGCGCGTGATGACGATTGTCCGCCGCTTGCTGCCGTCCGCCTTTCTGCATTCGTTGCAGTTGCGCCTGTCGGGCGCGCTGATTGTGCTGGCACTGGTAACCGCCGCCCTTGCCGGCATCGCCGCCTTTTACCGCAGCTACCGCGCCAGCTACGAAGTGCAGGACGAAACCCTGCGCCAGATTGCCGCCTACATCTCGCCCACCGCCGTGGTGCCGCACCATGCCGGCGGTGGCGATGACGATATGCGCATTTTCGTTCAAACCGAGCGCACCCCGCCCGATCTCAAGCACTTTCTGCCGCTGCCGGATGACAGCGGCGAAGGCTTTCACGATGTCCGCCACGACGGCGACAGCTACCGCGTGTATGTGAAGCACGGCATCGGCGGGCGCGTGGTGGTGTTTCAGGAAACCGAATACCGCGAAGAGCAGGCCTTTGCCGCCGCCCAAAGCAGCGCCGTGCCGCTGCTGCTGCTGGCGCTGCTGACCGGCGTGCTGGTGGTGTTCATCGTCCGCCGCACCCTGCGCCCGCTGCGCGAATTGGGCGATAGCCTGCAAAAACGCCGCGACGACGACACCGCCGCGCTCGACACCCGCGATCTGCCCGCCGAAGTGCAGGGCTTCGTGCTGGCGGTAAACCGCATGCTGGAGAAAATCGACGCCGCCATGCGCCAGCAGCAGCGCTTTATCGCCGACGCCGCCCACGAAATGCGCAGCCCGCTCACCGCCCTGTCGCTGCAGGCCGAGCGGCTGGCCGCCCATGAATTGGACGATGCCGCCCGCGCCCAGCTGGAAAACGTCCAGCAGGCCATCCGCCGCCACCGCCACCTGCTCGAGCAATTACTGTCGCTGGCGCGCGCCCAGTCGCTGCAAAGCGGCGACTGCGGCATCAGCGATATGCAGGCCGTTTTCGCCCGCGTGCTGGCCGACGTGCTGCCGCAGGCCGAAGCCAAAGGGCAGGACATCGGCATCACCGCCGCCGCCGGCCGCATCCAAGCCGACGAAACCGATCTCTATTTACTGGTCAAAACCCTGGCCGACAACGCCGTGCGCTACACCCCCGAAGGCGGGCGCATCGACCTTGCCGCCGGCGAAGAAGCGCACGAAATCCTGATTGCCGTTGAAGACAGCGGCGCCGGCATTCCGGCCGCCGAGCGCAATCGCGTGTTCGACCCCTTCTACCGCGTGCTCGGCAGCGGCGAACAAGGCAGCGGCCTGGGGCTGGCCATCGCCCAAACCCTGGCCCGCCGCTATCACGGCAGCATCCGCCTGTGCGAACGCTGCGACGGCCAAAGCGGCCTGCGCGTAGAAGTGCGGCTGCCCAAAGCAGCCTGAAAACCGTTTTTGCCACCGCTTTTGTTTTTTTTCAGGCTGCCTGAAAAAACAAAAGCACACTCCAAAGGAGCAGACTATGCCCGAAGCCACCCATTACCAAGTGCTCGGCGTCGCCCCCGATGCCGATGCCGCTGAAATCAAAAAGGCCTACCGCAAACTGGTGCGCCGCTACCACCCCGACGTCAGCAAAGAGCCCGATGCCGCCGAGAAAACCGTGGCCGTCAATCTCGCTTACGAAACCCTGTCCGATCCCGAGCGCCGCGCCGCCTACGACGAAGAACTCGCCCGCCCGCAGGGCGCGTCCCACGGCAATCCCTTCGCCGGCGGGCAGCCTGAAAACGGCTTTGCCTACCGCTACGGCGGTTTCGGCGGCGAGCCCTTTGATGCCGGCGACTTCCATTTTGAAGATTTGTTTACCGCCTTCCGCCAACAGCAGCAGGCGCAGGCGCGCGAGCCACAGCGCGGCGAAGACCAGCACGCCGAACTGGCGGTGGACATCTACGCCGCCTACACCGGCGCCGAACGCAGCCTGAAACTCAACGTACCGTCTTTCGACGACTACGGCCGCCCCGTCTATCAGGAAAAAACGCTCAACGTCAAAATCCCCAAAGGCATCGGCGAAGGCCAGCAGATCCGTTTGAGCGGCCAGGGGCTGCCCGGCCGCAACGGCGCGCCGGCAGGCGACCTTTACCTGAAAATCCGCTTTCACGAGCGCCCCGATCTGTATGTGAAAGACAAAAAAGACGTTTACCAAACCATAGACGTCATGCCCTGGCAGGCGGTGCTGGGCGGCAAAATCACCGTTGCCACCGCCGGCGGGCGGCTGCAGGTTTCCCTGCCGGAAAACTGCCAAAGCGGCAAAACCATCCGGCTCAAAGGCAAAGGCATCCCCGCCCGTGAAGCCGGCGATTTGTATCTCAAACTGCGCATCACCGTGCCCGACATCCGCAACGAAGCCGACCGCGCCGCCTGGCAGCAGCTGGCCGAACACTTTGCCGATCAGGCCTGATTGAACGAAAGGAAATACCGTGAACTCCGATACCGACATCACCTTAAGTTTCGAACAGATACTCAGCGCCACCGGCCGCAGCCGCGAATGGCTGCTGGAATTGGTGGAAGAAGAAATCGTCAGCGTCGGCGGCGCGCCCGAAGACGCGCGCTACAGCGGCTACCAGTTTGCCCGCATCCGCCGCGCCCACCGCATCTGCCGCGATTTCGACGCCGGCATGCCCGCGCTCGCCCTGATCATGCGCCTGCTCGACGAAGTGGAAGAGCTGCGCAAATCCAGCCCGGTATTGTCGCTGATCGGCGAAGAATAGCCGCTCCCCGCAGGCAGCCTGAAAGCCGCAATGCTTTTCAGGCTGCCTTTGCCGTTTTCGGCCGCCGCCGCTATATAATGGCGGCCTTTTTTTGCCGTCCGACTGCCATGCACATCCGTTTCAACCGGCCTGCCGCCTTAAGCGCGCTGCCGCCGCTGTCGCTGTATATCCATATTCCGTGGTGCATCCAAAAATGCCCCTATTGCGACTTCAATTCCCACCGCATCAAAACCACGCTCGACGAGGGTGCCTATATCGACGCGCTGCTGGCCGATCTGCAGCTCGAATTGCCCAATATTTGGGGACGGCCGGTGGAAACCGTGTTTATCGGCGGCGGCACGCCCAGCGTGTTTCAGGCTGCTTCCATCGACTGCCTGCTCAGCGGCGTGCGCTCGCTGGTGCGGCTGAACCCGCAGGCGGAAATCACGCTGGAAGCCAATCCCGGCACCTTTGAGCGCGAGAAATTCCGCGGTTTCCGCGATGCCGGCGTCAACCGCTTGTCGATCGGCGTGCAGAGTTTCGATAACGCCAAACTCAAGGCGCTCGGCCGCATCCATCAGGGCGACGAAGCCCGCCGCGCCATCGACGAAGCGCTGCTGCTGTTTGAGCGCGTCAACGTCGATTTAATGTACGCGCTGCCCGGCCAGAGCGTTGATGAGGCGCGGCAGGACGTGCAAACCGCCATCGCCGCCGGCGTCAGCCATCTGAGCGCCTATCATCTGACCATGGAGCCGAACACCGTGTTCGGCCGCACGCCGCCGCGCGATCTGCCTGACGACGATGCCGCGCTCGATATCGAAGACGCCGTTCATGCCGAGCTGGCCGCTGCCGGCTTTGTGCGCTACGAGACCAGCGCCTTTGCCAAGCAGCCCGCCCAGCGCGCCGCGCACAATCTGAATTACTGGCAGTTTGGCGACTACGTCGGCATCGGCGCCGGCGCCCACGGCAAGATTTCCTACCACAGCCACATCGAGCGCACCGTGCGCCGCCGCCATCCCAACGACTATCTGGCCGCCATGCGCCAAAATCCGGCGGACGCCGTCGAGCGCCGGCCGATTGCCGATAGCGATCTGGCCTTTGAATTTATGATGAACGCCCTGCGCCTGACCGACGGCGTCCCCGCCGCGCTGCTGCCCGAGCGCACCGGCGTGCTCACGTCTGCCGTCGCCCCCGCGGTGAAAAAAGCGCAGGATTTGGGACTGCTGGATGCCGACCCGCTCGCTTTCCGCCCCACCGAACGCGGCCGCCGCTTTCTCAACGATTTGCTGCAGTGCTTTATGTAAGCGCCCGCTGCCGGCAAAAAAAGCAGCCTGAAAACCGTTCATCCGGTTTTCAGGCTGCTTTTTCGATATTTGCCTTTCAGGCTGCCTGCATTACCTGCTCCACCGCCAGCAGTGCTTCATCGGCATCCGGGCATTGGCCGATGCCGCCGAGGCTGAGGGCGCGGGGCGATGGCTGGACGCCGGTTTTGTGCGGGTCGCTGTCGGTATAGATGCCGACCAGCGGCCGCTCGAGAGCGTCGGCCAGATGCAGCAGGCCGGTATCGACGCCGATTACCGCTTGCGCGCCCTGCAGCATAAAGGCAGCCTGAAGCAGGTTCAAAGGCGGGCAGACAACGGCAAAGGGCAGCGCGGCGGCCATCGCTTCGGCGCGCGCCTTTTCCGCAGGGCTGCCCCAGGGCAGCAGCACCGGCAGACGGTAGCGGCGGTGCAGCTCGGTGAGCAGCGCCGTCCAGTTTTGCTGCGGCCACAGTTTGCTGTCGCGGCTGGTGGCGTGCAGGGCGGCGAAATAGCGCGGCGGCAGACCGTTCAGGCTGCCGGCGGCGGGAACTTCGACGCCGAAGTCGGCCGCGCCGTCGAAGGTGTAGCCGAAGGCCTGGGCAAACAGGGTGCGGTTGCGCCACACGGCATCGCGCCCTTTGGCCACCGGATAGCGGCGGCGGTAAAAACGGGCGGCAAGCGGCTCGCGGGCGCTGGCGGCGTCCAAGCCGGTAACCGGCACGCCGGAGAGCCGCGCCGCCCACGCGCTTTTGAGCAGGCTTTGGGCATCGAGCACGCAGTCGTAGCCTTCGGCGCGCAGGCTGCTTTTCAGGCTGCCGATTTGCCGCCATACATCGGCGTCCCACCAGCGTTTGCGCCACTGCCGCAGCCGCAGGGTATGGATGCGGCGCACAAAAGGGTGCAGGCGGGCGATGTCGGCAAACGAGGCTTCGCACAGCCAATGCAGTTCGGCCTGCGGCAGATGGCGCGCCAAATCGGTAAGGGCAGGCAGGGTGTGGATCAGATCGCCCATGCTGGACAGGCGGACGAGCAGGATTTTCATGCGGTGTCTTTTCGGTTGCTTGGCGGCAAAGGGCGCGATTATATAGCGAATGCGCGTGCCGCCTGCAGCGCTTTCGGGCGCAGGTACACTAGGGCGTGTTGACAATCAGCGTTGCGGCGGTGTTTTTGGCAAAAAATGCCCGCCTGCCGCATCAAAAATGCTCGCAAGGTGTCCAACCTTGCTGTGCTTTTTTCCTTGCATTCGGCCATTTTTTACTCAAAAAACCGCTTCGCAAGCCGAATGTCAACACGCCCTAGGCAGCCTGAAAGACAGAACAAACGCTTTCAGGCTGCCCGGCGGTTTGGCGATATAATGTCACCTTTTTTCAGGCTGCCTGCATTACCGTGAAACTTGCCTTTGCCGTCCTTTATCTGATCCATTTTCTGCCGCATGTCTGCATCCGCCTGCTGGCGCGCTTTTTCGGCCTGCTGTCCTATTGGCTGGTGGTGCCGCGCCGCCGCGTCGGGCTGGTTAATCTGCGGCTGTGCTATCCCGAATTGTCCGAAGCCGAGCGCCGCTGCCTGCTGCGCCGCCATTTCTACCATATGGCGCTGCTGCTCCTGGAATACGGGCTGTATTGGTACTCCCCCGCCGCGCGGCTCAAACGCATGGTGCGCTACCGCGACAAAGAAATTCTCGATAACTTGCTCGCCGCCGGCGAAAAAGTCATCCTGCTTTATCCGCACTTTACCGCCTTTGAAATGGCGGTGTACGCGCTCAACCAAGACGTGCCGCTCACCAGCGTGTATTCCCACCAGAAAAACCGCCTGCTCGACGAGCGGATTCTCAAAGGCCGCCACCGCTACGACAACGTCTTCCTAATCGGCCGCACCGAAGGGCTGCGCAGTATCATCCGCCGCATCAAAAGCGACGGCGCGCCCTTTCTCTACCTGCCCGACCAAGATTTCGGCGCCAAAGATTCGGTGTTCGCCCGCTTTTTCGGTGTCAGCGCCGCCACCATCGCCGGCCTGCCGCGCATCGCCGCGCTCACCGGCGCCAAAGTGGTGCCGCTGATTCCGCAGCGGCTGGCCGACGGCACGGTGGAGCTGCGCTTTTATCCCGCCTGGGAAAACTACCCCTCCGCCGATACCGAAGCCGACATCCAGCGCATGAACGACTTTATCGAAGACAGGGTGCGCGAAATGCCCGAGCAGTATTTCTGGCTGCACAAACGCTTCAAAACCCGCCCTGAAGGCGAAGCGTCGTTTTACGCCTGATTGTTCCAACGTCCGCCGCAGGCAGCCTGAAAGCCGCAGCACAGCTTTCAGGTTGCTTTAGTATCCAAGCGATTATTGCGCGCATTTTCTTTGTCCCCGCAAAAGCTGCGGGTAAAGGCCAAACGGCACGCCGCCGCTTTGCGCTACAATGCCGCCGCTGCCCCCAAGGCAGCCTGAAAGCCGCGGCCGCCGCGCCGCGATAACAATAGAAACGATAAAGGAACCCGCCATGACCGATCTCACCCTGTGGCAGAGCGCCCCGCTCGATGCCACCGTCGATCACATTCTCAGCCGCTACCACGACACCCACCGCCGCCAGTTTGACGACTTTATCCCGCTGGCCGAAAAAGTCGCTACCGTTCACGCCGACAGTTTCCCCGCCGATATCGTGCCGCTGCTGCACGCCATCGCCGACGAATTGCGCAACCACATGATGAAAGAAGAGCGCGTGCTGTTTCCGATGATCAAACAAGGTGCCGGCCGCGGCGCCGCCATGCCCATCCGCATGATGATGCACGAGCACGGCGAACACGAATCGGCCATCAGCCAGCTGCTCGCACTCACCCACGATCTCACCCCGCCGGAAAATGCCTGCGGCAGCTGGTGCAAACTCTATGAAGAGCTGCGCGAGTTCGTTGATGATCTGAACGACCATATCGAGTTGGAAAACACCATCTTGTTCCAACGCGCGCTTAATTCCTAAACCGCACCCAAAAAGCAGCCTGAAAACCGGAATCATGGTTTTCAGGCTGCTTTTTTTGCGGATTCCGCCGTGCTTGACGCCTTAACTGCGTAGGGTGCGCCCCGCGCACCGAAAAACGGCCGAGCAGTGCGAGGATGGTGCACGGTGTGCACCTTACCGCCGGCTCTGCAAATAATCGGGCTGTGCGGATAGCCGTTTGGGCTTTCAGGCTGCCGCAATACAAAAGCAGCCTGAAAGCAAAAAACACTTTCAGGCTGCTTCGATTATCGGCAAAACGGGTTTGCCGTTTTAGCGCGCGCTGCAGCCTTTGTACAGGATGCGGTTGCTGGGGTCGGTTACGGTGGAAACGCTCTGGCGGCGGTAGTTGCGGCTGTCGATGTATTCGGCGCCGAAGCGGTAGCCGCGGCCGCTGAACAGGGTTTCGACGTTGTCGGAAGCGTTCATGTCGTAGGGCAGGGTGATGCGGCGGCCGTTGGCTTTGAAGCTCACGTCGGTCGGTACGCCGGCGCTGTTGAAGCGGTAGGTGGCATCAAACCCGCCGCCGCTTTGGCAAACGTAGCGGACTTGGCCGCTGCGGCTGCCGCGTTCGTTGTGGTTGTCGGCATCGTGGCGGCCGCCTTCGCGCGGAGAGCAGCTTTTGTACAGCATCTGGCCGTTCGGCGCGGTGATGTTGATGCTCTTGCCGCGGTAGTTGCGGCTGTCGAGCGCATCGGTGCCCAAGATGTAGCCGTTACCCTGCATGAAGGTATCCACGTTGTCGGAGCGGTTCATATCGTAGCGCATTACCACATTGCGGCCCTGCAGGTTGGCGCGGGCGGTGGTGGGTACGCCGGCGCTGTTGAAATCGTAGCTGACGCTGACGTTTTTGCCGCCTTGGCAGCTGTAGGAAACTGTGCCGCCGGCAGCCGAAGCGTTGGCGCTGAAACCGAAGGCCATCAGGGCGAAGGCTGCTGCGGTGTAAATCTGTTTGGTTTTCATAGTGTTCACTCCAAAGTGGGATGCGGGGAAAAACCGCCTTGCGGCGGACGGCGGCATCATGGCAAAAGTGGGGCTGTGGGTCAAGGGGGATTACGCTTTCTCGCGCAGTTTTTGCATTGTTTAAAACGTGGTGCCCGAATTTAACCGAAAAGCAGTCTGAAAACCTGTTTCAGGCTGCTTTTACGGCACGAAAATGCCAGTCGCGGATGATTTGGCTCGTGGCGGTTTGCATATCGGCGCAGCGCACCAGCGTGCCGCGGTTGTGCGGGATGCGCGCGCTGCCGTCTGCCCAATCAAGCACGCGTACGGGGCGGCGGTGCGCCATCCAGCGGCTGTGCGGATCGGGATCGTCGACAGGGGCAACGGCGTAGGCATCTCCGGCCACTTCAACCAGCGCCACCAATTCCCCGCCGCGTTTGACGGCGACAATATCGCCCGTCTGCATGGTTTCTTTAAACGCGCGAATGGCCGCCGCGCCCTGCGGCCATTCGCCCAGACCGATCATGCCGCATGTCAGGATGCCCGCCAGATGCGGCGCAAACTCGGCGGCTTGGCCGCCGGGGTGGATTTGCATATGCCAGTAGTTCATGGTTTTGCCTTTGGCTTGGGGCAGCCTGAAAAAAGGGGTTTTCAGACGGCCTCATGGTTTTCATTTCGTCGGAGTTTTCGGCTTTCAGGCTGCCTTTGCGGCTGTCTGAAACTTGTCGGACTGCTGCGTCCCTCTCCCGCTTGCGGGGGAGGGTGGGGGCTGGTGCCGTTACGGTAACTTTATGTGCAGGTGGCACAACGCAGTTCTGCGAACTGCCACCCCCACCCCGACCCTCCCCCGCGCTTGGGGTGTACATTGGGCGCAGAGGAGGGAGTAAGGTGCACGGCGGGATTTTTGATTTCAGACGGCCTTTCGGGTTTGAAAACCACGTTTTCATTCCGTTTAAACTTCGCTTTCAGACGGCCTTTCGGATTTCAGGCCGATTTGAGGCCGTCTGAAAACCCTGTTTTGCAGGCTTTCAGACGGCCTCCCCCTTTCACCCCCGCCCTGCAGCCGGTACTCATACAAAGCCGCGCCGAGGGCTTCGACTGCGGCGCGTACGCGGGCGGGTTGTTCGCGGTTGAGGGTAACGAGGTAAATCGGGATTTTCGGCAGCGTCCATTGCGGCAGGATTTCGATTAGGCGGCCTTGGGCGAATTCGCCGTCAAACTCGGCGCGGGCGCGCACGGCGATGCCGAAGCCTTTGAGCAAAAGTTCTTTGGATAACAATCCGTTGTTGCACAGCATTCGGGCTTTGGGGGCGATGCGGACGCTGCCTTGTGCGGCATGGGTAAACACGTATTCGGCGGGCGCGGCATCTATCCATTGCTGGGCGGGCAGGTCTTGCGGCGTACGGATGGCGGGTGCGGCGGCGAGATAGTCGGGGCTGGCGCAGAGTACGCTTTCGGTTTCCAAGAGTTTGCGGGCGATGAGCTGCGGGTCGTTGAGGGCGTGTGCGCCGCCGCGTATGGCGATGTCGATTTGTTGGCGGTAGAGGTTGCTGAAGCTGTCGTCCACGTGCCATTCGACGGTGAGCGCGGGGTGTTGCGCGAGCAGGTTTTTCAGGCTGTCGGCAATCGGCAGCGCGCTTACGGAAGTGAAGCTGGCGATACGCAGTGTGCCTTCGATTTCGGTTTTCTGCTGCTCCAAAATCCGATGGGCGCGCTCTGCGCCGTGCAGCATTTGCAGGCAGGCTTGGTAAAAGGCTTCGCCGGCGTTGGTGGACGAGAGGCTGCGCGTGGTGCGGTTGAGCAGCTTGATGCCGTGCTGCTGTTCGAGCTTGGACACGGCAAGGCTGACGGTGGACACGGTCAGACCCAAGGCTTTTGCCGCCTGCTGCATGGACTGGTGTTTGATGACTTCGGCGAATATCGCCATGGCGCGGAAATCGTGCATATCGGTTTTCTCTAATGTTTTTTAAATGCCGCTATTCCTGAGCAGGCGGGAATCTTGGTTGGCATTCGGCTATTTCTGATAGAACAATCGGCCGGTTAAAGGGTAGAAAAGATTCCCGCCTGCGCGGGAATGACGGCATTTAGGAAGTTGGCTTGCTAAGCATTCAGGCCACCTGAAACCCCGATTATTTGAAACAATCAAAAAGTTTTTTCATCATTATGCGGTTTTTCTCTGCCAATAGCCAGCCTACAATGCAGCCATTCCCTTTCGGGCAACTGATTTTAAGGAGCAGCAAATGGAAAAAACCGTGCCGCAACATCTGCAAAACCATCGCGGTTTCGCCCGCGCCTTCCGCCCGGGCAGGCTCACGCTGGGCATTATTTCGCCGTTTATGGGCTACGCCGATTCGCCCTTTCCCGACATGAGCGACTTCACCGCGCTGGTGAAACAGGCCGACAACAGCGGGCTGGGTGCGCTGTGGGTGCGCGACGTGCCGTTTTACGACCCCAATTTCGGCGACGCGGGGCAAATGTACGACATCACCGCCACGCTGGGTTATCTCGCCGCGCTCACCGAACACATCACCATCGGCTCGGCGGGCTACGTTTCGCCGCTGCGCGAGCCGATACTCACCGCCAAAGAAGCCGCCTCCGTCGACCAGATGAGCGGCGGGCGTTTTGTGTTGGGTCTGGCAGGCGGCGACCGCCCCAGCGAATACCCCGCCTTTGCCAAAGAGTTTGACAACCGCGCCGAGCGTTTCCAAGAAAACTGGCAAACCATCCGCCGCCTCACCGAGCAGAGCTTCCCGCGCTTCGACACCGCACACGGCGGCCGCTTTTACGGCAATTTGGATTTAACCCCCAAGCCGACCCAATCGCGCCTGCCGATGATGACCGTCGGCCGCGCGCGGCAGGATTTGCGCTGGATTGCCAACGAATCCGACGGCTGGCTGTGGTATTCCGCCGACCTGCCGCACCTGAAAAAACTCTTGGCGGAACTCGATGCGTTGAACGAAAGCGGCATCTGGCGGCCGTTTGGCACGTGCAACTTCGTCGAGCTTTTGGAAGACGCAGACGCGCCGCTGCAAGTGTTCAACGGCATCTACCTGCGCGGTGGTCATAAAGCCATTGCCGACTTTTACGCGCAGCAGCAGGAAATCGGCGTCTCGCACATCGTCGCCAATCTCAAACCCACCCGCCGCCCGCCGCTGGAAACCATGCAGGACTTTTTGGAAAACATCGTGTCGCAGTTTGATGCGGGCAAATAAAACTGAAGGCCGTCTGAAAACCCCAAACAGGGTTTTCAGACGGCCTTTTTGATTTTTCAGACGGCCTCCCGCCCTTCCCGCGTTGATGCCTGTGCAGACACGGATAACGCCGCTTCGGCAGATTGGCGGAGCAACGCTTTCAGGCTGCCTGTACGCGGTGATGCCAGTCGCGGATGATTTGGCTCGTGGCGGT
>ERZ772827.626-NODE-626-length-19163-cov-3.138057_pt1 | contig 19163 bp, 13 predicted proteins | sample MGYA00580850_ERZ772827 | MGnify/ENA primary metagenome ERZ772827 (study PRJEB29015, sample SAMEA2737950) | human oral metagenome | biome: human oral; feature: human-associated habitat; material: dental | place: China | collected 2145 ...
CCAGTAGCTCCACTGCGTGCCCGAGGAGATGATCTCGCCGTCGGTCACCCCGGTGGCGTCCACCACCGGCGAGCTCGTCGCGCCGGGCGACGGCGACGGGGCCGGGGAGCTGTCGGAGCCGCCGGGCTTGCGCTCGACGCGCTCGACCCGGGCCTGCATCGACACGGACTTCGCCTTGCGGTAGTTCACGTGCGTCTCCACGGCCAGGACGTTGTCCCCCGCGACGAGGCGCTCGGCGGGCACGAACACCGTGGTCCGGTCGGCCTGCGCCGCGTCGTAGGTGGGGGCGGCGTCGGCGCGGGTCTCGTAGGAGACCCCACCGGTCCCCAGGCGCTGGCGGCCCACCTCGGCGCCGTTCACGTAGGCGATGGCGCCGTCGTCCGCGACGAAGTCGACGTTCACCCCCGAGACGACCGAGGGGTCGGCCACGGTGAAGTGCGTGCGGAAGTAGCTGGTGATGGGCCACGTCTTGTGCGGCGCGGTCTGGATGTCCGTGGCGATGCGGTCATCGCCCCTGCCCAGCGGCGCGGCGCCGCGCGGCCACGCGGAGTCGTCGTAGCCGGGTGAGGCCCACGCCTCGTCGGCGGCGGACTCCTCGTAGCGGTAGGACCAGGTGGCGCCGTCGTCGACCAGGACGGGGTCGGACGGGTCGTGCTCGCCGAAGGCCGGCGGGACGTAGACGGGGCTGGTGGCGGAGCGGTTGCCCTCGGCGTCCACGGCGCGCACGAAGAAACGGTTCTCACCGGCGCGGGCGAGTTCGACGGTCGGCTCCTTGACCTGGGCGACCGTGCGGTCGTCGCGCAGGATCTCGTAGGCGTCGGCGTCGGCCACCGGGGTCCACGACAGCGTCACGGTCGCCTCGGTGGAGGCGGCGGCGCGCACCTGGGCGGGCGCCTCGGGCGGAGTCGTGTCGCGGGCGTCGAAACGGGCGAAGCCGCCGTTCCACTGGGTGCGCGACACCGAGGTGTGCGTGCGGGTGAAGTCGCCGCCCGCCCACAGGTTGCCGTTGGAGTCGACGGTGAGCGCCCACGCGCCGGTCTTGCGCTGCGAGGAGATCTCGAAGGGGGTCCAGTGCATGTTCTTGCCGGTGGCGGTGTCCCACGCGCCCACCCACTTCACGTCGTCGGCCCGGGTCCAATTCGATTCGATGGTCCACATATCGGCGTCCTGGTAGGCGGCGTCGGAGCAGTGGCACGAGGCGTAGATGACGCCGTTGGGGGAGGCCGCGCTGGCCTGCAGGTCGCCGCCGTTGCTCATCATGATCGAGGCGGAGAGCCGCTGGTTCGTGGCCGCGTCGTAGCTGAAGAGCGAGTGCTCGGCACCGCCGATGTAGACGCGGTCGCCCACCGAGGTGATGGTCTGCTGGTACTTGCCCGCGGTCACCGTGCTCGGCTTGAAGTCGAAGGAGGGGTCGACTGCGGCCCCCACTTCGGTGGACAGGCGGGCCGCGTACCAGGCGCGGTCGCCGTGGGCGCGGGTGAAGTGCCCGCCGGCGTAGTACGCGCCGTTCTGCTCGTTGATGTCCGAGGCGAGCACCGAGGCGTTGAACTCCGGGTTCCAGGAGCGGTCGGGGCGCCCGTCGAGGCCGACCCGGCCCGCGTTGCGCGCGTAGACCTTCGCCATGTCGCCCAGGCGCAGGTGGGTGAAGGTGCCCCCCAGGTACACCTGGCCGTTGTAGAAGCGGGCGGTGCGCACCGAGACGCGGTGCGAGCCGATCGCGTTCATGATCGTGAGGTTCCAGTCCGGGTCGATCTGGCCGGTCGCGGGATCCAGCACGACGGTGCCCACGTGCTCCTCGCCGTTGACGTACGTGAAGTCGCCGACTGCGAGCAGCTTGCCGGAGGGGAGCGTGAGCAGGTCCTTCACCTGGTTGTTGAAGTTGAAGGCCATGCCCGTGAAGGCGCCCGTGTTCACGTCGAACGCGGCCAGGCCCCGCGATTCGGTGATGGCGCCGTCAGCGCCGGAGCGCACGCCCGTGAAGTTGCCCCCCACGAACATGGTGGTTCCGACCTGCTCGAAGGTCTGGACCTGGATGTTGCCCTCGGCGTAGGAGCCGTTGAGGTTGCCCGTCACGCCCCACTGGGTGGGGGCCGCGAACTCCGAGACGGCGCGCGTCACAGTGGAAGCGGCCGCGCCCTCGTCGGGGATGCGGGTGAAGTCGGAGGAGTCCGAGGCGATCCGGGGGCGGAGGTAGACCTCGGAGTAGGGGAAGACGGTCTGGCGGATCTTGCGGAAGAAGGATCCCGCCGAGGCCGTGTCACCGGGGTAGTTCTGGGCCCCCGGGCCGAAGCCGAACCCGATCGTGAAGCCGTTCGCCCACGACGGGTAGGTGTTGTTGGCGTTCCACGCGTCGTCGTAGCCGAAGCGGGAGTAGGCCCTCGACGAGACGACGGGACCGTGGTTGAAGGTCGCGTTGACGGGGTGGCCCATCTTGAAGAACCACACGAAGTCCGTCATCTGGGGGAAGCTGAGATCCAGGGCCTGGAAGGACGAGCCCTGGGGATCCAGGGAGCGCAGGACGCGCACGCCGTCCTCGAGGCTGGAAACTGACCCGTTTCCAATGAGCTGGTTGACCTCCTTGGTGGACAGCTGGGCGACGGCCATGTCCGCCGCCGTGCGCCCGCGCGCGGTCAGGGAGTTGCGGTCGCCCTTCCCCTGCGTCCACGGCTCCCAGCCCTCGCGGCCGCGGCCGATCAGCACCCAGCCGCCGCCGTCGGTGGTCTGATCGCAGTAGTACTGCCCGGGGGTGTCCATCGTGGGGGTCTGCAGCCAGTAGGCGCCGTCGGCCGCCGCGGGGTTCTGCGTCTTGATGTCCCAGCAGGAGGCCGCGGCCGTTTGGGCGCTGAGGCCGTCGTGGACGGCCGCGGCCCCCCCGGTGCTGCCGCCGCCGCCCGGGTCGGCAACAGCCATGGGCGCGAGTGCGAATGATGTGAGTAGGGCGGCGGGGGCGAGCAGGGCCCCCAGTAGACGGCGCGACATTCCGGCTGTTCCTTAGCATTCAAGAGTGAACGAGGCGTGTTAACGGCAATATATTTACACGCAAATCACGCGGTGATCAACCGGCTGGTCAGGTCCTGGACACCGAAATATGTTGCAACTTGGTAAAGGTCCTATTCGCCGCTCCTCCTCGCGCGGGCGAAGGCCCCCAGGCCCACCAGGCGCAGCGGCGAGCGCCCCGCCCAGCACAGCGCGAGGAAGCCCAGCGCCCCGGCCGCGCACCCCGCCGCGAGGCCCACCAGGCTGTCGCGCCCCGCCACGAGCGCCACCGCGCCCGCGGGGGCCCCCACGCACACGAGTACGCCCACCACCGGAAGGGCGACCTCGCCCAGGTCGGGCCGCACCCCGATGAAGCGCGCCACCTGCACGGACGCCATCGCCGCGTCCACCACCATGCACACCGCCCACACGACGGCGGCCGCCAGCATCCCGAAACGCGGGATGAACACCACATTGCCGACGACGTTGAGGCCGAGCACCACGACCTTGTTCACCGCGGCCCACCCGCTGCGCCCGCTCATGATCAGCAGCGAATGGATGTTCCCCGCCATGAACGTCACCACAGAGCCCGCGCACAGGGCCACGAGGACCCCGGCCCCCGCCTCGAACCCCTCGCCCAGGATCCGCATGAGCGCCGGGGAGAAGACCGCCATGAGGACGTAGACCGGGGTGGCGAAGAGCACCAGCCACACCGACGCGGTCGAGTACAGGGACGCCAGCTCCTCCATCTTGCGCTGGTGGAGCAGCTTGGAGAACTGGGGGGACACGACGACGCGCAGGGCCGTGTCGACGACGAGCCCCGCCTGGATGAAGCGGATGGCGCCCCCGTAGATGCCGGAGGCGGCGTTGCCCGCCAGCACCCCCACCAGCAGGACGTCCAGCCATTGGAGGGCCTGCTCCAGGCCCGCCGTGAGGGTGCGGGGCAGGGCGAAGGACACGATGCGGCGGCGGCGCTGGCGCGTGGGCCAGCGGCTGCCCCCCGCCTCGGGCATGTGCCGGGCCAGGAGCACCCACGCGCACACCAGGACGAGGACGAAGGGGAGCGCCCAGGCGGCGGAGACCACCGCGTAGGAGCCGCCGACGGCAGCCGCCACCGCCACCAGCAGGGGCCGCAGCCCGGGCAGCAGCAGGTTCTGGACCAGGACGTACTCGCGCATGTTGCCCAGCGCCCGCAGCGCGGCCGAGGCGACCAGGGAGAGGGCGCCGACGGGCACGAACCACGCGGCCGCCCGTACTGCCCCCGCCACTTCCGCGCTCCAGATCATGGGGGCCACCGCCTCCAGGACCAGGACCGCCGACAGCGACACCCCGACCGCCACCGACGCCATGTAGTTCAACGAGGCGCGGATCTCCTGGGGCGAATCGACCGACAGCCGCGGCATGAGGTAGATGGCCGTCGAGTCCAGGCCGACCTTGGCCAGGGCCATGACGATGGCGAACACGCCCGTGGCCTGGGTGACGACGCCGGCGCCCGTGGTCCCCAGGGCGCGCGAGAGCACGATCGTGAAGACGAAACCGAGCACCGCGGACGCGGCCGCGCCGACGAATCCGACGATTCCGCCCCTCGCGAGGTTCCTCCGGGATTGATGCGCGTCACTCATTTGCTCTCCTTCTCGCTTCGTAATCACCGAGGTTGTGGGACTATCTTTACTCACTGGTAGGACTTACCGAGAATCCTCAATGGAAGAAGGGCGCCCATGTCTGTTAAGAAACTCACCGGGAAATGGTTGGTCGCGGCCTGGGTAGGCCTCGCAGTCATCCTGGTCGCCGCCGTGTGCGTGGTCTTCGCACTGGTCGGCAGGTCCGTGACCACGTCGCAGTCCGCCCCCGGCGCCTCCGGGGCCGAATCCGATCCCGCTGCGGTGCCGCAGTCGGTGCCCAAGACCATCCAGCCGCAGTCGGCCGGCCCGGCCAACACCGCGGGCGCGGGCATGGCCGGCGACGACGAGGCCTCCCAGCAGGTGGACTTCGTCCTGGCCTCCATGTGGCAGGCGTACTCCGACCCCTCCACCGCGATCGCCACCGACCTGTCCTCGATCCTCACCGAGTCCGCGCTGGAGGAGTTCGACGCGCAGGCCCAGGAGTGGAACACGGACGGCACGCGCGTGTCGGGGACCCCCCGGATCGAGGACGCCCACGTGACCGCGTCCGACGGGACGACCGCCACAGTGCGCGCCTGCGTCGACTCGACCGGGGTCACCGTCACGAACGACGCCGGGTCGCCGCTGACGGACGACACCTCGCTGATGCGGGCCCTCACTGATTTCTCGTTCGTCAACGACGGCGGTTCCTGGAAACTATCCGGGGTCTCCTTCCCCGACGATCCGACGTGCTGACCCGGTCCAGCATCCTCTCCGAGAAGACCTCGCCCTCCGCACGGCGGACGGGGTTCTTCCACATTCCCCTCGGCGTCTTGGCGGCCGGGCCGGCCACGTCGTAGTCGGTGAGGGGCTCGGTGCCCTCCTCCAGGTGCCGCGCCAGCAGGGCGACGGCCAGCACCGAGACCATGAGCCCGGTGTTCATCCCGTAGTAGAACTGCTCGACCAGGGTGGCGATGACGATGCCGCCCAGGACGGAGCCGTAGATGTCCTTCGCCCTCCACACGCTGGGGAGGATCCTGGCGAAGAAGGCCAGGAAGAGGAGGGCGCCGACGATCCCGTAGGAGAAGAGGACCGTCCAGAACTGGCCCTGGGTGCCCAGCGACGGCAGCCACGGCACGGACGCGGGGCGCGGCGCCCCGAAGCCCAGCAGCGGGGACTCCTTGAGCGAGGCCACGGTCTCCACGTAGTTCGTGAAGCGGTCGACCGTCGTGCTCGACGACTGCAGGCGCTCCACCAGGGACTGCGAGGCCGGTGTGAACAGCCACGCGATGGCGCCGACCCCGCCGAGGAACAGCGCGACGAGCACCGTCCGCCACCGCCCGTCGCGCACCCTCTGGAAACCGACCCACGCCGCGATCACGACCAGGCCGATGTACATGCCGCGGTTGAGGGTCGCGGCCGCGGGCACCACCGAGGCGGCGCACACGAGGGCGTGGAGGTAGCGGTGGCGCGCGTACTCCCGCCAGGAGATGACCGCGAAGATGACGGCGAGCGGGAAGATCAGGGAGAAGACGTTCCCCCACGTGTTCGCGTAGATGAAGGGCGCAGACGGACGGGGATCCGAGAGGACCCACGACCCTGGGTTCCACTGCGTGGTCCCCCTGCGCACGAACTCCGACACGAAGTCGTTGGAGTGCAGCGCCTTGGGGATCACGTAGTACATGAGCGTGTTGAAGCGCAGCTTGGGGAACGCCATCGCCAAGTACCCGCCGACCACGGCCGACGCCAGGAAGCCCCACAGCGTCCCCATGAGGGCCTTCGGCGTCAGGCGGGCGCGCGCGTTGAACGCGTAGATCCCGAACACCAGGGGCGACATCTGCAGCGCGAAGCGGTAGAACGCGCCGATGAGGCGCCCGACCGAGTCGAGCATGCTCATCGACGCGAGCACCCACACCAGGAAGAACAGCCAGATCACAGTCCCCGGCGGGAAGCGCAGGCCCCGGCGCCCCAGCATGAACACGATCATGATGATCGCGAACACCGGCCACATGAGGTCCCCGGCGCCGATCGCCCACCACAGGAAGTACCCGGAGTAGGCGACGATGAACGGCCACGCGGGCAGCTGCAGGGCGTCCTCGCTGAGTGCGCCGATGAAAGCCGGGCCGGGTCTGGCCCAGATCCCACGGCGCGACGCCGCAATCTCCGCCACGTCAGCCCCGCCCGTCCCCGGGGCCCTCCGGCGCCCCCTCCGCCCCGTCGGCCCGGCCGGAGGAGGGGCGTTTCCTGGGGCGCAGGCGGTTGGCGTGGCGCGAGCGCAGGTAGCGCACCGGGCCCTCGAGGAAGCCCTTGACCTCGGACCGGGTGAGGCCGGAGGGCACGTCGTCGTCGGTGCCCGCGACGCGCGCGGATCCGGGGCGCAGGCGCGCCGCCACGGCGGGGGCCCGGGAGGCCAGGGTGAGCGCCGTGGAGGGATGGGCCAGGACCGCTTTGGTGAGCAGGGCGGACATGCCCGAGCCGTTGCCGCGCACCTGGGCGTCCAGGCCCTCGTGGTCCACGCGGTGGCGGTGGTGGACCAGCGCGTCGGGCGTGTGCACGATGACGTCGCCGTGGGCGAGGACGCGGGCGAACATGTCGAGGTCCTCGCCCCCGCGGGTCGGGGTCCCGGCCCCCAGGGAGGGGTCGAAGGGGCCGACCTCCATGAGGACGTCGCGGCGCAGCGCCATGCACACCCCCGCTCCGACGCGGGCAGTGGCCACCGGGTAGAGGGGGCCGCCTTCCCCGGCCTCGCCGAGGCCCCTCGCGCCGTCGGGGATCCTCCCCTTCGCCCACACGCGGGGCGTGAAGTCCTTGGGGAAGCCGCCCCGGCTCTCGAACCAGCGCTGCGGGGCGTGGGCGAGCTCCAGGGGGAGGACGATCCCAGTGGTCGCCCCCACCAGGGCGCTCGCCGTGAAGGGGTCGACGAGGGCGGTCAGCCAGTGGGGGTCGACGATGGCGTCGTCGTCGGTGAAGGCCACGACCTCGCCGGTCGCCGCCAGGACGCCGCGGTTGCGCGCCCGGGAGAGCCCGGGCCGCGAGGCGTTGACCACGGTGAGGCGCTCGTCGTCGATGCCCTTCAGGGCGGTGCGCGCCAATCCGGTGGTCGGCGCGTTGTCGACGACGACGACGCGGTAGTCGCGGTGGTCCTGGGCCAGGACCGCTTTGACGGAGGCGGCCAGCAGGTCCGAGCGCCCTGTCGTGCAGATGACGACGGTGGCGGGGACGGTCGCGCCCGCGCCCTCCCGCCACCCGCGCCTGGGGGCGGAGGGCACTGCGGCCACGGCGGGGTCCGACTCGGGCGCGGCCGTGCCCTCGATGGCGACGGCGCCGCAGTTGCGCCCGTTCTCGCGCACGAGGACGAGGGCGCGCTCCATGCCGGGGTCGCCGGAGACGAGCTCGCGCACCCGCGCCGTGCGGTCGACGTGCCAGATGGAGGAACCGTGGGGATCGGCGGCGCTCATCGTTTGCCCTCCACCCTGCGGGTCACCGTCTGCGTGGGGATCTCGTAGGTGCCCCGCTCCGCTTGGATCTCAGCCAGCTCCGCGTTGATGACGGCCTTGTCGGAGTGGCGCGGCACGTCGCCGATGGGCGCTTGGATGAGGGTCTCCTCGGGGTCGTCGGAACTGGTCATCCCCGCGTGCCTCCCGGGGGGCACGACCTCGGCGGGGCCGCCGTAGGCGGAGTGGACGGCGGGCTCGGGGCGCGGCGCCGAGGCGGCCTCCTCCGCCTCGCCCAGGTAGAGCATCGCGTTGACCTCGCGGTTGATGAGGGCGAGCTCGTCGAGGAGGGCGTGGATCGGGCCCAGGGCGTCGCCGCCGCGCACCGCGATGAGGACGTGCTTGGAGGGGCGCACCTCGTCGAGCAGGCCGGCCAGGGGCTGGGTCATGTCGATGAGGCGCGGGGAGGGCACGCGGGTCTCGGCCAGGGACCGGGTGAGGGTCGAGTGCAGGATCCGGGCCTGCGGGTCCGTGGGGTCGATGATGAGGTCCACCCAGTGCTCGCGGTCGATCGTCATGGCGAGCATCCGCGTGGGCGACTCCCACTCGTTCTCAGCGCCCTTCTCGCGGCTCCACACGGGCAGCGCGGTCAGATCCGCCAGCTGCGACGGCGAGATGAGGGAGCGCGCGCGGGTCTCCTTCACGAAGACGACGACCAGGCCGATGAAGAGGCCGACGGCCGTGGTCACCAGGAGGGTGCGCGACACCGAGGGCGACGTGGCGTCCTCGGACTGCCCCGCCGCGGTCAGCACGCGCCCCGCGGTGACGTGGTAGGGCGCCAGCTGCACGGCCTGGTCCATGAGCTTGTCGATCTCGGCGCGCAGCTGCGCGATCCTGGCGGTGTCGGCGGAGCTGGTCTGCTGGACCGGCTGGTTCCGCTGCGCGCCGCGCGCGTTGTTGCCCAAGCCCGTGTCCTCGTCGTCCGGTTCCTGGGCCGCCTGCTGGGCCTGGATCTGGGAGAGCTCGGTGTTGAGCTCGTCGACGCGCGCCGTGATCCCCGCCAGCATCTCGTCGGCGCGGGCCTCGGCCAGGGCGGTGCGCTCCTTGAGGTAGGCGGCGGCGATGGCGTCGGCCGCGGCCACCGCCTCGTCGCGGCTGCGGGCGCTGTACTCGATGCGCACAATGGTGCCGTTGGTGTCGCCCGACACCTCCATGCCGGCCAGGAGGGTCTTCGCGTCCGTGCCGCCGATCGCCGTGGCAGCGGCGTCGAGGACGTTCGCGGACTTGGCGATCCCCAGCTCGGTGACCATGTCCGTGGAGTTGATCGAGGTCTTCGCCACGGGGGTGGGGGTGGCCGCGGGCGGCGTGATCGTCATGGTGACGGTCGCCGTGTGGTCCACGGGCAGCGCGAAGACCGCGCCCGCCCCGACGGCGAGCCCGCCCAGGGTGGCGGCCACGATGGACTTCCACCGGCGCGCGAAGGCGTGGCGGAGTATCTCCTGGCCCCCGGTCGGCGGCTTGGTGAGGATCATTGGTCATCTCCTTGCATCCGGGCCCGCACCCAGCGGATGCGTCCGTTGAGTCGCCGCTCCAAGCGGTGCGCGGCGCGTGTCGGCAGGGCGCCCAGCCCCGCCCTGAAGGCCTCCTCGAAGTCGTCGAGGGCGGCGCTGGCGCCGCTGGCCGGCATCTGGGGAATGGTCACCAGCCTCGGCAGCGGGCGGCCGGTGAGCCGCTGGGCGAGGTCGGCGAAGGCGCGCGCCTGGAGCTCATTATTCCAGGACTCGGCCCTCCACCGCTGCGATGCGGTCACCTGGGTGGGGTGGATCCTGTACACCAGCCCCCACGCGGCCAGACGACGGATCGCGCCCCCGTCCGCTGCGACGCGCAGCCACAGGTCGTAGTCCTCGGCGGGGACGTTCCTGTAGCCGCCGACGCGGTCCAGGCAGTCCCGGGTCGCCACCATCGTCGGGTGGCACACGGGGTTGGTGAGCAGCAGGTGCCAGGGCATCTCGTCGGGCCCGATGGCGTAGGGGGCGCGGGGCACGGGACGGCGCCCGCGCAGTTCGACGATCTGCGTGAACACCATGTCGTCGCCGCGCCCGATGGCTGCCCCGCACCGGCGGAAGCGGCCGCGCAGGCTCACGTCGTCGGCGTCCATGCGCCCCACCAGGGACGAGTCGGTGGCCGCCATGAGCTGGCTGAGGACGCGGGCCACCCCTCCCTCGCCGGGGGCGATGGGGAGGACGCGCAGGCGAGGGTCCCCGGCGGCGGCCTCCTGGGCGCGCTCCGCGGTCGCGTCGGTCGAGGAGTCGTCGCCGACGACCAGTTCGGAGTCGGAGGGCATGGCGCGCAGGGTCGAGGCGACGGCGCGGCCGATCGTTCCGGCGGCGTTGCGGGCCGGCAGCAGGACGCAGAGGCGGGGCATGTCAGCGGCGCTCCGCGGCGTCCAGGGCCCGCAGGTCGCGGTAGCGCCTGCGCAGGGAGATCGCGCTGTGGGCGCAGGCGATGGCCGCGAGCGCCGTGTAGAGGACGGCGAAGGGCGTCCCCAGCCCCCACAGGACGAAGGACCAGCACAGCGTCCCCGGGTCGGTGGGCAGCAGGATGAAGCTGCGCAGCGTGCCGCCCCGGGTCTGCTTGCGGCCCGCGGCGCGCACGAACTGCTCGGCGAGGATCTGGCTCATGAACTGCCCGGAGGTGACCCACCCGTAGACCAGGGCGACCAGGGCGAGCCACCACTGCTCCGGCTGGTGCCACATGAGCGCGACGGCCGCGCAGTAGTGGATGGCGGGGCTGCGGAAGGCGTCGGCGACGTGGTCGATCCACTCCCCCGTCTTCGACGAGGCGTGGGTGACGCGGGAGACCTGGCCGTCGGCCGAGTCGAAGAGGAAGCCCGCGGCCAGGAGGACGCCGACGGGGATGCCCGTCCACCACGCGGGCGGCAGGGCGACCAGGAGCGCCATGCCCGCGGCGGAAAGGCACACGGACACGAGGCTCACGAAGTTGGGGGTCCACCCCCAGGCGGCTGCCGCGGCGGCAACGGCCCTGGCGCCCGAGCGGTTGACCCACCGCATGTAGGCGGGCACGCCGTCACCGGGCTTCTGGGCGGCGCCGAGCTCGCGGCGGTACTGGCCGAAGCGCTGGGCCCACGTGCCCGAGGGGGGCTGCCACCCGCTCATCGCACCGCCCCCTCGGCCAGGGGCCGGGCCGCCCCGGCGTCTGCCCCGCCGGGTGCCGGACGGGGGGCCTGGGCGCTCGCCGTGCTCGCTTCGTCGGGTGCTGCGGGAACCTGGGCGCTCGCCGTGCTCGCTTCGTCGGGTGCTGCGGGAACCTGGGCGCCTGCCGCGCCCGCCTCGTCGGCTGCCGCGGCCGCCTCGTCGTCTGAGAAGTCCTCGGGCGCGATGAACCGGCGCAGCTTGGTGGAGGAGGTGGAGGGGGTGTAGGGCAGGTAGACGACGCGGGCGCCCACCTCGGCCATCTCGGCCTCCAGCTTCGCCCCTTTGGGAGTGCCCTTCCAGTCGTCGCCCTTGAAGAGGACGTCGAAGGGCTGCAGGCGCCACGCGAGGCGCTTGTCCTGGTCGAGGTCCACCACGACGGCGTCGACGAAGCGCAGGGAGGAGACCAGGTCGCAGCGCTCTTTGAGGGGGATGACGGGAGCCCGTCCTTTCATGCGGATGAGCGCCTCGTCGGAGGTGACTCCGACCACCAGGCGGTCGCAGCGCTCGCGCGCGGCGCGCAGGATGTTGAGGTGCCCCTGATGGAACATGTCGAAGCCACCGGGCACGTATCCGGTGACGGGCTTGGCTGTAGTCCGTGTCTGATCCACCCATCAAGTGTGCCACTTATCAGGCGGTCAACTCACCTTTACCGAGCAAATGCCCGAAAGATCACGCGAAACCTATTCCGACCACGCTGTCCCGGTCCGCGCCGGCGCGTGCAGGGGCCCAAAAGTGACCAGGCGCGCCTCATTTGGCGAAGACGACGGTCCTCGTCCCGTTCATGAGGACACGGTGCTCGGCGTGGAAGCGGACGGCCTGGGCGAGGACCCGGCGCTCCACGTCCTGGCCCAGGGCGACCATGTCGGCGGTGGAGTCCGCGTGGCTGACCCGCGTCACGTCCTGCTCGATGATGGGCCCCTCGTCCAGGTCGGCCGTCACGTAGTGGGCAGTGGCGCCGATGAGTTTCACGCCGCGCTCGTGGGCCTGGGCGTAGGGGCGCGCGCCCTTGAAGGAGGGGAGGAAGGAGTGGTGGATGTTGATGACGCGGCCCTCCATTGCCCGGCACACGCCGTCGGAGAGGATCTGCATGTAGCGCGCCAGCACCACCAGTTCCACCTTCTCCGAGGCGACGAGGTCGAGCAGCTGCTCCTCGGCGCGGGCTTTCGTGCCCTTCGTGACGGGGATGTTGAGGAAGGGGACGCCGTAGAACTGGGCGACGGGCGCCAGGTCCGGGTGGTTGCCCACCACCGCCACGACCTCGATGGGCAGGCCCTGGGTGCGCTGGCGGTAGAGCAGGTCCGTGAGGCAGTGGCCCTCGCGCGAGACCATGATGATGGTGCGCAGGCGCCGCCCCAGCTCGTCGACCCGGTAGTCGGCGCCGAACTGGCGCGCGACGTCGGCCAGGCCCTCCTCCACGGGGGCGCGGCCCGCGGGCGAGTCCACTTCCACGCGCATGAAGAACGTGCCCGTGCCGGGGTCGCCGAACTGCTGGGACTGGATGACGTTGCCGCCCGCCGCGCCGATGACGCCGGTGACGGCGTGGACGATGCCAGGGCGGTCCGGGCACGACAGGGTGAGAACGAGCTGCGCGTTTTCAGTCATGGGCGCCAGTCTAATGGTTCTCCGCGAACACGGGTGCGGGTCCCTGGACCGCCCCCGGTCACGCACACAACGGACGGGATTACGCAACACGTCGTCGCACACAAGGGCGGAATCATGCCCTTGTGTGCGAGCGGTGTTGTCTAATCCGGGCCCCTTGTGCGCGCACTTCGGAGCAGGGGCGGAATGGCGGACCGCTGGGGGCGCCCCGGTGCCGGGCGGCGCGGCCACGGCGCGGAGCGGCGAACCAGGGCGCGGAGCGGCGAACCAGGGCGTGGAAAGACGTGCCCGGCCGCCCGTGCAGCGCCCTAGTGGCCCTCGGCCCCCAATCGCCCGAGCAGGAGGATCTCTTTGGCGAGTTCCTCGTCCACTACCGCCGCCGTGGCCAGGCGGGAGCGCAGCGCGACCAGCATCGGCACCGCCTTGACCAGGGAAGAGGCGACGGCGACCGACCGTTTCGCCTGCCGCACGGCGTCCAAGGGGATCGCGATAGTGCGCTCCTCCAACTCCTGGGAAACGGGCTCGCCCGACATGTCGAGGAAACGGGAGAAGATGTCCGTCACCGCGCCCATCGCCCGCAGGCGCTCCATCCCCCGCTCGGTGAGGAAGCCCGAGCGCACCAGCACGGACTCCTCCTCGAGGACGCCCGGCGAGAAGACCAGGATGTCCGAGCGCGGCGCGACCGCCAGTGTGCGCGCCACGGACGGTTCGTTCCGCAGGCGCCGCCCCAGGTCCACGTCGGACACGATCGCGGGCGCGGGCAGCATGTGCCCCACACCGCGGGCACGGCGGGCCATCAGCCCGATCGAGTCGGCGACCACGTCGTCGTTCGAGCGGGTCAGCCCCCCGTAGGTCTGGTAGACGTCCACCCCGTGCGCCCAGTCCTCGGGCATGGCCCGGGCGACCGCCGTGAGGGTGCGCCCCCACGCGATCCCCATCGACTCGGGCTGGGGGCGCAGCGCAGTGATGTAGTCGGCAGCGGCGGCGGCGACCAGTTCCAGGGTGCCCGTCGGGGTGCTCTGCTGGCGCACGACGATCGCCTCGCCGAGCCCGAACGCCTCGATGAGGCGCTTCTCCAGCGCCGGCACACGGGAACGGGGGTGGTTGATACTGATCGCCACGATCCCGCACGCCCGGGCCTCGTCGAGGAGGCGCCCGACGGTCCACCGCGTGCAGTTCATCCTGTCCGCGATGGCCCCCTGGGTGAGGTTCTCGTAGTAGTAGAGCTGCGCGGCGCGCAGCATCTGGGCTTCGCGGTCGTGGTCCATGGTTCCTCCCATCGGATCGAGGCCGGGCACTGCCGACGGCCCGGCACAATCGGCAGCGGCGCCGTGCGTGTGGCATCCACCATAACGCACGGCCCGCAGTGGAGTGTGCCCGGTGGCACACAGTGGGACGGACACAGCCCCGGCTTCCTCGGGCGGAGCCGGCCCAAGACGGCGCGCACCCCGCAGTCCGGAACGAGCCCCAGCCCGGCAACCCGCTTCAGGCGGACACGGGACGGCGCCCGGAGGGAGTCCGCCGGGCGCCGCGCCAGTCGGGCCTCAGCCCTGGCCCCAGCCGCGCTCGGCTCGCAACTTCTGCAGGTCGTGCATGATCTCCGTCTCGCGCCCGAAGTACTCGTACAAGTGCGAGTAGACGGCGAAGAGGCGGTCGTAGACCTCGGACTCAGCCGGATCGGGCAGGTACACGGTGTCGGCCAGCCCGGCCATCGCCTCCGCCGCCTCGGCGACCGAGGGGTAGGCCCCCGCCGCCACCGCCGCGAAGATCGCGCTGCCGTGCCCCCCGGCCTGGAGGGTCTTGGCCACCCGGAGGGGGCGCTTGGTGACATCGGCGTACATCTGCATGAGGAACGGGTTCCTCAGCAGGCCGCCCGCGATGCGGATCTCCTCGACGCCCACGCCGTGGGCCTCGAAGTTCTCGATGATCATCCTCGCCCCGAAGGCCGTGGACTCCAGGAGCGCCCGGTAGGTCTCCTCGACGCGCGTTGTGAGGCGCTGGCCGATGATGAGTCCGGACAGGTCCGCGTCCACCAGCGTCGAGCGGTTGCCGTTCCACCAGTCCAGGGCGACCAGACCGCTCTCGCCGCTGCGCAGGGCAGCGGCTTTGCGCGACAGCAGCTCGTGGATGGACTCCCCCGCCCCGGCGGCCTCGTCGAAGTAGGACTGGGGAACGTGGTTGTCCACGAACCAGGCGAAGATGTCGCCCACGGCGCTCTGCCCGGCCTCGTAGGCCCACGCGCCCTCGCTCACTCCCCCGTCGACGACCCCGAAGACCCCGGGGACCTCGCGCAGCTCCGCCGAGGGCAGGATCCAGCACGAGGACGTGCCGAGGATTCCCGTCAGGCAACCGGGCGCGATCGCCCCCACCGACACGCACTGCACGTGGGCGTCGATGTTGCCCGCGGCCACCGCGATGCCCTCGGGCAGGCCGAAGGCGCGCGCCCACTCGGCGCTCAGCGGACCGACCCGCGAGCCCAGGGGCACGATCGGGTGGCTCATCTTCTCGCTGAAGACGCCGCCGAAGCCGGGGGCAAGCGCCTCCAGGAACTCGCTGGAGGGGTAGGCGCCGTCCTGGTACATGCGCTTGTACCCCGAGTCGCCCGCCGCGTAGGCCAGTGTGCCGGTGAGCCGCCACGTCAGCCAGTCCACGATGTCGAGGATCTCGGCGGTCCGGGCGTACAGCTGGGGGGCCCGCTCGAAGAGCTCCAACGCCTTGGGCAGCAGCATCTCGGGCGAGAGGGTGCCGCCGTAGCGCGGCAGCCACGCCTCGCCGCGCTCGCGCGCCAGCGACACGATGCGCCTGGCCTGGTCGGTGGCGCCGTGGTGCTTCCACAGCTTGAGGTACGCCTGCGGCTCGCCGGCGAACTCCTCGCGCTCGCACATGGGCCGGCCGTCGGCGTCCGTGACGACCACGCTGGCGCTGGTGCAGTCCAGCCCGACGCCGATCACGTCGGCGGGGTCCACCCCCGAGTCCGCCATGGCGCCCCGCACCGCTTCCTCCATGGCGACCAGGTAGTCGCCCGGCACCTGGAGGGCGTAGTCGGGGGGCAGGGCCTGGCCCGTCGAGGCGAGCGCCCGCTCCATGACGGGGGTCGCGTACTCGCGCACGGCGTCCGCGACCACTTCGCCGTCGTCGACGCGCACGACGGCGGCGCGCACCGACAGGGTTCCGAAATCGAGTCCAATGGTGTGAGCGGTGGCCATATCACGCCTTCTTCTCCGTGTGGGGGCGCCGCCCCCAGTAGCCTTCGGGTGAGAACAGGCGCTCGACGACCGCGTCCAGCATCCCGGTGTCGGTCAGGACGTCCAGGATCGTGTAGCGCGAGCGGATCATCTGCGCCTTGTAGTGGGTGACACGGAAGCGCGCCATGTCGATGCCGATGTCCTCCGGGTGGCTGGGCCCGCCGACCGCGTCGAGGCGCTGGGCCGCCTCCCCGGGGGTCATGAGCTGGTCCGCGACCCGCTCGCGCACGCGCGGCCACACCTTCTGGATGAGGCGCAGGCGCTCGCGCAGCTCCTCGCCCTGCAGGTTCTTGCCGACGGCGTGGCCGACGGCCTCGTCGGCGATCTTGGGGACCAGCAGCTCGCGCACCCGCTGGGCGACCGCCTCGTCGGTGGGGGCTGCGGCCACGACCGCCTCAACGTCGAGGGCGTCCATGTCGATGCGCAGCGCCTCCTCCCAGATCGCCAGGGAGGCGACCGTGCCGACGCCGACCTTCATCCCGTGGGACAGGGGCGGCTCCCAGTCGAGGCCGTGCCCCTCCATCTCCCACGTGTGGGAGAACTGGTGCCCGGCGCCCGAGGCGGGGCGCGACGACTGCGCGGCCTGCATGGCCAGACCGGACATGATGTTGCCCTCGGCCAGGCCCTCCACCGCCGCCTCGTCGCCGGCGCCGATGCGCTCGGGGTCCTTCAGGGCGTCGCGCAGCGGCCCCTGGACCAGCGACCACACGTAGTCGTCGATGGGCTCGATGCCGAGCTCGTCCGCGACGATCCAGTCGGCCCCGGCGGGGACCTTCTCGATGAGGTCCCCGTAGCCCGTGTACAGCAGGCGCGCCGGGGCTGCCGCGATGACGCGCATGTCGGCGACCAGGCCCCTGGGCGCGGGGCAGTTCCGGGTGATCTTGAAGCCGTCCTTGGCGATGGAGGCCCCGAAGGCCGCGTACCCGTCCACCGAGGGAGCGGTGCACACGTTCATGTAGGGGCGCCCCAGCTCCCCCGACGCCAGTTTCGCGAGGTCGTTGAGGGTGCCCGAGGCGATCGAGCACACGACGGCGTCCTCGAGGGGGCGGATGTGCTCGCGCAGGACCTCGACGTTGTCGTAACCGGCGTAGAGGGTGGGGGTCCCGGGGAACACGTAGGGCTCCTCGGCGAATTCGACGCCCGCGGCGCGCAGCGAGTCGACGACGGGGCCGCCGGCCGCCGCGAACGTGTTCCCGTCCGCGACGACCAGGACCTTCGCGCCTGGGAACAGGCGCGCGAACATGGGGCCGGTCTGGTCCAGGACACCCGTACCGAAGGCGATCTCCTTCGTGTCGGTGGCCGTGGCGAGCGCCCTGTCAATCAGCGAGGTCATAGGTGATACTCCTTCGTTCGAGTGGTTCCCGTCTCATGCCAGGTGGTCGACGAGCTCATGGGACAGGCCCTGCATCCGCGGGTAGGTCTCCATGTACTTGTTGAAGTAGAACTGGTACTCCTCGTGGACATCGGCGCGGGGCTCGATGCGCTCGGTCTCGTGGACCATGTTCCGGGCGGCGTCGGGGATGGACTGGTACTGCCCCGAGCCGACGGCCGCGAGGATGCACGAGCCCAGGACGACGGCGTCCCCGACCTCTGTGAGGGTGATCGGCACGCCCGTGACATCGGCGTGCATCTGCATCCAGTCGCGGGACTTCGTCGCTCCTCCGCAGGCCACCAGCTCCGTGGAGGCGAACCCCGCGTCCTTGAACGCCTTGAGCACGTGGGCGGTGCCGTAGCAGACGGCCTCCTCGATGGCGTGGTAGACCTGCTCGGGCGTGGTGGACAGGTTGAGGCCCCACATGATGCCACGGGCCTTCGAGTCCGTGTAGGGCGTGCGATTGCCCTGGAAGTACTCGTTGATGATGAGGCCCCCAGAACCGGGGGGCATGTCGGAGACGCGCTCGTCGAGGATCTTGTAGGGGTTCATGCCCAGGCGCTCGGCCGCGGAGGTGAGGTCGCGGCAGAAGTTGTCCTTGAACCACTTGAGCACGGAGCCCGAGGAGACGAGGCCCCCCTCGCAGGTGTACTGGCCGGGCATGACGCCGTCGGTGTAGCCGCCGAAGAAGCCCTTGCCGTGCAGCGGGGTCGCGCTCTGGCCTGTGATGACGTGGGAGGATCCGGTGATGATCGCGGTCTTGCCCGGCTGGACGACGCCGAGGCCGATCTGGCCGGCCCACGCGTCGGGGCAGCCCTGGGCGACGGGCGTCCCCGGCAGGAGGCCGAGCTCCTGGGCGACCGAGGGGAGGAGTCCGCCGATCGGGGCGCCCAGGTCGACGACTCTGTCGGGGATCTTGTCGAAGACGTCCCCGCACCCGATGTGCTCGTAGAACTCGACGGGCCATCCGCCCTCGTCGCGGTTGTAGTACATGCGCAGCGCGGCGGAGTTGATGTTGACGGTCCACTCGCCCGTGAGCTTGTGGGTGAGCCAGTCGGGGGCGTCGACGAGGCGATGGGCGCTCTTGTAGCGGTCGGGCTCGTTCGCGCGCAGCCAGGCGGCTTTGAAGGGGTACCATTCGGCGGTCGCGGGCATCGTGCCGCCGCCGTTGTAGTAGCGGGCCCAGTGCTCGATCGTCTCGGCGCGCGCGCTCTGCTCGGTGGCGCGCACGTCCATCCACATGATGGCGTTGCCGAGCTCGTGGCCGTTCTTGTCAATGGCGACCACGGTCATGGTCGTCGCGTCGTAGGAGATACCGGCGATGTGGCGCGCGGGGATGCCGGTCTCGTCCATGACGCGCTTGACCGAGGCCACCAGGGCGTTCCACCAGTCCTCGGGGCTCTGCTCCGCCCATCCGGGCTTAGGGTGGTGGGTCTTGTAGGGGGTGGCGGCGAAGGATATCGGGTTCCCCCGCAGGTCGAAGATGGCGGCCCGGCACGACTCCGTGCCGTAGTCGATGCCGAGCAGGAATGGTCCTTCGTATCCGGGTGCGACCATTGTGTTCTCCCTTCCATGGGTTCGTGCGGCGCCGTCACGTCCGTGTGACGGCGGCCAGGGGTGATCGGGGCGGTCCGGGGTGGTCCCGGAGCGTTCCCCCGGGACGGGGTCGGGAAGCGCCTGGGCGCTCCCGGGGATGGGCGGCGGGGCCGCGGCCGGGCGGG
>ERZ772827.628-NODE-628-length-19099-cov-4.221645_pt1 | contig 19099 bp, 13 predicted proteins | sample MGYA00580850_ERZ772827 | MGnify/ENA primary metagenome ERZ772827 (study PRJEB29015, sample SAMEA2737950) | human oral metagenome | biome: human oral; feature: human-associated habitat; material: dental | place: China | collected 2145 ...
CTCGTCAACAGCAATCCCGCAACCATTATGACGGATATGAATATTGCCGATCGTGTCTATATCGAGCCGTTGACGGTGGAATTTCTCGAGGAGATTATCTCCAAGGAGAAGCCGGATGGTCTGCTTGCAACACTCGGCGGACAAGCGGGACTGAACCTCGCGGTTCAGCTTGCTGAAAAAGGTGTTCTCGAACAGCATGGTGTGGAGCTGCTCGGCACCTCGCTCGAGGCAATCGAAAAGGCGGAGGATCGCGAGCGCTTCAAGGAGACAATGGAGAAGCTCGGCGAACCGATCCCAGAGAGCACGATCGTCGAGGATGTTCGATCTGCTGTTGAGTTTGCAAACTCTATCGGATATCCAGTCATCGTACGCCCTGCGTATACAATGGGCGGCACAGGAGGCGGTATTGCAGAGACTGAGGAAGAGCTCATCGGTATCGTAATCAAGGGCCTGAATTACTCGATGATCGGACAGGTACTCATCGAGCGCAGCGTTGCCGGGTGGAAAGAGATTGAGTTTGAGGTCATTCGTGACGGCCATGACAACTGCATTACCGTTTGCAGCATGGAGAATTTTGATCCTGTTGGTGTTCATACAGGAGATAGTATTGTTGTTGCTCCTGCACAGACGCTGACAGATCATGAATACCAGATGCTGCGCAGTGCGAGTCTTCGTATCATTCGTGAACTGGGCATCGAGGGCGGCTGCAATGCACAGTATGCGCTCGACACGAAGAGCAACAAGTACTATGTCATTGAGGTCAACCCGCGTGTCAGCCGTTCCTCGGCACTCGCGTCCAAGGCGACGGGCTATCCAATCGCAAAGGTGTCTTCGAAGATAGCGATCGGATACACGCTCGATGAGATTGTCAACTCTGTGACGAAGAAGACAAAGGCGTGTTTCGAGCCGACGATTGACTACTGTGTGGTGAAGTTCCCACGCTGGCCATTTGATAAATTCATCTACGCAGACCATACGCTTGGCACACAGATGAAGGCTACAGGCGAGGTTATGTCTATTGACCGAAGCTTCGAGGGGGCAATCCTCAAGGCGGTGCGTTCACTTGAGATCGGCGTGAACCGCCTCTATATCGACCGCTTTGCCGAGTGGGACGACGAGCGCGTAGAGAAGCAGCTTTCTGCGGTCAACGACGAGCGCATCTTTGTTATTGCTGAGGCCCTGCGGCGCGGCAAGCTGACGGTCGATGCGATTTCGGATATCACGAAGGTGGACAAGTGGTTCATCCATAAGCTGAAGCACATCACAGATGTGGAGAATCAGCTTGCCTCCGCTCCGCTCACGCCGAAGCTGCTCGCGGCGGCGAAATGGGTCGGTCTTGCCGATGTCTCCATCGCCGAGCTCACGAAGAAGACGCGCGATGAGATCCGCACCATGCGCCGCAGCCATAACATTCTCCCCTGCTATAAGATGGTAGATACCTGCGCCGCTGAGTTTGAGGCAATGACGCCGTACTATTACTCCACGTTCCGCGGCACGGAGGATGAGGTTGCCGTCTCCAATCGAAAAAAGGTGATCGTGCTCGGCTCCGGTCCCATCCGCATTGGACAGGGCGTTGAGTTCGACTACTGCTCGGTGCACTCGGTCTGGGCACTGCGTGAGATGGGCATCGAGGCCATCATCATCAACAATAATCCGGAGACGGTCAGCACGGACTTTGACATCTCTGACCGCCTCTACTTCGAGCCGCTGACCGTCGAGGATGTGCTCAACATCGTCGACAAGGAAAAGCCGGACGGCGTCATCGTTCAGTTCGGCGGTCAGACTGCAATCAATCTCGCAGCGGAACTCGAGCGTGCAGGACTTCGCGTCTACGGCACCTCTGTCAATGACATCGACCGCTCGGAGGATCGCGAGCGCTTCGATGAGGTGCTCACGCAGACGGAGATTTCGCGCCCCGAGGGCATCAGCGTGACAAATCTCGCAGACGCCGTGGCTGGGGCAGCCCGCATCGGCTATCCCGTCATGGTGCGTCCCTCCTATGTGCTCGGCGGGCGTGCGATGGAGATTGTCTACAACGAGGAGGAACTGCGCGACTACATGAGCCGTGCGGTCAAGGTGACGCCGGATCATCCTGTCCTCGTCGATCGCTATATGCAGGGAACGGAGGTTGAGGTTGACGCCATCTCCGATGGTGTGGATGTCGTCATTCCGGGCATCATGGAGCACATTGAACGTGCCGGCATTCACTCGGGCGACAGCATTGCGGTCTATCCTCCGCAGACGCTGCCCGCGCGCGTGATCTACACCATCATCGATTATACGAAACGACTTGCCATTGCGCTCCACGTCAAGGGACTGCTCAACATTCAGTTCGTCGTTGCGCGTGACGAGGTCTTCATCATCGAGGTCAATCCGCGCTCGAGCCGCACGGTGCCGTTCCTGTCCAAGATCACGAACGTCAACATGGTCGGCGTTGCAACGCAGGTGGCGATGGGCGCGACGCTCAAGGAGCTCGGTTTCCACTCCGGTCTGATTCCGCCGCGTCCCTATGTTGCGGTCAAGGCACCCGTCTTCTCGTTTGCAAAGATGACGGATGTGGACATCTCCCTCGGCCCTGAGATGAAGTCGACGGGCGAGGTCATGGGTGTGGACTATCACTATGCGCGTGCACTCTACAAGGCAATCGTCGGCTCGGGGCTGAACATCCCGACGAAGGGCTGCCTCCTCTTCACGGTTGCGAACAAGGACAAGGAGGAACTGAAGCAGCTTGCCAAGGCGTTCTCCGAGTTCAATTTCGACATTGTGGCAACAGAGGGGACGGCGAAGGCGATTGCCTCCCTCGGCATCGATGTGGAAGTGGTCGGAAAAGTTCATGAACGCAGCTCGGACATTATCGAGATGATCAAGAGCGGCAAGATCAACATGGTCATCAACACGCTGACGCAGGGCAAGCACTCCGCACGCGACGGCTTCAGGATCCGCCGCGCGACTGTGGAGCACGGCATTGCCTGCCTCACCTCGCTGGACACGGCGTGGGAGGTTCTGCGCGTGCTCGAGTTCATGCGGAATCGCCGCCTTGTCTATACGCTTGCAATACAAGACTACGTTGGCGGAGGGGATGACCTTGCCTAAGCTAATCGAGGAGGCGCGGATTCTTTCCCATAGTGCTCCGATTGCGGGGGTCGATATATTGACGCTTGCCGCACCGCTGATTGCGCGTTCTGCTCTGCCGGGACAGTTTGTGCAGATCTCTGTGCCGGCGGATGCCGGCTTTCTGCGCCGCCCGCTCGGGATTGCGGAGGTCTCTCGCACGGAGGGATGGATTCGTCTGATCTATCGTCAGGTGGGACGTGGTACGGAGGGGCTGGCGTCGGCAGAGACGGGAACGTCCGTCTCTGTTCTCGGCCCCCTTGGACGCGGCTTCTATACTGGGCTGGAACATCCGCTGCTCGTCGGGGGCGGCATGGGACTTACGCCGCTGCTCTTCTTTGCGGCAGCGCATTCGAATGCCTCCGTACTGATGGGCGGACGCACGCGGGAGGAGGTCTTCTGGGAGGAGATCTACCGTCCTCATGTGCGTGAGTGCTTCGTTACAACGGACGACGGTTCATATGGGACGCAGGGCTTTGTGACAACGCTCCTGCCGAAACTGCTGAAAGACGGCGCCTATGACGGTGTGGCGGTCTGCGGCCCTCCCGTCATGATGGAGCGCGTTGCGGCCATTGCAGCTGAGTATGGGGTCCCCTGTGAGGTATCGCTTGAAAAGCGTATGGCATGCGGGCTTGGCGCGTGTCTCTCCTGCGCCGTGGATACGAAAAGCGGGCGGCGCAAGGTCTGCAAGGACGGCCCCGTATTCCCGGCGGGGGAGGTGTACTATGCCTCCTAATACAGTGAAATATCCGTATGATGACCTCCTGCACACCAATATTGCGGGCATCGAGATGCGGACGCCCGTCCTCACGGCATCCGGTACATTCGGCTTCGGCGAGGAATTTGCGGACTTTGTCGATCTCGCACGCCTCGGCGGAGTCATGGTCAAGGGGACGACACTCACTCCGCGACGCGGCAACGACGGCATACGGATTGCAGAGACGCCGCAGGGGATGCTCAACTGCATTGGCCTCGAAAATCCAGGCGTGGAGCACTTTCTGACAGAGATTCTGCCGCGTATCCGGCCGTATGGTATGAATGTGATCGTCAACATCTCCGGCAGCTCAGTGGACGACTATGCGGAACTTGCAGAGCGGCTGAATGTTGTGGGCGTCGCTGCGCTCGAGATCAACATCTCCTGTCCGAATGTCAAGGAGGGCGGCATTGTCTTTGGGACGGACCCACGGGCGGCGGCCGATGTCGTACGTGCAGTTGCGGCAGAGTCGGAAAAACCGGTCATCGCCAAACTTTCGCCAAATGTCACGAGCATCACGGAGATGGCACTCGCTGTTGAAGAAGCGGGAGCAGATGTGATCTCGCTCATCAATACACTCATCGGCATGCAGATTGACATTCATCGACGCCGGCCAGTGCTCGGCAATCGAACAGGGGGACTCTCGGGGCCTGCAGTCAAGCCTGTTGCCGTACGCATGGTTTGGGATGTAGCGCATGTGGTGCAGATTCCTGTCATTGGGATGGGGGGGATTGCCTCCTGGGAGGATGCAATGGAATTCTTCCTCGCAGGAGCCTCTGCTGTTGCTGTGGGGACGGCGAACTTCAATGATCCTGCGGTCACGATGAAGATATGTGATGGCCTTGGCAGACATCTTCATGAGAATAAAATTTCCAACATAGGCGAAATTGTTGGGAGAGCATGGGAAACAACTTAAAATTTATGAAAAAATTTCTCATAAAAGGGATTTTCTGTTCGTAAGGATTGTCTCCATCCCATATATCACAAAGGGTTGGGGGACTTTTGACACCTATACCTCACATGTGGTATAATCTTTGCGTTGGTATGAGAAACCGAGACAATCGCGTCCGTTTTGATGGGCGAGGAAAGTCCGAGCTCCACAGGGCAGTGTGCTGGATAACGTCCAGCGAGGGTGACCTTAGGGACAGTGCCATAGAAATTTATACCGCCGATCTGATCGGTAAGGGTGGAAAGGTGCGGTAAGAGCGCACCAGCAGTCAGGTGACTGGCTGGCTTCGGTAAACCCCACATGGAGCAAGACCAAATAGGGAAGGGTTAAGGCGGCCCGTCGACCTTCCGGGTAGTGTCGCTTGAGGCGTCTGGCAACAGGCGTCCCAGATAAATGATTGTCACCGCCATCGTGGCGGAACAGAACTCGGCTTATTGGTTTCTCACAGCCAATATATTTACAGAAGCATTTTGATATACTCGAGGAGCTCCTTGAGTATAGGTGGAAGGAAGTGTTTGCTTGCGAAAGAAAATCAAGATTCTTGCATTATCCGCAATGCTTCTCTGCTCCGCAGCAGTTGCGAGCGCAGAGTCATTCCAGCTTGGCGATCAGGGAACGGATGTAGCTGAGATTCAAGGACAGCTCTCCAGTTTTGGCTATGACGTTGTTGCCGACGGCGATTTCGGACCGGCGACAGCAGAGGCAGTGAAGGAGTTTCAGGCAGCACAGGGGCTTGCCGTCGATGGGATGGTAGGTCCCTCGACGTATCAGGCACTTCTTGGAAAATCCATGCCGCAGGTCAGCCGCGGTTCCAACTATATTGTTCGCCGTGTGATCTCGGACTCCATGCAGTACATCGGAGTACCTTACTCCTTCGGCGGCACGACGCCATCTGGGTTTGACTGTTCCGGCTTTGTGCGCTATGTCTTTGCCAATGCGGGCATCTATCTCCCGCGTACGGCAGATGCGCAGTACGATGTGGGCTATCCGATCTCGTCTTCGGAGATGGTGCCCGGCGATCTCGTATTTTTCTCCACGTATGAATACGGACCGTCTCATGTTGGAATCTATCTCGGCAACGGGAATTTCATCAATGCTTCGTCGAGCCGTGGTGTTGCGATTGACAATCTGTATGGCGGCTACTGGGGTGCGTGTTACATTGGTGCACGCCGCATTATGTGATGATACAGAATCTGGGGAGGGGCATTGCCCCTCTTTTTTTATAGGAGTACGCTATGTCAGATCTCTTTCTTTGCCTTCTTATTTTCCTCATGCTATACTATGTATTTGGCGATGAACTCTTTCCGCGATAAAAACCTACATTAAATAAAAAAGTATTACTTCTAGTTGTAATTTGATATGAATTTATGTAATATGGGGAGCGTACAGCCATGGAGGATCGATATTATCTGGCCGCACTACTGCAATGTCGCCATATTGGCAGCGTACGTATGCGTCGACTGCTTGCATCTGTACCTTCTGCACAGGAAATCTGGTCTATGGATATCGGCTCCCTTCGGGACGAGGGAGCTCTCTCAGAGACTCTTGCCGATGCGCTTGTGCAGCATTGCAGAAAAAATGACACATTGCCGCATCAAATAGCGGAAGAGTGTGCGCGCCAGGAGATTGAGGTCATCACCATAGAGGATGCATCCTATCCAATCATCCTGCGTGAGATCTTCGATCCTCCTCTTGTGCTCTACCATCGTGGCGTGCTGATTCCAGATGCACGCCGCATTGGCATGGTCGGTGCTCGGAAGTTTACCGCCTATGGTGAGGCTGCAGCGATGGAGTTTGCTGAGCGGATTGCGGCGGCTGGTGTCACCATTGTGAGTGGTGCTGCGCGCGGCATTGATACGCGCGCACATCGTGGTGCGCTGCGCGGAGGCAGGACAGTTGCTGTGCTCGGCTGCGGTGTGGATATTGCATATCCGCCCGAAAACCGCCGTCTGCTCTTGCAGATTGTCGAGGCGGGGGGCGCTGTGGTCTCCGAGTATGCGCCGGGCACACAGCCGCTGCCGGCATTTTTTCCGGCGCGAAACCGCATCATCAGCGGACTTTCCGAAGGAACGCTTGTGATTGAGGCGGCAAAGCGCAGCGGTTCCCTGATCACGGCGGAGATGGCACTCAGCGAGGGGCGGGACGTATACGCAATACCTGGGAGCATCTATTCGCCGCAGAGCAGCGGATGTCACAATCTCATCCGCGCGGGTGCACGATTGGTGGAGACACCGCAGGAGATCTTGGCGGAGATGCGTCTTGTCGAACCGCCCAAGTGTTCCGTGCGCGAACAGCTGACACCGGAGGAGGCACATATCTATCGGGTTCTGTCCGTTGATCATCCACTCAGCATGGATGAGATTATGGACAGCCTGCCCGAGCACATTACGGCAAGTATCCCGCTGCTCCTGCTCCAAATGCAGCTAAAGGGAATTATTACAGAGAATGAAATGCACGCCTATCGGCGCGCCGAAAGGAACTGACGGATTGGCAACGCTAACATCTGGACGCAAAAAGAAAGCATCTGTGAAATCCACAAAGAACGAGAAAACATCGGGCAAAAAAACATCCAAAAAAATTTTGGTGATCGTGGAGTCTCCGGCAAAGGCAAAGACCATCGAACGCCATCTTGGAAAGAACTACATTGTTCGCGCGTCCATGGGACATCTGCGCGATCTGCCGAAGAGTCAGTTCGGCATCGATGTTGACAATGATTTTTTACCGAAGTATATCAATGTACGCGGCAAGGGAGATCTCATTCGTGCACTCAAAAAAGAGGCCAAGAATGCGGATAAAGTCTATCTTGCAAGCGACCCCGACCGCGAGGGCGAGGCGATTGCCTGGCACCTGGCACACATCCTTGGTGTTGATCCAAAGGAGAACTGCCGTATTGTCTTTCATGAAATCACAAAGCCTGCGATTGAGGAGGCTGTTCAGCATCCTCGCCCCATCCATATGGAGCAAGTAGACGCACAGCAGGCACGGCGTATGCTCGACCGTATCGTGGGCTATAAGCTCTCACCGCTCCTTTGGCGCAAGGTGCGCAAGGGGCTCTCCGCCGGACGCGTGCAGTCTGTGACCGTACGTCTGATCTGTGATCGGGAACGTGAGATCGATGCGTTCCAGTCGGAGGAATATTGGACGGTTGAGGCAAAGCTGAAGCAGGGGAAGAGTTCATTCAGTGCGGACGTGACCCATGCTCATGGGAAAAAATTGGCGCTGCATAGTGAAGCAGCGACGAAGAAGCTGACGAATGATCTGGAGCGCCAGAGCTTTACTGTCAAGGAGGTCAAGCGCAGTGAGCGTCGCAAGAAGGCGGCGCCGCCGTTTACAACGAGCTCGCTTCAGCAGGATGCCGCTCGCAAGTTGGGCTTTACCTCCGGCCGTACGATGATGATCGCACAGCAGCTCTATGAGGGCGTTGTTCTCGGACGGCATGGGGCGACTGGACTTATCACCTACATGCGAACCGACTCAACGCGTATCTCGAATCTCGCCATAGATGAGGCACGCGGCTATCTCAGCGGGGAGTACGGCAAGGACTATATTCCGACGCGCCCCAATATCTATGCGATGGGGAAGAAGGCACAGGACGCACACGAGGCGATCCGTCCGACGAGCATTCTGCGTACACCGAGTGACGTGGAACAGTATCTGAACCGCGATCAGCTGCGTCTCTATACGCTCATCTGGCAGCGCTTTGCTGCAAGTCAGATGTCCGCGGCTGTCTACGACACGATCGCAGCACAGATCACAGCGGGAGACTACCAGCTGCGCGCGCATGGTTCGAAACTGAAGTTTAAGGGCTATACCGCCGTCTATGTCGGAGCTGAGATCGCAAAGAAGGAGAAGGATACGCTGCTCCCGGAGCTCGAAGCAGGCGATACTCTTGTACTCGATGCACTGAAGCCGGAACAGCACTTTACGGAACCGCCGCCGCGCTATAACGATGCCTCCATTGTCAAGACGCTGGAGGAGATGGGGATCGGTCGTCCGAGTACATACGCGCCCATCATCGAGACCATTCAGAAACGCGGCTATGTGGAGCGCCGTGAAAAGCAGTTCCGCCCCACAGAGCTTGGCTTCATTGTCACCGATATGCTTGAGGAATATTTCAAGGACATTGTGGACGTGAAGTTTACGGCAAATCTGGAAGGGGAATTGGACGAGATTGCGGATGGTTCTCTGGACAAGAACGTGCTGCTCCGAAAATTCTATGATCCATTTGATGAGACGCTCAAGCAGGCAGAGGATGTCATCGGTGAGGTAGATCTTCCAGACGAGGTCACAGACATCCCCTGCGATAAATGCGGGCGTATGATGGTGGTCAAGCAGGGCCGTTTCGGCAAATTCCTTGCGTGTCCCGGGTTCCCGGACTGCCGCAATGCAAAACCGCTTCTGCGCGATACGGGGGTCGCTTGTCCGAAATGCGGCGGCAAGATCGTCGAGCGCAAGAGCCGACGCGGACGAGCCTTCTTTGGCTGTGATCGATATCCAGACTGCGACTATACAACGTGGGACGAACCACAGCAGGAGAAATGCAAGGTCTGCAATTCGTTTATGCAGAAGCATCGTTACCGTACAGGTCGCAGCATTCTCTACTGCAGCAATGAGACCTGTACCTCGCGTGTTGGCAGCCCCATCGAAAAGGAGCTGGCACGGCAGAAAGAACGTGCGCAGGCGGCGAAAGAGGCGGGTGCCGAGACTCCGGCAGAGGAGAAGGGTGCTGCCGCGAAGAAAAAAAATACGCGTCGTAAGGAGACGCGCTCATGAAGAAGGTCACTGTCATCGGTGCGGGGCTTGCCGGAAGTGAGGCGGCATGGCAGGCTGCCGAAGCCGGTGCCGTCGTGGAACTCTATGAAATGCGCCCCCTGCGCAGATCTCCGGCACATAAGACAGACGGCTTTGCCGAACTTGTGTGCAGCAACTCCCTGCGCGGTGCGGGCCTTGAGAATGCCGTCGGCGTCCTCAAGGAGGAGATGCGGCGTCTTGGCTCTCTCATCATGCGGGCGGCAGATGCGACTGCTGTGCCTGCGGGCGGTGCGCTTGCGGTTGACCGCACAAAATTCAGTGATTATGTTACGACGCTCATTAAAGAGCATCCGAACATCACGGTACATCATGAGGAGATCACGGAGATTCCCTCCACGGAAGAGACCATTGTCATCGTCGCTTCGGGTCCGCTGACCGACGGCGCTCTCTCCGATGCGGTTTCGCGTCTGCTCGGCAATGACTCCCTCTATTTCTACGATGCCGCCGCTCCTCTCGTGAGCTTTGCAAGCATCGATATGAGCGCCGCGTACCGTGCCTCCCGCTATGGAAAAGGCGAGGCGGCGTACATCAACTGCCCGATGGATGAGGAACAGTATGAGATGTTCTGGACGGCGCTGACGACGGCGGAGACAGCAGAGACGCATGATTTTGAGAAAGAGATCTTCTTTGAGGGATGTATGCCCGTCGAGGTCATGGCATCGCGCGGAAAGGACACCCTGCTTTATGGACCGCTCAAGCCCATGGGGCTCGAGCATCCCGAGACAGGCGTTCGCCCCCATGCAGTCGTTCAGCTGCGGCAGGACAACGCAGAGGGGACGATCTACAACATTGTTGGCTTTCAGACGCGGCTCAAATGGCCGGAGCAGCGGCGTGTCTTTCAGATGATTCCGGGACTCACACAGGCGGAATTTCTGCGTTACGGCGTGATGCACCGGAATACGTTCATGAATGCGCCGCGTCATTTGCGTCCAACATTTCAGCTGCAGACGAATGATCGGCTCTTCTTTGCCGGACAGATGACGGGGGTCGAGGGCTATGTCGAGTCCGCTGCATCCGGACTGATGGCGGGCATAAACGCCGTACGCCTTGCTGCGGGCAAAGAAGTGCTTGTATTTCCGCAGATGACCTGTCACGGGGCACTCGCGCATTACATCACCTCATGCGACCCTGCGCATTTTCAGCCCATGAATATCAACTTCGGGCTTCTGCCTCGCCTAGAAAACCTTCCGCGTCGTACGCGCAAGCCCGAAAAAAAACGGATGCTTGCACAGCGTGCATTGGATGAGCTTGCTAGGTTCTGTGCACTGTATATGAATGGAGTTCATACGGTATGACATTTCATGCAACAACCATTGTCGCAGTCAAAAAGGGAGATAAGGTTGCCATCGCGGGAGACGGCCAGGTCACCTTCGGTGAGCGCGCCATCATGAAGGCAAATGCGCGTAAAGTACGCAGACTTTACCATGGAAAGATTCTTGCGGGCTTCGCGGGATCCGTCGCGGATGCGTTCACGCTGTTCGAGAAATTTGAGATGAAGCTCGAATCCTACAGTGGTAATCTGCAGCGTGCTGCCGTCGAGCTTGCAAAGGATTGGCGCACGGATAAGGTGCTCCGCAAGCTTGAGGCACTCCTGCTCGTTGCGGACAAGGACGGCATCCTCATGATCTCAGGCAACGGCGAGGTCATCGAGCCGGACGGGGACTGCACCGCAATCGGGTCGGGCGGCTTCTTTGCCCTTGCCGCAGCGCGTGCCCTTGTCGCACATAGCGAAATGGGCGCCCCTGAGATTGCAAGGGAATCTCTCTCGATTGCGGCGGATATCTGCGTCTATACCAATCATAATATTACAGTGGAGGTACTGGAATCATGAGTCAGATCGGAGTCAACGAACAGACGCCGCGCGAGATTGTTGCCGAACTCGACAAATACATCGTAGGGCAGCATGAGGCAAAGCGCTCTGTCGCCATCGCACTCCGCAACCGCTGGCGCAGCCGCCGGCTGGACGATGAGATGCGCGAGGATGTCATTCCGAAGAACATCCTGATGATCGGCTCGACCGGTGTCGGCAAGACCGAGATTGCGCGTCGTCTCGCACGGCTTGTCCGTGCGCCGTTCCTCAAGGTCGAGGCGACGAAGTTTACGGAGGTCGGCTACGTCGGGCGCGATGTCGAGTCCATCGTGCGCGATCTCGTGGAGACCGCCGTACGCATGGTGCGTCAGCAAAAGATCGAGGAAGTACAGGAAAAGGCTGCGGAAAATGCAGAGGAACGCCTTCTCGATGTGTTTGTTCCACCGCCTAAGAAGTCCGTCAATCCTCTCAGCAGTATTTTTTCTTCAGATACAGAGGAGAAGCAAGAGACGGAGGATCCTCCGAAGTATCAGGCAGGGCGTGAGTGGGTGCGCAAACGTCTGCGAAATGGGGAACTTGAAAACGATGTAATCGAGATTGAGGTCGAGGAGTCTGCGCGCCCCGCAGGCAATATGTTTGCGGGATCATCCTTGGAGGGGATGAGCGACAATCTCCAATCCATGATCGGTAAGCTTATGCCGAAGCATCCTCGCAAGCGGAAGGTCACCGTCGATCAGGCGCGCAAGATCTTTACTGCTGAGGAGGCGGACAAGCTCATCGATATGGATGTCGTTGCCGAAGAGGCAGTGCATACCGCTGAGTACAGCGGTATTGTCTTTCTCGATGAAATTGACAAGGTCGCCGTTGCGAGTGGCCGCAGTGCGGGCGCAGATATCTCTCGTGAGGGCGTACAGCGCGATATTCTGCCGATTGTCGAGGGATCGACGGTCATGACGAAGTATGGTCCCGTCAGGACCGATCACATCCTCTTCATCGCGGCGGGAGCATTCCACATAGCGAAACCCTCCGACCTCATTCCGGAGTTACAGGGTCGTTTTCCGATCCGTGTAGAGCTTAAATCTCTTGTCAAGGCGGACTTTGAGCGCATCCTCACGGAGCCGAAAAATGCGCTCATTAAGCAGTACAGTGCACTTCTTGGCGTTGAAGGTGTCTCTCTCCACTTTGCGGACGATGCCATTGGACGGCTTGCTGAACTTGCGGAGATGGTCAATGAGCAGACGGAGGATATCGGTGCGCGCCGCCTCTATACACTCCTTGAAAAACTTCTCGAAGAGCTTTCCTTTGATGCTCCGGATCTCGAAGAAAAGGAGATTGTCATCGATACTGCCTATGTCGACCGCTGTCTCGCGGATATTGCGGGTGACCACGATGTATCGCGCTTCATCCTATAAACAGCGGAGGGGGGAAAAGAACGGTTTGGAAATTTGTCCAAGCCGTTTTTTCTGTTGCCTAAGTCTCCTTTTTATGCGATAATCCATTATGAGAGAATCTGCGTATAGGAGGTGGCGGGATGGATGAACAGGGCGGCCTCTTTGAACGTGCTGCATACCAGCCGCTTGCCGAGCGCATCCGTCCCCGCACACTGGAAGAATTTGTCGGGCAGGAGCACCTCCTTGGGAAGGGGAAGGTGCTGCGACGCCTCATCGAAAACGACCACATTACGTCCATGATCTTCTGGGGACCGCCCGGCGTCGGAAAGACGACACTGGCACAGATCATCGCCGCAAGGACGCAGGCGAAGTTCATTAACTTCTCTGCGGTAACAAGCGGGATCAAGGACATCCGCACGGTTATGCAGGAGGCAGATCGCCGTCGTATATACGGCGAGCGCATCATTGTCTTCGTCGATGAGATTCATCGCTTCAACAAGGCGCAACAGGATGCCTTTCTGCCATTCGTGGAGAAGGGCAGCATTGTGTTGATCGGAGCGACGACGGAGAATCCGTCGTTCGAGATCAACAGTGCGCTCCTGTCACGCTGCCGCGTCTTTGTCCTGCAGGGACTCAATACGGAGGATATCAAACATCTGCTGCAGCACGCTATATCCTCCGAGCGAGGGCTTGGCCGTCAGCGCATCCATCTCTCCGAGGATGGATTGACGGCAGTCGCCGCCTTTGCAAACGGCGATGCACGGAGTGCACTCTCTACGCTCGAGATGCTTGTGTTGAACGCAGATGAGCGCGATGGAGAGATCTATGTCACGGAGGAGAATTTGGCACAGTGCATCTCGCGCAAATCTCTCCTCTACGATAAGAGCGGCGAGGAGCATTACAATCTCATCTCTGCACTGCACAAGTCCATGCGCAACTCAGACCCCGATGCAGCGGTCTACTGGCTTGCGCGGATGCTTGAGGCGGGAGAAGATCCGCTCTATGTCGCACGCCGGGTGACGCGTTTTGCCGCAGAGGATGTGGGACTTGCTGATCCGAGGGCACTTGAGATTGCCGTTGCGGCATATCAGGCATGTCACTACATCGGCTTTCCGGAGTGCAATGTGCATCTGACGGAGGCAGTTGTTTATCTCTCCCTTGCACCGAAGTCGAACGCGATGGAGACGGCGTATCTTGCGGCAGCGGCAGATGCCCGCAAGATGCTGGCAGAGCCTGTGCCGCTTGTGATCCGCAACGCTCCGACGAGACTCATGAAGGATCTGGACTACGGCAAGGGCTATCAGTATGCGCATGATACAGAGGAACATATAACCAATATGCAGTGTCTGCCGGATTCTCTCGTTGGAAGAACCTATTATCATCCGACGGAACAGGGAATGGAAGCTCGTTTTCGAGAGCGGCTTGATTGGATCAAAGAATGGAAGAAAAATCATCCGTCAAAGATGAATAAATAAAAATAACAAAAAATATATAATAAATAACAAAGAATATGATTTTTGGATGGCGATGATATTCGTCACTGTGAGAAAGGAAGGAACTCCGGCGTTGGATGGGAAGCTGAAATTATATGGGTTTAACAACCTCACAAAGGCGTTGAGCTTTAATATCTATGATATCTGCTATGCAAAATCAGCACGTGAGCAGCGGGATTATATTAAATATATTGATGAACAATACAATTCTGATCGTCTCACGAAGATTCTGTCACAGGTCACGGATATGATCGGCGCACGGATTCTCAACATTGCCAAACAGGACTACGATCCGCAGGGGGCAAGTGTCACCATGCTGATTGCAGAAGAGGCGGCGGTTGTCTCTGGCAGTAAGAAGCCTGTGAATGCGAAGCCGCCTGCGCCTGAGACAATCCTTGCACACCTCGATAAGAGTCATGTGACCGTACATACGTATCCCGAATATCATCCCGATACGAGCATTGCAACGTTTCGTGTAGATATTGACGTGGCAACCTGTGGAGAGATTACGCCGCTGCAGACGCTAGACTATCTCATCAGTCAGTTTGACTCAGATATCATTACGATGGATTATCGCGTACGCGGCTTCACGCGTGATCTCCAGGGGCGCAAGCTCTTTATGGACAGCAAGATGACCTCCATCCAGGAGTTTATTAAGCAGGAGACTCTCGATGAGTATGATGCCGTGGATATTAATCTCTATCAGGCGAGTCTTTTTCATACACGCATGCTGATCAAGGAGCCGCAGCTTCAGAACTATCTCTTTAATACGGATGTCGACGAGATTCCGCCTAAGACACGCCTCCTCATTAGCACGAGTCTCCGGCGTGAGATGATTGAGATCTTCAGTGGAAGGAATGTCTACTAGCATCGGTTGATTGTGGTGTATTGCTGAGGGAGTTGGTCATATGCCCGTGTTCAAAAAATCCCTCCTAGTTCTGCTCGTTCTTGTTCTGGCGGCCTTTGGCGGAACAATGTATGGCTACTATGCGGAGCAGCAAGCAATTGCCCTTGATGAAGGAACCGCTGAACGGGCTGAAACGCCGCGCTCTATTGTTGTCTATGTGACGGGCGAGGTAAAGAAACCAGGACTTGTTACCCTTGCAGAGGGGCAGCGCGTTGCAGACGCAGTGAACGCCGTGGGCGGAGTCATCGAAACGGCAGATATTGACCGCATCAATATGGCCGTCTTTTTGGAAGATGGGATGCAGGTTCGTGTACCTGAACGCGTTGTTGGCGGGAGTGAGCGCCTGCAAAATGCGAGTGCAGGAAAAAATACCGAAGGACAGATCAACCTAAATACTGCAAACGAGAAAGAGCTGCAGGAATTGCCTGGGATTGGACCAGCCATGTCCGCACGTATTGTTGAGTATCGTGAGACGAACGGTGCTTTTCAAAATATTGAAGACATTAAGAAGGTACGAGGTATCGGGGCCGCTAAGTTCGAGAAATTGAAAGACCGGGTGACCATATGACGACGGGGCAGTACCAGCTCGCGTTCCTCTGTGGTCTCCTTGTGTCGTTCTGCCTGGGTATTCTGTGCAGCGCCTTCCTGCACCTCACATTCTCGTTATATTTTCCATATCTTGTCGTGATTTTGGTGATCATGATACTTGCCTCTGGCATCCTTGCTCTCAAACAGAGTGAACGAACATGGATTGCCTTTCTGGGGCTTTTTTTCATTTTGGGACTCTTTCGCTTTGCGGCTGCATATGAGCTTTTGCCGTATGATATTTCATATATGACGGGGGAACGTGCATCTGTTCATGGAATTCTGACAGATGCTCCCCACATAACGACGGATGCAGATGGTGTTCAGCATATTCGTTACACAGCTGCTGTTCAGAAGGTCGTACGGGGACAAGCGGAACAGCCGGGAACGGGTAAGCTCTACGTCTACACACGACGGGATTCTGCAGAAGATGCACCGATTGGTGAAATCGGTGATGTGATTACGGCGGAGGGAAAGATTCGCCGATTGCGCTACTATCAAAATCCGGGACAGATCAACACGCGATTTCTTTTGCGGTGTGAGGGAATTACAGCCAGCCTGTCAGCCTCTGAAAATGACATAAAAATCACTCCAAATACTGAGCCTTCCTACGCACAGGCCTTTCTTCGCTGGGCGGCACAGGTGCGTGCACACTATTTTGACCGCATGGCTGAGGTTATGCCGCGCAGCGATGCAGCAGCAATCTTTGCCATGCTCTTTGGCGGATACGAGGGGATACGGCCTGAACTACTCGAGGCTTTTACAACAACGGGCATTGTTCATATATTGTCTGTCTCTGGTTCACATATTAGTCTTCTTGCTGCAGTAATCGCATGGTTGGCACTCTTTTTTAGACTGCCGCGATGGATTTCGGTGATGGCGGTCGTCTTAGCCATCGGTATTTACGTCATCCTTGCGGGTCTTGTTCCACCTGCAGTTCGCTCCGGAATCATGGGTGCCGTTGCCTTTCTGGGGCTCGTCCTCGGGCGGGAGCGCGATGCACAGTATCTGCTCGTACTCACAGGACTGCTGATGTTGGTCATATCGCCGCTGCTCTTCTTTCACATCAGCTTTCAGCTGTCGTTCTTGGCGACAGCCGGGTTGCTGGTTCTTGCTCCTCTTTTGCGCTCCTCGATGCAGCGCCTGCCCTTCGTGGCTGCGGCAAGTCTATCCATTACTCTGGGAGCTCAGCTTGCAGTGCTGCCGATCCTGGCGTGGCATTTCAATCAGATTTCCGTCTCTGCGCTTCTGTCGAATCTCATCGTTGTTCCCCTTGTCGATATTATTATTATCCTAGGTCTTGCGGGAGGCATTGCGGCGTTTGTCCTCCCCATTCTTGGCAGCATTGTCTTTGTCGTTGATAGTCTGCTCCTTGGTGTGACATTTGAGATGACGAGGGTGATGGCGTCGCTGCCGTTTGCCGTGATCGTGCTTCCATCAATGGGAATTCCAGAGGGCCTTCTATACTATGGTCTTCTCTTAATCCTGTTTATGCCAAAGCAATATCGAAAAAAGGCGGAGCGACTACTGCTCTGTCGCCGTCGTATGACTGTGCTTATCGCGGCAGTTCTTGCTATTGTGCTCGTTTCGTGGCAGTTTATGAAGTCCCCTGAGATGGAGGTTCACTTCATCGATGTTGGACAGGGGGATGCGGCGCTCGTGATAACGCCTCACGGCCATGCGATGCTTTTTGATACGGGCGGGACGCGGGATAATGCTTTCGATATTGGTGCACGCGTCGATCTGCCGTATCTTCGTCACTATGGAATTCAGGCACTGGACTATATCTTCCTCTCGCATGCACATGAAGATCATGCGGCAGGGGCAGGTGCGATCCTGTTGCATATGCCGGTGAATCACGTCTATACTGCGGGGGAGGGGACTGGGGTATATGCAAGAAGTATGCGTATAGGTGACGGCAATCCATTGCTGATGAAACTCGGAACGGCGCAGGAGGGGCAGTCCATCGTACTGGATGGCGTGACGGTAGAATTTCTATACGCTCCACCTTATAGTGAAGTGGAACACCTGACAGGCAATGAGGTTTCAAATGTCTACCGCGTCTGCTATGGAAATGCAAGTTTTCTCTTTACTGGTGATCTTGTAAAGGAGCATGAGATGAAAATGATTGCACGGGCGGGTGACCTTAACAGCACTGTTATCAAGGTGCCGCATCATGGCTCAGATACGTCGAGCTGCGAGGACTTTGTGCGTGCAGTACATCCGAGCTATGCCATATACTGTGTTGGGGAGGGCAACTCTTTTGGACATCCGAGACCATCTATTGTAGAACGGTATGAGCGGGTGGGTGCAAGAACGCTTCGGACGGATCGGGACGGTGCAATCGTTTTTCATACGGATGGGAAATCTCTCTCCGTCCATACCTTTGCTGAGGGGAATTTTTTGAACGACTGATTGCATGCGTCTTTTCTTTCCTTTATAATGTGAATGGCAGGCAGTATGTAGAATGGGGATCTTATGGATATTCGGGGCGTAGTATTTGATGTCGATGATACACTCTACGATATGGCGCAGCCGTTCTTTGGGGCGTATCGGTCGCTCTATGGGGGACAGTATGATCTGCCCCTGCAGCGCGTTTTTTTGTCCTTTCGTCATTACAGTGACGAGCGTTTTGCGGACTCCCAGACGGGCCAGATGTCAATGGAGGAGATGTATATCTATCGCGTCCGCATGAGTCTCGGCGACTATGGCATCAATGTGACGGATGAGGAGGCAATGGAGTTCCAGCGCATCTATATGGATTTGCAGTATCAGATTCAGCTCTCTCCCGTTATGAGAAAGCTTCTGGATGAGCTGCACAGAAGTGTTGCAATAGGGATTATCACCAATGGAGACCCCCGTCACCAGAGAAATAAGCTGCGGTCGCTCAATGTATCTCCTTGGGTGTCACAAGAGTACATTATTGTCTCAGGTGATCATCCGTTTTGTAAACCTGATGAGCGCATCTTTCAGGAGATGGAACGCCGCCTGAATCTTGTCCCCAAACAGCTTCTCTATGTTGGAGATGCGTTTGCTCTGGATATTGTCGGCGCGGAGGCTGCAGGTTGGCGCTCTGTTTGGTTCAATCATCGAGAGCGCCCGATGCCTGTGCCAACACATTTTCATCCTGCCTATGAGGTGCATTCGGAGGAGGAGCTGCGGTCAGTGCTCATGGATGCGGTCTCAAAATAAATGCTTGCTTTTTGCGTGAAAAGTTGGTAGAATACACCATGTTGTCGGGATGTGGCACAGTTTGGTAGCGCGCATCGTTCGGGACGATGAGGCCG
>ERZ772827.629-NODE-629-length-19079-cov-3.211154_pt1 | contig 19079 bp, 17 predicted proteins | sample MGYA00580850_ERZ772827 | MGnify/ENA primary metagenome ERZ772827 (study PRJEB29015, sample SAMEA2737950) | human oral metagenome | biome: human oral; feature: human-associated habitat; material: dental | place: China | collected 2145 ...
AGCCCATAATTCTGTGATTACAGGCTCTAAAATATACTTTAAAGTTCTTGAAGTTCTACCATTCGCTTAAATCTGTCTGACTTATCTATAAGGTCTTTATAGCTTCCAGAAGCTAATATTTTTCCTTTATCTAATAAATAAATAGTATCTACATTCTTAATTGTGGAAAGTCTGTGAGCTATAATAATCATAGTGAATTTCCCGTGGAGCATATCGATATTATCTTTAATATACTTTTCCGTTTCTGAATCTAAGGCAGATGTAGCTTCATCCATAATGAGGAGCTCCACATCTTTATAAAGCTCCCTTGCAATAGATATTCTTTGCTTTTGGCCTCCCGAAACCAATACTCCATTATTTCCTAATGTAGAATCTTCTTTATACTCCAAATTCTCCACAAAGTCTTTCATCGATACCATATCCATTACTTTATAAAACTTTTCAAGGGTCTGAGGCGTTTTCTCTGCCCAAAAAGTTACATTATTAAATAGGGTATCATTAAATATCACAGGCTCTTGGGTAATATAACCTATCCTACTCCTATATGAGTTTAAATTAGATGTATAAAGGGATTTATTCTCTACAATTACCTCTCCCCTGTGTGGAATTTGAAGTCCGCAGATTACATTTGCCAAAGTAGTTTTACCAGCACCACTTTCTCCAACAAAAGCTATTGATGTTTTAGGAGGAATATTCATATTCAAGCCTTTTAATACTGGAGTATTTCCAAAAGTAATCTCTAAATCCTTAACTTGTATATCTTCTATCTTATGAATAGGAGTAGAATTTTGAGGTTCTTCATTCTCCTTAAACTCTTTTATAATGGTATCAATAGATTCAATAGCCGTAGAGTTTCTAACAAAACCTGCCCAAGCTCCCTGTAAATTAACCAGATAGCCTAAAGCCCTATAAAACAATAATAAGCTAACCAATATAGAAGCCAAATCCCCATTAAAAATCTTTATCTGAATAATAATAACAAGTGCAATAATCATTATAATCATTGGCTCACGGGCATTGACCATAATGGCCTCCAATTTTGCTATTCTTAAATTATATTCATCATTATCTATTATATTATCTCTTAAGCGATGATTATACTCTTTTGAGCTATTGGTTGCTTTCAGATATTTAAAATTATTTATTGCCTGAATCAGTATTTCATTAAAATTATTACCAAGATTAACTATTTTCCTTGAATATTTCCTAATAAGAGAATTAATATATTTATATATAAAATCAGTGACATAGCCTCCTATAGCAACCATAATGGCAAATTGCCAATTAGAAACCGCAGCTAATGCCAAGTAAGTAAGCAACATCGTGGCAAACTGGATAGAGTTAAGAAACATAGTCATCGCAGTGATTAGCCTACCCGCCTCTCCAAAAATATGATTCTGGATTCTCCCAACACTCATTGTAGTAAAGCCTTCATAGGAGAGATTTTCCAGAGCATTTACAAGAGTAAATCTGAGTTTCCTTGTGGTAAGAACATTCACTTTTGCTATATAAGCAGTCTTTAAATAATTAATAACTCCCTTTGCTGTAAACAAGAAAATCATCAGCAGAAGCATATTAACAACCGTGAAACTTATTCCCAATGATTTTATAAAGTCTATAACCAATTGCAACTGACCGAGGGATTCATTCGCATTACTGCTGTCCGTAGCCGCTGAAAGTAGTGGAATAAACATCGTAAGGCCGATACCATCTAATATTCCAACAAAAGCGTTCAGTATAATAAAGGAATAGATATGCCAACCAAGTATATTTTTAAAGTACCTGAAATATCCTACTATTGAATGCCTCTTAAATCCGTCGTTTTTGCTCATTATCGCCACTTATTTATTAATCACTCTCCTACCAATACTCTTATAATAGAACCCTGTGCCTTCTACTTGCTCTAATGAGAAAACATTCCTTCCATCAAATATCGCTTTGTTCTTCATTTTTTCTGCCATCAGCTGGAAATTAGGGTTTTTAAACTCCGACCATTCAGTAGCGATGAGCAATGCGTCGGCATTTTCAAGGGCAGAATACATATCTCCCGCATAGCAGATGCTATCTCCGAGTATTTTTCGCACATTTCCCTCTGCTATTCGGTCATACGCGGTTATTTTCGCTCCTTTCCCGAGAAGAATCCTAATATTATCAAGAGAAGAGGCTTCTCTTATGTCATCTGTGTTTGCTTTAAACGCTAAGCCCCATAGTGCGATATTTTTACCATTTAGATCACCATTAAAATAGCTTTCAATATCAGAAATAAGGATGGTTTTCTGTGATTTATTAACATTTTCGGTTGCTTCAAGGAGTTGAAACGAGAAATCCTCTTCCTTACCTGATTTTACGAGGGCTTTCACATCTTTTGGGAAGCAACTCCCTCCATAGCCAATACCTGGGAACAAAAATCTATTACCAATCCTGTCATCACTCCCCATCCCGAGGCGTACTTTATCTACATCCGCGCCTACTTTCTCGCAGAAGTTCGCTATTTCGTTCATAAAAGTGATCTTTACAGCGAGGAATGAGTTAGATGCATACTTCGTGAGCTCGGATGACTTCTCATCCATAAAGATTATAGGGATTCCTGTGTTAGTAAAGGGCTGATATATCTTCTCCATAACGATTTTTGCCTTTTCTGAGCTACATCCCACCACTACTCTGGCGGGGTTCATCGAGTCTTTTACAGCAAAACCCTCTCTCAGAAACTCAGGGTTGGATACTACATCAAACTCCACCGCCGTTTTAGCAGAAATCACCGCTTTTACCTTGTCGGAAGTGCCTACGGGAACGGTAGATTTGTTCACAATGACTTTATAATCGGTGATAATTTCACCAATCTGCTCCGCTACATCGAGTACATACGAGAGATCGGCAGAACCATCCTCACCTGGGGGAGTAGGAAGTGCAAGATAGATGACATCACTCTTCTCTACAGCGTCTTTTAAATCGGTTGTGAAAAACAGCCTCTGTGCCTGAATATTTCTTAGGAACATTTCTTCAAGGTTGGGCTCATAAATCGGAACGATACCCTGCTTCATTCGCTCCACTTTCGCTGAATCTATATCCACGCAATAGACTGAGTTCCCGAGCTCCGCGAGTGTAGTCCCCGTTACCAGACCTACATACCCTGTACCTACTATTGTAATATTCATTTGAATAAACTTTAAGAATCAAGTTGCAAAAATAACAATTTTCCAATAAAAGCCCATTGTATAAGGGTGTTTAGAGACAAGCAGTAGATGGTAAATACATACTGCTAAACACTTACTCTACGGCTAATACCTGTCAATAAAAAAAGAGGCGATGCCTCTTAAATTCTTTGGATATCTGCGCCGAGGGCTCGTAATCTGCCGTCGATGTTCTCGTAGCCACGGTCTATTTGCTCGATGTTGTGGATGATGGACTTACCCTCAGCGGACAGAGCGGCGATGAGTAGGGCGTTGCCGGCTCGTATGTCGGGAGAAGTCATCGTTGTTCCACGAAGAGGAAACTCGTGGTTGAGCCCTACAACGGTTGCTCGGTGAGGGTCGCAAAGAATGATTTGCGCCCCCATATCGATGAGTTTATCTACGAAAAATAGGCGAGATTCAAACATTTTTTGGTGGATAAGAACGGTTCCTTTCGCCTGCGTAGCAACGACTAAGACGATGGATAGGAGGTCTGGCGTGAAACCAGGCCAAGGAGCATCGGAGACGGTGAGTATGGAGCCATCAATAAACTTCTGTATCCTGTAATTTTCCTGTGCGGGGATGATGATATCGTCGCCCTGCTGCTCCAATTCGATACCGAGCTTGCGGAAGGTGGAAGGAATAACGCCCAACTGATTCCAATTGACATCCTTAATGGTAATATTTGATTTCGTCATCGCTGCTAAGCCGATCCAAGAGCCTATTTCCACCATATCGGGGAGCATTGTGTGGTCGGTACCATGCAAATGGCTTACGCCCTCGATGGTGAGCAGGTTAGACCCGATGCCTGAGATGTTCGCGCCCATTCGGTTGAGCATTTTGCAGAGCTGTTGCAGGTAGGGCTCGCAAGCAGCATTGTAAATTCTGGTTTTTCCTTTCGCCAAAACGGCTGCCATTATGATGTTTGCGGTTCCCGTTACGGAAGCCTCTTCTAATAAGATGAACTTCCCGTGGAGTTCCTTTGCTTTAAGGGTGTAGAAGGCGTTATCTTCGTCGTAGGAGAAGTCTGCACCGAGCTCTACAAAGCCCTGAAAGTGAGTATCCAGCCTTCGTCTGCCAATTTTATCGCCCCCAGGGGTAGGCATACAGGCTTCTCCGAATCTGGCAAGCATTGGACCGAGGAGCATTACGGAGCCTCTGAGGCGAGCGCCGTCTTTCTTGAATTCTGGGGATTTAATGTAGTTAAAATTAACTTCATCTGCCTTAAAAGTATAGTCCCTGTGGGCATTTTTGGTTACTTTAACGCCGAAATCGCCTAAAATCTCAATTAATCGGTTTACATCGTGGATATCTGGGATGTTTTTTATCCTTACTTCCTCGTCGGTAAGGAGTACGGCGCAGAGAATTTGGAGTGCTTCGTTTTTAGCACCTTGTGGTGTTATTTCCCCATTGAGTTGCTTCCCTCCCCGTATTACAAAAGTCCCACTCATTCTGGTTTTCTCTTTTTATTATTGAAGTTTTTATGCCTGTTGTTCTGTGCTTTGTACTTATTATTTGAATTATTCTTGTTCGGATAATAGATTTTGCTCTTGTCTAATGAACTGATATTGGTTAAATCCAATCTGTTGTCCGAAAGTTCTTTCAAATGGCGGAAAATCACCTCATCAGCCACATGCTCTTTATTATAGACATTGTAAAACTTCTTCATATTATTGGCTATAACGGCTACGAGGGCGTCTTTTTCGTCTCCATTTGTGAGAGAAATCGCTTTTTCTATGAGCTGAAGGATGCTTTTACCGTAAAATTTGTATTCCCCTTGTAGTTTAGGGTATTTCATTCGGTTCGGCTGAACATTGAAGTCCTCCTTTGAGGGAATCGGGTAGGGAGAATCTACATCTAAGTCGTAATCTGCAAGTATAAACAAATGATCCCAGAGTTTGTGCTTGTAGTTTTCCGCATCTCGTAGGTGAGGATTGCGCTGTCCCATAAAATGGACAATTGATTTTGCTACTTCATTTCTTTCTTGGCGGTCTTGTATGGCTTTGCACTGCTCTACAAGGTTTTGTATGATTCTTCCATACTCAGGGAGGTGGAGGTTGGTCCTCTGTGTGTTGTATTCCATAGTTGCAAATATATAAAAATTGTTTCCAACGGAGTAGAATGGATATGCCTGCAGTTATCATCAATATAAAAAGTGGTAAATATTGATAATGAAATGACTTTTAGGGTGAGATAATGGGGCGTTGTTTATGGATTTTTGAAAATCGGTACATTGGAGCAGGCTTCTCCGAACATTAGGGACTTCACTATGGGTTTTAGGGCTTGCACCAGCTCTACATAGGCGTTCTCTGGAATTTCTTGCTCGGCACAACCTTTAACCAAGACCCTTTTACCTTTCAGAGAGGTGAAATCGTAGGACAATATAGCGTCGTGCATCAGTAGATTTTCGAGTACTTCCCTCGTTCCAAAGATAATTTTTTCGGCTACCCCTGTGAGCTTTGCTGTTAGCAGGAAATATGCCCAAAGTGGTACGATAGCATCCGCTGAATTAAAGATATAAACGAAAGCTCCTCGGTAGTCCTCTGTAGCTATCTGGCGAATGCTCTCACGGAAGTCTTTTTCTTTAAGTATTAACCCCTGAAAGAGGAAATCTTTAAGGTCTATACCAATTCTTTTACCGGTAGGAATGAGGGTTGAAATATCAAAATTGATAAGTCCGCTCTCCGATACTCGATTTTTTATTTCAAGGTCTTCGCTCATTACTTAGTTCCTTTGTTTTTCTTGTCATCTATTTGGCAATGTCTCGTCCTTACCTTTTCTTTGATAATCCCCTCCACTTGGAAAAGCTTCAAAATCTGCTGTGGACTGAGAATCGCCTGCATTTCTTTTGCAAATTTCCTCCTGTTGGCAATCAACTGCTCCCCCACGATGAAGCCCTGCTCTATTTTAACCTGAGCTTCGGCATCACTGAGCTTATGAACATCAAAAACGGGGTTAAAAGTCTTTTTAATCCTTCTATTCTCCTCGTGATATTGTTTATGAATCTGCTTAAAGGCGTCTTGCTTGTCTGGTGCTATGCCCAGCTCATCTATTAAAAGCTGCTCACGGTATTTCCAGAGCTCTTCTTTCCTCTCTTTTGGGTCCTGATTATGAGATCTCTTGTCTGTTTTCTGAGCATTAAGACTCATTGCGAAAAATAACAGAAATATTACAGCTGATTTTTTCATTTTTAATAAAATATATCTAAATATACATCGGGTTCTGACTCATTTACCAACTGATTAATCTCCACATTGGAGTAAGAAGAGATAAGTTCGTCTATATTTTTATCAATATTCTTATGCATGATAGTATGTAAATTCTGAACAGGGGGATTTGTCTCGGGAATGATAGTTTTTACTGCGGTATAATGGATTTTCTCCTCCTCAATTTCGGTATGAGGCTGTACTTCTATAGCCGTATCTTCTTGGTAAGTGAGCAATACCTCCTCTCTGTTTGCTGGTAAGGTTTCCTCTCCTTGATGCTTGAATAAAACAAAGCCTCCAATGCTAAAAATAAGGACAACTGCCGCTGCTACAGCATATTTCCCAAATAGCTCAATGACTTTAGCATTAGAAACACTACTCTTATGGAGCGATAACTGAGAAAATACGCGGGATTGCACCCCTTCAAATAAATGCTCAGGAGTTTGGTATATATTTTCCCTTTTCAGCTTTTCCAAATCCAAGTTTTTCATCTTTCCAAAGTTTAAATATCCGTGTTTTGCTTGATGTATTCCTCTATTTTCTGCTTAGCATAGTGATAGTTGGTCTTCAAAGTTCCCACCGACATATTCAGTATCCTGCTCAGTTCCTCGTAGGGTAGTTCATCATAATACCTCATTGTGAATACTAATTTTTGCTTCTCTGGTAGGCTGTGTATCGCCTTTTGTAGCAGGATTTGTATCTCTTCTGCATCGTGTTTAGCATTATGAGCCACCCTATTCTGCAAATAAAAACTCACATCTCCATCTATTTTTTTCATTTTCTTCATCTTGGCAAGGTATTGAAGGGCTTCATTGGTAGCTATTCTGTATAACCAAGTGTAAAGCTGACTATCCTGCTTAAACTGATGAAAATTGCGATAAACTTTGATGAAGGTTTCCTGTAAGATATCTTGTGCAGACTCATTTTCTACCACCATACGACGGATATGCCAATACAAACGCTCCTGATAAGCATCCATTAGCATACGAAATCCCCTATTACTCGTCTTTTGCTGACGCATTAAGGAGATGATTTCCTCGTCTCTATGCTTCATACTAAGCTATCGCAAGTTTTGATTTGAGAAAAATGAAAAAGTTAAATAGAACTCTGTTCCTAATCTTGGAAATTTTGAAGTTCTACCAGTTTTTTATAGATACCCTCCTTTTGCAGAAGCTCAGTATGAGTACCCTGCTCTACAATTAGACCTTTTTCCATTACAACAATAAGGTCTGCTTTCTGAATTGTGGATAATCTATGGGCAATAATAAGCGAAGTGCGATTCTCCATCATTCTATCGAGGGCATTCTGAACCATCCTTTCAGATTCTGTATCCAAGGCAGAGGTTGCCTCATCCAAAATCATTACAGGAGGGTTTTTCAGTACAGCTCTGGCAATGGACACCCGTTGTTTTTGTCCTCCCGAGAGCTTGCTTCCATCGTCTCCTATGTTAGTATCATAGCCCTCCGAAAGCTGAGAGATAAACTGGTCAGCATTAGCGATTTTAGCTGCTTCTATCACCTCTTCTCTGGTAGCATCGGGCTTACCCATCAGGATGTTATTATAAACAGTGTCATTAAACAAAACGGATTCCTGAGTAACCATACCTAAAAGACTTCTGTACTGGGCTAAGTTGAGATCTTTTATATTATTCCCATCAATCAGGATCTGCCCTTGGGAGACATCATAAAACCTTGCCAGAAGGTTGGCAACGGTAGTCTTCCCACTCCCCGACTGCCCCACCAATGCAATGGTTTTACCTTTCGGAATGCTGAGATTAAAATCTCTAAGGATTACATTATCCTTATCATATTGAAAAGTGATGTTTTTAAACTCAATCTTCTCCTTTAAATCTGAAATATAAACTGGGTTTTGAGGCTCTTCTATCTTTAAATCATAGTCCAACACCTCAGAAATCCGTTCCAAACTCGCTACCCCTCCTTGAATAGAAGATACTGCACTGGATAACTTCTTTGCCGGCTCTAATATTTGATAAAACATTCCTATAAACACCAGGAAAGTCTCTGGCTCCATAGATTGTTTCTCTATAATCTGAACCCCTGCAAACCACGCTATAAGGAGCATAGTAACCGAGCCCAAAAATTCACTCATAGGAGATGCCATTTCCCTCCTTCTGCTCATTCCTATGGCGTATTTCTGCCAGTTATCAGTCGTTGTATTAAAACGATTTTTAAGGATTTTATCGGCATTAAATATCTTAATCACTTTTGATGACTTCAAGGTTTCATCTACAAGCGAAAAAAGGTTTCCCAGTTCAGCTTGCGCTTGATGAGCCTGCCTTTTAAGGCTTTTACCTACCCAGGAAATCAGCCAACCCATTATTGGGAATACGATGAGGGAAAATAAGGTAAGATTAGGCGCAAGTAAAAATAGGGTAATAAGCGACGAAATAATCATAAATGGAGAGTTGATCACATCTACAAGGCTAGACATTATCCCACTCTCAACACTCCCTATATCATTTGAGATTCTCGAGAGCATATCCCCTTTTCGCTGTTCGGTAAAGAATGAAACGGGAAGTTTCAAGAACTTATCATACATCGCTGTACGGAGGTCTCGGGTAATCCCCACACGATAATTGACCAATAAAAACGCCCCTATATATCTAAACACATTCCTCAGCAGGAATGCTACTGCCGTTACGCTACACAAGACAGCCAAAACACTCACCGTACCATACTGCTCTATACTCAGCTGGATATGATAATACGCAGAATCTTTCAGATAAGAGAAATACCCACCATAATTTCCATTCCACTGAGGGGGTACAGAGGTATCAACTTTATCTACCGTACCAAACATCAGCCCTAAGATAGGGAGCATAGTACCGACGGAGAAAATATTGAGTACAGAGTATAGAATATTAAAAAACATACTACCCCAGAGGAACTTCTGATGAGGCTTTGCGAATTGTAAGATTCGTTTTGTGTATTTCATCGGGCAAAAGTACAATTTTTAATCTAAGCTCATCCCCATACCGTAAGTAATAGTATCGTTTACAAGGACGGGAATTCTTCCATTAATCGGCTGCTTGCCTTGCATAGATTGGGCAGTTGCCACCATAGAATCATCATTATTCTCATACGAGACCAATACGGTAGAAATAGGAGTGATATCAATATCTTTTAGAGCATAAGGACTACCAAATACATTCAGAATTACCTGATGATTCTCAGCTAAATTTAATAGCATCGCCTTACTCTTATCCGATATTTTATAAGGTTTATAGGCAGTAGAATTATCCTTATGAAGCCCCACAATGAGCTTTGAATTTCTTGGAATACTGGCTATTTCTTTTTCATTTTTAATGATAACGATGGTATTCTCCTTTGCGAGTTCATCAGCAAAGGCTTGATGAGGTGCTTCCTCTAACGGGAGATAATAATAAGTTTCATTTTTACTGAGGGGGAGCAAATGCTCATCATTCTTTATCAATGTAAGCGCTGCCGAGTAGAGCTTTTGAGCTAAGGCTTTATGTGCTGGCGAGCTCAATTCTTTATCGATATTCTCCGCTGAGAGCGGTGTATACTTCTTATTCAAGCCCAAATAATATTTCGTAAGGAGGATTTTCTTCACGCTTTCTTTCAATCTTTTTTGAGGGATTTCCCCAGCCTCAATCGCCTTCCTGATAAGCCTCTTCCCCTCTGCTACTCCCTGAGAAAAGAGCATAATATCATTCCCCGCCTTAAATGCCATAGCATCCAATTCTCCAGCTTTATACCTCTTCGCTACGGCACCCATATTAAGGGCATCGGTTATAATGAGCCCCTTGTAGCCCAGTTTTTTCTTTAATAATTGGGTAACGATATCATAAGAAACCGAAGCAGGAATGCCCGCCCTCTTCTCCAATGCCGGTACATAGAGGTGAGCCACCATTACCCCCCCAATACCTTTATTTATTAATGCCTTGAAAGGTGCAAGCTCTACTTCGTTTAATCTTTTGGTCGAATGGCTCACCAGCGGTAAATCCAAATGAGAATCCACATCCGTATCTCCGTGACCAGGGAAATGCTTTATCGCTGCCAGAATATTCTGCTCCTGCAAGCCTTTGGAATAGTGAAGTGCCGACTGCACTACATTCCCCACATCGGAGCCAAAACTCCTATTACCGATAATCGGGTTTTTAGGATTGGTATTTACATCCACCACAGGGGCAAAGTCCCAGTGCACACCCACTTTCTTAGCGTCTGCAGCAATCTGTGCAGACATCTCGTAGAGCAATCGCTTGTCCTGAATCGCACCGAGTGTAATTGCCCAAGGGAGTTTATACGCGGTTTTTATCCTTTGGAAAAGACCCCACTCAGCATCCATACCCACCAAAAGGCGAACTTTCGCCTCCGATTGAAATTCATTCAACAGCTCTATCTCCCGCCGAGCATCATCCTGCATCAGAATAAGCCCACCAATCTTCTCATTTTTCACAACTTTCCTCACCTCTTCTATGTGCTCCTCGCCCTTATTGGTATAGAGCGCAATAATGAACAGCTGCCCCAGCCGCTCATCTATAGACAAGTGGTTATAAGTAGAATCTACCCAGTTTTTTGCTGCCTTCATCTCCTTATGGCTGTAATCTTTCGGGATAAATTGACCACAAATACCCGCACTTTGCAATGCTAAAATCACTACCAGCAGAGCCTTAACCCTATCTCTCATACCTGAAATTTCTTTTTATTAAAGGCACAAAAATACAAATTCCCCCCTGCACACAAGTAGCAACTGGTGGTTAGCTTCTGGCTTTAGGCAGTAGGCAGTAAGCAATAGGCAATGGGGTCAGTTGGCTTCTGGCAACTGGCTAATAGCTATTAGCCAATAGCCAGCGCATTGCATTATTGCCAATAAAACCCTGTTAAAATTATCAAGTTTGCACTGTTTTTGGGGTTTCACCTGGTTCGGAAGTGGGTGTTGGGTGGTCTCGAAGTGGCTACAGATGGCTGTTAGCTTTAGGCGGTGGGTGTCAATTGGCTTTTGGCGACTGGCGGTTAGCTTTTGGCGGTAGGCGGTGGGTGGTAAGTTAAGTGCTCCCCACGCGAGTGGGTAAGTGCCCCTCGTGCTAACGAGTGCTCCCCAGCGAGTGGGGACTAATGAAAAATTCCCAGAGCTATAGACTCTGGGAACACAGTTAATAATAAATATTTATAAAATGATTTTCTCTGTATAAGTGGCTTTTTGAGTAGTGATTTTAAGGATATAAAGCCCTCTTGGGAGGCTACTCACCTCTCGCTGGCTTCCTACTAAGGTTTTAATCCATCTGCCATTTGCAGAATAAATCTCTATGGTCTTAATACCTCCTAAGCCTTGAATCATCAGCTCATCTTTTACAGGGTTTAGCACAGAGAAAGTGGGCTTATGGGCTACATCTTCGGTTGATAAATCTGGCGTACAGGAAGGGTCATAGGAATCACCAGAGATTCTCCATTTTTTCTCATTGGCAAGGATGTTTTTGTAAGTTTCGGCCCCCACTCCATAGGTTTTAGCAGAGGAAAAAGATACATTCTTGCCTATATTGGGGTTGTCTGCCCAGCCTTTGAGGGCTTTGCTGTAATTCTCACAAGAGAGCCCTGAGCCTGTGAAAAAATCCGTCATTTGTGCGCCATCTTTTATCGCCCATCCTGCTAAATTCTGATTAAAAGCAGTAGCACCATAAAACATCTGGTTCATTCGTGTAACGCTGCTTATAGCCCATCCAGAGATATCTTGATTAAAAGCAATAGCCTCATAAAACATTTGATTCATAAATTTAACTTCGCCTACCTTCCAATTAGAAATATCGGCATTAAACTTACCTGCTCCTCTAAACATTGAGGTCATTGTTTCAACCTTACTTACATCCCATTGATTGATATTCGGTATGTCCGTTATGGAAGAGCAACCGCTAAACATACTGCTCATATCGGTTACAGTAGAGAAATTAGGGAGGTCTGTAGCGGTTATAGTCAGGTGAGTGCAACCGAGAAATGCGCCTGTTAGGTCTTCTGCCCAAGTGATATCTCCCTACTGCTGTATCTCTTTAAGCTGCTCTTGGGTAGGCTTATTTTCATCTCCATAAGAAAAACCCAACTCACCTGTCGGGCTAATGGAAATAATGTATTCCCCGTCCTGAGAGACATTGATAACCGTAGTGATATTGGGATCGCTATTTCCTGAGCCGAGTATTGTGGTTGGGAGCTCTACCTTTGCATAAGTATAGGAAAAAGTCCCTCTTGCCGGCAAGGTTATCTTCCCTTCTTTTGATTCCCATTTACCTATAAAAGGTCTCTGTGCAAACATTAGTACAGTACATACTAAATAAAATTGAAGTTTTTCTCATTGTTGATTAATTAAAAGTTTTTATCTATTATTTTATTATAAAAATAGTGGGCAAAAGAAAGAAAAATAAATAAAAAGCACTGCTGATTCTCTAAAATTAAGCCCCAAACCATCTCGGTTTAGGGCATCCAACCTTAAAAACATAATAATATGAAAACGAAGGGAGCTCGTCCCAAACCACATTACTTTCTTTTTATTCGTTAAACAGCGCTCTGCCGTCCATTAGTTGATTTACTTTTGATTTCACTTCGGCTATTATGGTATCATTAGACAGATTATCCACCACAGTAGAGATAAGCTCGGCTATGGTGTCCATATCATTTTCTTTAAGGCCACGAGTGGTAATCGCCGCCGTACCCAGCCTGATACCCGAAGTTGTGAATGCCGATTTATCATCAAAAGGAACCATATTCTTATTGCAGGTAATATCTGCTTTTACGAGTGCTTTTTCGGTTTCCTTACCATTCACGCCTTTATTTCTAAGGTCAATGAGCATCAAGTGGTTTTCCGTACCACCGCTTACGATTTCAAAACCTCTATCCATCATTGCTTTTGCAAGAGCTTGAGCATTTTTAATGACTTGCTTTGCATAGATTTCAAACTTATGGTCAAGCGCCTCACCAAAAGATACCGCCTTACCCGCAATGATATGCTCCAAAGGCCCTCCCTGAACACCTGGGAATACAGCCCCATCGAGTACCTGGCTCATCATCTTCAGCTCACCTTTCGGAGTTTTATGCCCGTAGGTATTAACGAAGTCTTTCCCCATAAGAATCATCCCTCCACGAGGGCCTCTAAGGGTTTTATGAGTTGTTGTTGTTACGATATGGCAATACTCAAACGGATTATTGAGGAGCTTTTTCGCTACGAGACCAGCAGGGTGAGCAATGTCTGCCCAAAGAGTTGCCCCTACCTCATCTGCCACCTCACGGAATTTCTTATAATCCAAATCTCGGGAGTAGGCAGAAAAACCAGCAATAATCATCTTAGGTTTTACTTCAAGGGCTTTTTGCCTCATCGCTTCGTAGTCTATAAGCCCAGTTTCTCTCTCTACTCCGTAGAACTGAGCATTATACTGAATACCTGAAAAATTCACGAAAGAGCCGTGTGTAAGGTGCCCTCCCATAGATAAATCTAAGCCCAGAATGGTATCTCCTGGTTTAAGGCAAGCCAGATATACTGCAGCATTTGCCTGAGAGCCAGAGTGTGGCTGTACATTTACATAATCTACACCGAAAAGCTCCTTTGCCCTGTTAATAGCGAGGGTTTCTACCTCATCTACCACCTCACAACCGCCATAATATCTCTTACCTGGGTAGCCCTCTGCATACTTATTGGTAAGCACACTGCCCATTGCTCTCATTACATTATCAGAAACGAAATTCTCGGAAGCTATAAGCTCAATCCCGTGAGATTGTCTCTGTCTTTCCTGTTCAATTAAGCTGAAAATAGGATCTTGATTCATATTTACTTTTTTTTAGTTAATAAAATGGTTTTAAAATCTATTGTCTCTTTGATTAATCTTCTTTATCATTAAACTTCTCTTGCCACTGCTGTACCCAATTAGAGAAAGTCTGCGTACCAAAGGTTTTATTTCTAATTCTGGTAACGGAATAAAGCCCTTTTTCATCTGAAACCAGAAGGATTTCATCTGCCTTTTGAGACTCAAAAGCTGCCATTTCTACCTGATCTACCTCTGCAAGATTCTGACGATGAAGGAAGGTTACAAAATTCTCCATTAAAGGAGATATTAATGCGCCTTCGGTTTGTTTAGGGACTTTTATCCTCCCCTCTTGTAGGAAAAGGAGATTTCCAGAGATACTCCTCGCGATTCGTTTATTTGCATTGAGCAGGATTACTTCATCCAAATCATTTTCCTCTGCATAGATACCTGCATAGATATTCTCTGGGCAGTGCGTCCTTATATTACTGAGGAGGCTGGTATTCACAATAACTTCTTTTATAATGTCTAATGAATACTCAGTCTGTATTTTGAGGATATCATCAATTGGGCTCACATCAAAATAATAAGATACATTTCTCTTCTTAAGGAGAGTATCTTCCACATTTCTATAAACGATTAAGTTAATGATTGCATTCTGTACGCCCTTTGCTAAAACTTCGGCATTAAACAAGTCCTGAAAATACTCTAAGGTATAGGTAAGCGGTATTCGCATACGCATCTTTCTCATAGATGCCATAAGGTAGAAGTAGCATTCTTCTGCCATAATGATAGCCCCATTTCTCACAAAAAATGAAACTTTAACGGCATCGCCAAACAAGAAAGCGGTATTAATAGCTGAAAAATCTTCTGATGTATAACTCATCTTCATTTCAATAAATAAAAATATGAACGAAAAAACAATTTCGTTCATTTATCTTAATTATGAGATGCTTAACCAGCACCCAATTTTATTCTCAAATTCTCAATGAGGTTTTCCCAGTAGATTCTGTTTTCTTCTTCATCGTCCTCATCGCAGAAATCAATAATATTAAGGGAAAGGTCTTCTGTAATCTCGTCTATATTTATGGCCATTTCAAAGAAATTCTTTGTGCCTTCGTCTTCTTCCCAACGGAATCTCACAAAACTCTCTGGCTTATATCGTATGAGTGTAGCTCTCTCTGGCTCACTGCCTCCCCAAGAAAAATAAAAATCATCTCCTTTCTCTACCACCTCATCTGCAAACCACTCAGAAAGTCCTTCTGCACTTGCCATATACTCGTATAAAATCTCTGAAAGACAATGCATCGGAAACTCGTATTGAACTTTGATTTTTGCCATAATATTCTTCTTTTTTTAAGAGGTCGCAATATATAAATTAATTTGATAATGCTACAAAAAAGCCTATTATTTTTTTATAATTCTAAAATATCAGAAATCCTCACTGAGTAAATCTGGACGGCGCTCACGAGTTACTCTTAGAGCTTCCTCATACCTCCATTCTTCTATCTTCCCAAAATTACCACTGAGCAAAACTTCGGGAACTTTCAGTCCCTTATACTCCTCTGGCCGGGTGTATATCGGCGGGGAGAGGAGGTTATCTTGGAAGCTATCGGTAAGGGCGCTCTGCTCGTCATTAAGAACACCTGGCAACAGTCTGATGATAGAATCTGCCAGTACGCAAGCGGCGAGCTCGCCACCCGTAAGTACATAATCCCCAATAGAAATCTCCTTCGTGATGTGTAAATCCCGAACCCGCTGGTCTATCCCCTTATAATGCCCGCAAATAAGCATTAAATTCTCCTTTATCGAGAGGGTATTGGCAATTTTCTGATTAAGAGTTTCTCCCTCTGGAGTTAGATAAATGATTTCATCGTAGTTTCTTTGAGATTTAAGCTCAGAGATACATTTATCCAGTGGTTCTACCATCATTACCATACCTGCACCTCCGCCATAGGGCTCATCATCTACCTGCCTGTGCTTACCTATGCTCCAATCTCTAAGCTGGTGAAAATGCACCTCTGCCAATCCTTTTTCCATCGCTCTTTTTAAGATAGAGGTCTGGAATGGACTTTCCATTAATTCTGGAAGTACGCTTATAATATCTATTCTCATTTTTGTATTGATGATTTAGGCTTTCTTTTTTGGTTGAACGGTGATGAGCCTTAGTGATGAATCTTTATTAAAGTAGCTCCACATCCAGTTAAAGAATATCGCGAGCTTGTTCCTCACACCGAGGATGAGCATCAGGTGGAGAAACATCCAGAAATACCACGCAAAAGTCCCCTGGAATTTCCATTTAGGGAGGTCCACTACCGCCCTGTGCTTACCAATGGTAGCCATAGAACCTTGGTCATTATACTCATATTCTTTCCACTGAGAAAGTTGGGCTCTAAGGAAGTTTTCTGCCAAGTTTTTTGCCTGATTAATCGCCACATTTGCTACCTGAGGATGCCCCTGAGGGTATTTCGGTGTCTCCATATAGGCGATGTCTCCTATGGCGTAAATATCTTCGTAGCCTTTTACTTTATTGAATCGGTCTACGGTATATCGGTTTCTTACGATGATGTCTGGGTTAAGTCCTGGAATTATATTTCCTGTAACTCCTGCTGCCCAGATTACATTTTTTGAGGGGATGACCCTCCCACTCTGCATTTTCAGATTTTCACCATCATAATCGGTTACTATTTCTCCACTTACGAACTCTACACCGAGCTGTTTCAGATAGAGTTCAGATTTTTCCTGTGCCTCCTTGCTCATCACGCTCAGAGGTTTTTCAGTGGCACTTACGAGGATAATTCTCAGCTTTGAGAAATCCATTTTAGGATAGTCTCTCGGCAGGGTTTGCTTCTTCATCTCAGCAAAAGCCCCAGCGAGCTCCACTCCCGTAGGCCCACTCCCCACGATGACGATATTCCAGTTTCCCTCTGCACTTCGGCTTTTTTCAATGATGAGTTTCTCAAAGGTGAGGAGAATTTTATTTCTGATATTAATCGCCTCCTGCGTATTCTTCATCCCGTATGCCATTTCCTCCATATGGGTATTTCCGAAGAAATTGGTCTTACAACCTGTGGCGATAACGAGTTTGTCGTAGCTAAAAGTACCATCTTCACAAATGACTCTATGCTCTTCGGGGCGAATTTCCTTCACCTCCGTCATTCTAAACTGGATATTTTTAGACTTCTGGAAAATCTTTCTAAATGGGAATGATATGTTCGACGGCTCTATCCTACCGCTCGCCAGCTGGTAAAACAGTGGCTGAAACATATGGTGATTTACCTTATCGATAATCATTACTTTCTGATCTTTTCTCCCGCTGAGCATCCTTGCGAGCTTTAGCCCTGCAAAGCCTCCTCCTATCACGATGATTTTATCTCTTTTGTCCATTTTGTTTTTAAATTTCCCACAAAAGTAGTGTTTTCTTTTAAGCTTAATAACACCTCTTCTAATGATGAAAGAAAGGATGATTTTATGGATTTAATAATTAAACAAAGGTTTTATTGAGAATAATTCACGTGAAAGCACCAACCTTTTTGTCGGGAAGCCGTCAGGCGACCTGAAAACCCCAAAACTTTTGTCGAGAAGGTTTCTCGCGTGTGACTGTTTATTTTTTCCTTTTATGGAGATTTATTTATAAAAAATCACTTGGATTTATATGGCTAAAAGAGCCTCATCCCCTCATATCGCCATTTGAAGAGCTTAAAGCCAAGGTAAGTGGGCAGAGAGCAATAGAAATCCAGCTTTTTTGTGTTTTTGGAGTAGTTGGAAGAGAAATAATCCCAAAAGCGAAGGCTACTGAGCGTTTTATAATTAGCGTAGGACTCCTTCCAAAGGGACTCATTCTGCTGCGCCTTCCAATTCATTTGAAGAGTGAGGTACTTATAATTGATGAAATAGGTAAGAATCCAGCGCTTTCGCTCCTCATTTTTCTCCTGTTTTAGCGCCTGATCTATGTGCTGTGCGATGGTAAACCAGTTGTCAAAATTCCTCTTATTACGATTATGAATCACCGAATTTTGATGCAGATAATAGGTATAAGTAATCCCCTTATGAATGGCGACTTTACTCATTTTTAGCATAAGGTGGAAAGTCCAAAGCTCATCTTGTGCAAAGAGACCTTTCACAAAATAAAGTTTATTTTTTCTGAGATAATCTACGATAAACAGCTTATTCACAGCATAAGTTACCATCTTTCCCTCAGAAAATGCTTTGAGCAAATTGTCATTACCATTGATAACGCTTTCTTCTGCCTGAATTTTTATACAAATGGATTTTTCGCCCGTTTCCAACTGCTCACATTCGAGCTGAGAGACTGTCATTTCAGCACCTGTTCGTTCCGATATAGCCACCAAAGTTTCAATACAATCAGGGGTAATGGTATCATCGCTATCCAGAAAAAAGATGTACTTGCCCTGTGCGGTATCTATACCCTTATTTCTAACAACTGAGAGCCCAGAATTTTCTTCTAGATGATATATTTTCCAATTTTTAAGGTTATACTTACGGATAAACTCCTCTGCAATCTGCACTGAATGATCTGGCGTTTGGTCATTAATTAAAGTTACCTCTAAATTCTGATAGGATTGATTTAAAACTGATAGAAGACATTTTTCTAAGAAGTCTTCACACTTAAAAACGGGGATAGAAACGGTAACTAATGGTTGCATAAACGATTTTTTGAACGGCGAAAATAATGAAAAATAAAGGGAGAGCAAAAGACTGCTTAGATAGAGTTCGTTTATTGAGTGGATTTGGATATTTTAAAATTAATTGTATATTTGCAGTCCGATATCGCGGGGTGGAGCAGTAGGTAGCTCGTCGGGCTCATAACCCGAAGGTCGTAGGTTCGAGTCCTGCCCCCGCTACTAAATATCGCGGGATGGAGCAGTAGGTAGCTCGTCGGGCTCATAACCCGAAGGTCGTAGGTTCGAGTCCTGC
>ERZ772827.634-NODE-634-length-19040-cov-5.424704_pt1 | contig 19040 bp, 14 predicted proteins | sample MGYA00580850_ERZ772827 | MGnify/ENA primary metagenome ERZ772827 (study PRJEB29015, sample SAMEA2737950) | human oral metagenome | biome: human oral; feature: human-associated habitat; material: dental | place: China | collected 2145 ...
CCTTCGCCTTCGCGTTCTGGTTCATGCCGCAGGTCTTCTTCTACGGCCTGTACGCCCTGTGGGGGCAGGTGCTCAACGCCCGACACAACTTCGGCCCCTACATGTGGGCGCCGGTCGTCAACAACATCATCTCGATCGTCGCGATCCTGGCGTACCTGCGCCTGTACGGCAGCTACACCCAGGGCCAGGACCCGGGTCTGTGGGACGCGGGTCGTATCACCCTGGTGGGGGGCACGACGACGCTGGGCATCGCGGTCCAGGCCCTCATCCTGTACCTGCCGCTGCGCCGCTCGGGCTTCCGCCCCCGATTCGTGTGGGGGATCAAGGGCACCGGGCTGGGCTCGATGTCGAAGGTGGCCCTGTGGGCGCTGGCAGGCACCGCCGTCGTCTCCCTGGGTGACCTTGCGGTGACGAACCTGGGGTCACGGGCGGTGACGGCTGCGGAGTCCGCACAGTACGCGGGAGTCACCGTGCCGTCGACGACGATGTACGCCAACGCGTTGCTCGTCTACATGCTGCCCCAGTCGCTGGTGACGACCTCGGTCATCACCGCCCTGTTCACACGTATGAGCGAGAAGGCCGCCGCCGGGGACCGTGAGGGCGTGCGCGCGGACCTGTCACTGGGACTGCGCTCCGTCGGCGTGTTCACGGTGCTGTTCGCCGTCGGCATCGCCACCCTGTCCGCACCCGCGCTGCAGCTCTTCGTGCCCTCGATCTCCCTGGAGCAGGCGAGGGCTTCCGCCCCGATCCTCACGGTGCTGGCCCTGGGCATCCCCTTCCAGGGCATCTGGTTCACCACTCAACGGGTCATGCTCGCCTACGCCGACACCAAGCGGCTCGTACGGGCCGACTGCGTCGTCGGGGCGGTCGCGGTGCTGGGCTGCGTGCTCTCCTACCTGCTGGCGCCCGCGAACCAGTGGATGATGTGGGCGGCCGCCGCCAACGCGGCGTCCCTGGCGGCGGCCTCGGCCGCCGTCGTGCCGCTGCTGCGCCGTCACCTGCCGAGCCTGGACGGCCGACGGGTGGGCATGACCTACGCCCGCCTCGTAGGTGCTGCGCTGCCGACCTTCGTCACGGGCTGGGCGCTGCGCCAGCTGCTCGGACCAGCTGACGGGTCGTTGACGGGCACGCGCGCGACCGACGCCCTGCTCACCGTGCTGCTGGCTGCCGTGCTCATGACGCTCGTGTACCTGGCGGCGGGGCGGGCCCTGCGGGTGACGGAGCTGGGGGTCCTCTTCGGTCCCTTGTCGCGCCTGGTGCTCGCCGCGGGCCGACGCCTGCCCGGGGGTGCGGGTGAGGCGCTCAGGAGGCTGGGCGGGTCCCTGGCACTGCCGACCCGGCCCGGGGAGCAGCAGCCCGATGTGAGCGAGCCCACATCTGCGGGCAGTGTCCCGCAGCCAGGGTGGCAGCCGGTCGTACAGCCGGAGACTCGGCCCTTCGAAGGGCCGAGCGGGCAGGCAGCCGGGCAGGCAGCCCCCGCCCCGAGTGCCGTAGAGAGGTCCCCGTTCCAGGAGCCCGGCGACGCGGCTAGACTCTCCGCGAGCGCCCCGACGGCGCAGGACTTCACGCGCACGGAAGGGGGGCCCACCATGGTCGCTGCCGGTCATCCAGCCTCCGCCGAGGGCGCCCCGGAGGGCACTCCCATCGGATCCGGCCGTTACCGGCTGACCGGTCCCCTTCCGGCGACGCTGCCCCATGTCGTGCGCCACAGCGGGCGCGACACGATCCTCGACCGCAAGGTCACGGTCCTCGCCCTCACCGCGGCGACGCACAACCGTCAGGACGTCCTGTCAACGGCTGCGCGCGCGGTCCTCGTGGACGACCCACGTCTTCAGCGTGTCCTCGACGTCGAGCACGCGGACCCGGGTCACATCATCATCGAGCCCGCCTCGGGTCGCACGCTCACGACGCTCCTGGAGTCCCGTCTCACGCCTGAGCAGGTGCGCGCGCTCGTCGGCGAGGTCGCCGAGGCTCTCGACGCCTGCTCGCGCCGCGGCCTGCACCACCTCAACCTCTCCCCGGAGTCGGTGCGCCTGCGCGACGACGGCACCGTCCAGCTCTCCGGCATCGGTATTGACGCGACGCTGCTGGGGCTGCAGGAGGGGATCACGGACCCGCTGGCTCCGGACCGCACGGACGCCCGCGCCCTTGTCGAGCTGCTGTACTACGCCCTCACCGGGATGTGGCCGGGCAAGCGGCCGGGCATCGCCCCGGCGCCCATGCACGGCGGCCAGCCTGCGCCCCCCTCGAGCATCGTCCCGGCGGTGGCCGCGCATCCCGAGCTGGACGCGATCGTCGAGCGCACCTGGGGGCCGAACCCGCCGCAGTCCGCCGCCGAGGTCGTCCACGCCCTCAAGCCGTGGGACCCGTGGGTCCTGCCCGTGACCGAGGTGGTGCCCGAGCCCAGCACGGCGCTTATGAACGGCGCGTCCCGCGGGCGTGGGGCGTCCACCTCGGGCCTGGTCACCGCCTACACCGCGGTGGCCGGAGGAGTCGCCCACGCGGCCTCGGGTGCCAAGGGTGTCCTCGCCCGTCTCAAGTCCCGGTCCTCTGCCCGCGCCGCGTCCTCGGCGGGCGGGCCCGGCGTCGTCGGCCCTGGAGGGACGGCCGCTGTGGCAGGGCCCGGCTCCTTCGCCCCGCCCGCAACCGGCCCCGGCACGGTCCCGGCCTCCGCACCCGACGGCGGCGCGCCGGATCTCCGGCCGACCGCCACGCAGGCGGCCGTCGAGCTCACACCTGAGATGACGGTGGAGCTCACACGCGGTTTTGCCCCGGACATGACTGTCGACCTCATCCCGGACCTGTCGGTCGACCTCACTCCGACGTCCGCACCGACACCGCCTCCCACTGCGGTCCCCATGACCGCCCCCGGTGCACCAGCCGCCCCCGGCGGTCCCGGCCTGACTGGCGAGCCCTCTCTGCCCGCGCCCTCCTACGCTCCGCGCGCCTCGAGCCTGGAGAGCCTCGTGCACCCCCAGCACCCCGGTGGTGCCTCGCCTGCGGGTGTCGGCACCACCGCCTCTGGTGAGGTCGGCGACGTCCCCGCCACGCAGCCGCAGGACGATGAGGCCCGTTCCCGTCCGAACCCGGTCATGATCGTGGTGACGGTCCTCGCCGTCATCGCGCTCGGCGTCAGCGTCTTCTACGCCGCCAGCAACCTCATCCACCTCGGCCGTCTCCCGGTCGCTGACGAGGACATCCCGGCGGCGCGCACGGTACCGACCACCACCGCAGCGGAGGATCCTGCTTCGCCGGACAACGGGCAGCCTCCGGCCGCCGCACCGGTCATCGTCAAGGCAGAGTCCCTGGACCCCTACGGCGACAACAACGAGCACCCCGAGCTGACCGCCAACCTCATCGACGGCAATACCAGCACCGAGTGGTACTCGCGCTTCTACGCCGCGTCGTCGCTGGCCTGGAAGCAGGGCATCGGCCTGGCCGTCACCCTCGAGGCCCCCGCGCAGGTCTCCTCGATCCAGCTGCAGGGCACCGGACGGGGCGGCAACGTGCAGATCCGTGCGACCACCCCCGACAACCCGACGGGCGGCACGCTGCTCGCCGAGGGACCGCTGACCCAGGGCACATCCACCTTCGAGTTCCCGGCGACGTCGGCCGGCTCCATCGTCATCTGGGTGACGGACCTTCCGACTGCCTCCGACGGCCTGCTCAAGATGACCGTCACCGAGATCACTCTTCGATAAGATCACACACGGGAAGATTTCCGTCTTATCACTCGTTCTTTCGAGTGATACTGGGAGGCGTCACGCCCGTGCAGGTATCCCGGACCCGCGTACCGCGCTCCGAGCCCGTCCACCTGAGGAGACTCATGATCCACGACGTCGTCATCGTCGGCTCCGGCCCGGCCGGGTACACCGCCGCGATCTACGCCGCACGCGCCCAGCTCAAGCCCGTCATCCTCGGCGGCTCGGTCACCGCCGGCGGTGCTCTCATGAACACGACCGAGGTCGAGAACTACCCCGGCTTCGTCGAGGGTGTCATGGGCCCCGAGCTCATGACCCAGATGCAGGAGCAGGCTGAGCGCTTCGGCGCCGACCTGCGCTACGAGGACGTCGTGTCCCTCGACCTCACCGGTGACATTAAGCGCATCACCACCGACGACGAGGTCTACGAGGCCAGGACCGTCATCATCTCGACGGGCTCGGAGTACCGCAGGCTCGGTCTCGAGGGCGAGGAGCGTCTGTCGGGGCACGGCGTGTCCTACTGCGCGACCTGCGACGGTTTCTTCTTCAAGGACCAGCCCGTCGTCGTCGTCGGCGGCGGTGACTCGGCCATGGAGGAGGCCACGTACCTCACCCGCTTCGCCAGCTCGGTCACCGTCGTCCACCGACGCGACCAGCTGCGCGCCTCCGCGGTCATGGCTGAGCGCGCAATGAAGGACCCGAAGATCTCCTTCGCCTGGAACTCGACGGTCAGCGCCCTCAACGGCACGGACTCGCTCGAGTCCGTCACGCTCAAGGACACCGTCACCGGTGAGCTGCGTGAGGTCCCGGCCGCGGGCATCTTCGTGGCCATCGGCCAGATCCCGCGCTCCGAGCTCGTGCGGGGCGTGCTCGACCTCGACGAGGCCGGCTACATCACGGTGGACGCGCCCAGCCAGCGCACGAACATCCCCGGTGTCTTCGCCTGTGGCGACGTCGCCGACCCCATCTACCAGCAGGCTGTCACCGCCGCCGGCTCCGGCTGCCGCGCCGCCCTCGACGCCCAGGAGTACCTGACCGCGCTCTCCGCCTGAGGAGGGACCCGAGCCCGGCGTCTGCGCCGTCATCGTCCGACCTCCGGACCCCTGAGATCACCAAGAGGAGTACATCCATGTCATCCGTCCTCACCGTCACCGACGCCACCTTCGAGGCCGAGGTCATGTCCGCCGAGCTGCCCGTGGTCATCGACTTCTGGGCCCAGTGGTGCGGCCCGTGCCGCCAGATGGCACCGATCGTCGAGGAGGTCGCCGCGGAGCTCGACGGCAAGGCCGTCTTCGTCAAGGTCGACATCGACGAGAACCCGGCCACCGCACGTTCTTTCGGTATCCGCTCCATCCCGACCTTCGCCGTCGTGCGCGACGGCGAGGTCTTCCACCAGTTCTCCGGCTCGCGCCCCAAGGCCTCCTTCCGGGCCGAGGTCGAGCGGGTCCTGTCCTGACCCGGCGCTTCCACGAGATCCGTTCACGAGCCGGACTCCGCATCCGGCTAATGAACGCTCTGGTTCCACATCGCGGTCGGCAGTAGGGTGAGCGGGTCCCTAGGCGTACCCCACCACCTCCACGAAGGCAGGCTCATGCAGTTCATCTCGACGCGCGGCGGCATGGAACCGATCGGCTTCAGCGACGTCCTGCTCACGGGGCTCGCACCCGACGGCGGTCTGGCTGTTCCGGCAGAGCTGCCGTCCCTCGACTCCTCCGCGCTCGAGGAGCTGCGCGCGCTGCCGTATGCCGAGCTGGCAGCGACGGTTATCGGTCTGTTCGCCACCGACATCGCCGACGACGATCTTCTCCAGCTCACCCGCGCCGCCTACGGGGAGGACCACTTTCCGTCTCCGGCGGTCCCGCTCACGGGTCTCGACCAGGTGGCCGACGGCCTCGTGCTCGTCGGGCTGTCGGAAGGCCCGACGATGGCCTTCAAGGACCTGGCGATGCAGTTCCTCGGTCAGGCCGTTCCTTACGTCCTGCGGAAGCGGGGCCTCGTCCTCAACATCCTCGGGGCGACCAGCGGTGACACGGGCTCTGCCGCCGAGCACGCCTTCCGCGGCCAGGACGGGGTCAGCGTCTTCATGCTCTCGCCCGCGGGTCGGATGAGTGACGTCCAGCGCGCTCAGATGTACTCGCTCGCCGACCCGAACATCCACAACATCGCCGTCGAGGGTGTCTTCGACGACTGCCAGAACCTGGTGAAGGCCGTCAACGCCGACACGGACTTCAAGGCCCGGTACTCCATCGGCGCCGTCAACTCCATCAACTTCGGACGCATCGCCGCGCAGATCGTCTACTACGTCTGGTCCTGGCTGCGCATGACTGACACCCTCCCGGCGGAGGACCGCCCTGGGTACCGGGTCGACGTCGTCGTGCCCTCGGGCAACTTCGGCAACATCTACGCCGGCCACCTCGCCCGCGAGATGGGCGTCCCGCTGCGTCGTCTCCTGCTTGCTACGAACGAGAACGACGTCCTCGACGAGTTCTTCCGTACGGGCATCTACGCACCCCGTTCCAGCGCGGACACGCTCGCCACGTCAAGCCCGTCGATGGACATCTCCAAGGCCTCGAACCTCGAGCGCTTCCTGTGGACGCTGCTGGGACCCGAGCAGTTCTCCACGTCCTGGAAGGAGCTCGAGCGTGACGGTCGCATCGACCTCTCCGCCCATGTCGGCACCATGCGTGAACGCTACGGCTTCCTCTCCGCCTCCTCCTCTCACGCGGACCGGCTCACCGCCATCACCCTCGTCCACGCCACCACCGGGCTGCTCATCGACCCGCACACGGCCGACGGCGTGACGGTCGCCCTCGCGCTGAGGGAGTCCGGTTTCCCCACGCTCGTGTTTGAGACCGCCAAGGCCGCGAAGTTCGGCGACACGGTCGCTGAGGCTCTGGGCTCGGCCCCCGCTCCCGATGAGGCCCTGCGGAGGCTGCTCGCGGCCGAGCAGCACGTTGTCACCATCGCGGACGACGTCGAGACTCTCCGGGCGCTCATTGCGCGGGACGCGCTCGGTGCCGTGTAACCGGCTGCGTCTCGACTTGCAGTACTCTCCCAAGGTCCGCCGGTGTTTCACGTGAAACACCGGCGGACGTGTGTATGGCTCCCACGAGGACGTCGGTGACGCTCCTGCGTCCGGACTGCTCCGTGAACAGTCGGATCACAGGGGCCCTTCACATTGTCGGGCGGCGATCGCGCTGGTACGCGCTGACCGGCTCGAGTGACACGGAGAGATGCCGCGCGAGTGTCCGTTAACGGTACGCACGCAGTGCCGCCCAGTGTTTCACGTGAAACATCGGGCTCGGCGCGTAACCCGCCTGCTCTGGGGAAGGCGCCCCGTTGGCGTCCGATCTCGTTGGCTCGCCGGTCCAGGACACGACCGACCTGACCCGAGAGACCTCAGTCGCCTCGGTGTCACTCTCGGTAGGGTGGCGTCCGGCTCAGAGTGCCGGGCTTACGGGCGGGCCCTTCGAGCAGCGGGCAGCGGGCTGCGGCGTGCGGGGTGCGGGCTACACATGATCCGGGGGACCGCCCCACGGTCGTTTCGGCGACCGGCGTCGACCCACCGCACCAGCGGCACGATGAAGCCCGCTCACTGACTCGACCGACGTGACGGCTACCCACACCGAGTCACCGCGGAACCATCGCAGCGCCACGGGCTTACCTCCGCACCAGGTCGCACCGCCGCGCCGGACCTCAGGCACGGCTCCAGGTGCCTGCCGATGTTTCACGTGAAACACTGCCTTCCGCCCCTCCATCCGGCTCCGGTGACCAGTGGATGCTGCTCCAGTCGCACACACGCGGGCCCGATGTGCACGCCCGTCTCGACCCCACCCTCCGGCGCGATACCACGCTTCCGTGCGTGGCAGACTTGTTCATGCGGCGCGGAGGGTCCCGCCGAGCAAGGAGCTGAACGTGAGCGACGCGGACCAGGTCAAGGGCAACAGGCTCGACCCGTGGCTGGACAACTACGCAGCACGCGCTCATGGACTGAGGGCCTCCGAGACCCGCTCGCTCTTCGCCGTCGCCTCCCGTCCGGAGGTTGTATCGCTCGCCGGCGGCATGCCCAACCTCAAGGACCTTCCGCTGGACGCACTCGCTGATGCCACTGCCCAGATGATCCGCAAGGACGGTGGCAGGGCTCTCCAGTACGGCAACGGTCAAGGTCTTCCGGCACTGCGCGAGAAGATCCCCGCCATCATGGCCCTCGAGGGCATCGACGCCGACCCGGAGGACGTCATCGTCACCACCGGCTCCCAGCAGGCCGTCGACCTCATCACCGAGCTCTTCATCGACCCCGGCGACGTCATCCTCGCCGAGGCGCCCACCTACGTCGGATCACTGTCGATCTTCGCGACGTACCAGGCCGACGTCCAGCAGGTCCCCATCGACGCTCAGGGTGTCATCCCTGAGGCGCTGGAGGAACGCATCATCCAGCTCGAGCGCCAGGGTCGCAGCATCAAGTTCTTCTACTGCCTGCCCAACTTCCACAACCCCGCGGGTGTCACCCTCTCGGAGGAGCGACGTCCCCTGGTCATCGACATCTGCCGACGCCACCACATTCTCATCGTCGAGGACAATCCCTATGGCCTCCTGGGCTTCGAGGGGCAGACCTATACCGCCCTCAAGACGTTGGCACCTCAGGATGTCGTCTACCTCGGATCCTTCTCCAAGATCTTCGCCCCTGGATACCGCGTCGGCTGGGCCGTCGCACCGCCGGCCGTGCGCGAGAAGATGAAGCTCGCCTCCGAGGCCGCGATCCTGTGCCCGTCCTCCGTCGGCCAGTACTCGATCGCGATGTACCTCGACGAGTTCGACTGGCAGCGCCAGATCATCGACTTCCGCACGATGTACCGGGGTCGGCGTGACGCCATGGTCTCCGCCCTCGAGGAGTACATGCCCCAGTGCACGTGGAACGTTCCCGACGGCGGCTTCTACGTGTGGGTCGGTCTGCCTGACGGGCTCGACGCCAAGGACATGCTCCCGCGCGCAGTGACGAACCTCGTTGCCTATGTCTCGGGTACGGCCTTCTACGCCGGTGGCCGCCAGGGACGCGACCACATGCGCCTGTCCTTCTGCTATCCCGAGCCCGTCGAGATCCGGGAAGGGGTGCGGCGGCTGTCGGAGGTTGTCGCCCGAGACCTGGAGCTTCTCGAGATCTTCGGCCCCACACACTCACGTCCCGTTGAGGGCATCGTCGCTCCCGCGCCTGACCAGATCTAAGGAGGACCCATGGCCACCGCATCGTCTGCACCACTGCGTATTGCCGTACTTGCTGGAGGACTGAGTCACGAACGCGACGTCTCGCTGCGTTCAGGTCACCGCGTCGCCCAGGTCCTCAAGCACCTCGGCCACACCGTCCTCACCCTCGACGTCGATGCGCGCACCATCGCCTCACTCAAAGCCTTCGGGCCCGACGTCGTGTGGCCCCTCGTCCACGGCTCTCACGGCGAGGACGGGGGTCTTCAGAACGTCCTCATCGCGCTCGGGCTCCCGTACGTCGGCACCCACTCCGACGGGTGCCAGCGCGCGTCCTTCAAGCCCACAGCCAAGGCCACGGTGCGCACCGGCGGCGTCCTCACCCCGGACTCCGTCACCCTTCCCAAGTCCTACTTCTCTCAGCTGGGCGCCCAGGACGTTCTCGGGGTCGTTGCCAACCACCTCGGTCTGCCCGTCGTCGTCAAGCCCAACCAAGGCGGATCGGGCCTCGGCGTGTCACTCGTGAAGGACGCGGACGAGCTGCGACAGGCCATGGTCGCCTGCTTCGCCTACGACGAGCGGGCCCTTATCGAGTCCTATGTCCCCGGCCGCGAGATCGCCGTCTCCGTCATCGACGTTGGCGAGGGCCCCAGGTCTCTTCCGCCTGTGGAGGTCGTCGCCGACGGGCACTACGACTTCGACGCTCGCTACAACCCGGGTCGCTCGGAGTACTTCGTCCCTGCCCGGCTCACAGACGCTGAGACCGCGCTAGTCCAGGAGACCGCCGTCAAGGTCCACACGACCCTCGGGCTCGGGAACTTCTCCCGCACCGACCTCATTCTCGGCGATGACGGCACGCCATGGTTCATCGACGTCAACGTCGTCCCGGGCATGACCGAGACCTCCCTCTTCCCGATGGCCGCCGAGGCCGACGGCGACATGGCTTCCGTCTGCGACGCCCTCGTCCACCACCCGTACGTCACCCCGTAGACATCGCCGGTAGGAGACTGTGCAGTGCGGCGGATGTTTCACGTGAAACATCCGCCGCACTCTCGTAACCGCTGGGCCCGCACGGTTCTCGGTGCGCAACACCGAGCTTGTCTCGGCGACGTGTCGCTGCTTCTGCATCCAACCGAGGCACGTGCGGTCCCGTAGCCGACCCACCTCCGCGGGGGACCGACGCCTGGGCAGGTACCGGCGACGCGCCGACCGGCGACGGTGACCACCTCGATGTGCGCGCACCATCGGGGACCCTCACCTCAGTCGACCGATACCGGCGCGGTGCCCGGCGCTTCGCGCCGTCCGGATCTCGGCCGAGTAGTCGACAGGGCCTCCACATGAGCACCCGCCACTGGACGAGGCTCGCCCTCCGAAACCCGCGCGCGACAGCGCTTCCGTCGTCGGCCACCGTGGCGTCCGGTGCTATCCCGTGGGCCAGGACGCGTTGACACGGTCCCCGCGAGCGACGGCGCGCCGCTACGGGTCCCGACGTTGGCGGGCGGAGACACGCCCACGGAGCTGCCGGCCACGTCGTCGACCACCGTATCGCTGCCCGCATCCACCCACGTCGTCATGCGCTACAGCGTGGGGACCCGTCATCGAGACGACAGGAGCCCGAGCGGCGTCGTCGCACCAACGACGTGCGCCTGCCGCCCGTACCGTACGCACCGGCCTCTCCCGCCTCACCGCGGGACCGTCGAGCGGGCCTCCCACCCGCATCCGGTATGCAAAGAGCGAGGTCTCTTGGCCTTGCGCGTCACACGTGGAAGACGGCGCTGGTGATCGCCGAGGACATGGAGCGCATCGACCGACGGCATGCGCCCCCAAGGGGGTGACGCGTCAGTCCTCCGACAGGGAGGTCCCCGGTGCCAGCGCATCGACGAGGCGCGCGAGGTCCTCGTCGCCGGCGAACTCGATGGTGATCTTGCCCTTCTTGGCGCCTCGGGTGACCTTGACCCGGGTGTCGAAGGCGTCCGACAGGCGCGTCGACAGTGCCGGGAGGGTCGTGCTCCTCGTCCGCAGCGTCGGCGTTGCACGACTGGGCTCGTCGTGGAGCGCCACCAGCTCCTCCACTGCGCGCACCGACAGTCCTTCGGCCACGACGCGCTGAGCCAGCCGCTCCATCGCCGAGGCGTCCGGCAAACCCAGGAGTGCGCGGGCATGCCCTGCCGAGATCACTCCTGCCGCGACCCGGCGCTGAACCAGTGCTGGAAGCTTGAGCAGACGCAGCGTGTTCGAGATCTGCGAGCGCGAGCGTGCGATGCGCTGCGACAGCTCGGCGTGGGTACAGCTGAAGTCCTCGAGGAGCTGCTGGTACGCGGCAGCCTCCTCCAGTGGGTTGAGCTGGACACGGTGAAGGTTCTCCAGCAGGGCGTCCCGTAGGAGGTCCTCGTCCTCCGTGTACCGCACGACTGCCGGGATCGCCGCGAGTCCGGCGACCTTGGACGCGCGCAGGCGCCGCTCACCCATGATGAGCTCGTAGGTGGTCTCACCGTCCTCACCGTCGACCCGGCGCACGACGATGGGCTGGAGCAGGCCCACTTCCTGGATGGAGGACGCGAGCTCTGCGATGTCCTCGTCGTCGAACACCTGACGGGGCTGGCGAGGGTTGGGGACGATGAGCTCGACCGGCAGCTCGGCAAAGGTGGCACCCGGGACCGGGACCAGCCCGTTGGGGTTCTCGACCGCTGTGACCGCCGCTGTGTCATCGACGGATGTTTCACGTGAAACACGTGCAGCGACGTCACGCTCCACACGCTCCGCGGCTGGTGTCACGCTCCCGGTGCCGGTTTCACGTGAAACATCCGCTGCGGTCCTCGTCTGGCGCCGGGTCGAGGTGCCCGCCGACGGAGTCGATTCGCGCGTCACGCCTTCCGCCGCGGCGGAGGCTCTCTCGCGGAGCGCCTCGTTGCGACGCACCGGACGCTTGGTTCCCGCGCGTGCGCGACGGGACGGCTCCCTGAGCACCTCGGCGATCTCGGCAGCGCGGCTGGAGCTCGGTGGCGTCTCACCCGTGTCCGCCCTTCCGGCAGCGGGGAAGAAGACGTCAGTGGGACGACGCGTCGGGTCCTCGGTCTGCGCCTCCGGAATGAGCGCCTGAAGACCCCGACCCAGACCACGCTTCTTCTGTGCCATCACGCCTCCTCGACATCATCGTGCCCAGACACACCGCGTTCTGCGATCTCCTGGGACAGCTGCTTGTACGCTACCGCTCCGGTCGACCGGGGGTCCCAGAAAACGACGGGCGCACCGAAGGACGGAGCCTCCGCCACACGGACCGACCGCGGGATCTTTGTGTCCAGTGTGGCAGCGGGGAAGTACGTGCGCACCTCGGACTCGACCTCACGCGCGAGGGTCGTGCGCTGGTCGAACATCGTGAGCACGATCATCGACACCTCGAGCTCAGGGTTGTGGACCTCCGCGATACGGTCGATGGAGCGCGTGAGCAGCGCCAGTCCCTCAAGGGCGTAGTACTCCGCCTGCATCGGGATGAGCACCTCGCCCGCCGCCACGAAGGCGTTGACCGTCATGATGCCCAGGCTCGGCGGACAGTCGATGAAGACGTAGTCCAGGCGCGGCAGCTGCGCCTCCTCTCGCCCACGCAGGTACTCCCGCAGGGCCAGGGCCAGGCGCGCTTCACGCTGCGAGGCGTGGATGAGCTCGATCTCCACGGCGGCGGCGTCGATCGAGGCCGGGACACACCACAGCGAGGGGGCGAAGCGGGTCTGGACGACGACGTCCTCGATCCGGGCACCCTCGACGAGCACGTCGTAGATGGAGGCAGTGTCCTCGCCGTGCTCGACCCCCAGTGCCGTCGACGCGTTGCCCTGAGAGTCCGCGTCGATGACGAGCACGTGCAGGCCGGCCTCCGCGAGGGAGGCGGCCACGTTGACAGCGGTCGAGGTCTTGCCGACCCCGCCCTTCTGGTTCGCTACCGCGATGACGCGCGTGTCATCGGGGTGCGGAAACCTCTCAGCGTCAATGACCTCAAGGGCGGCGTGATCGGCCCGGAGCTGGTCAAAGATGGAACCTGACAAACCTATACTCCTCGGGCGACGTCCTGCAGGGGAACCTGCCGGGCACCTCAGTGTATGTGAGCCTCGGGTCGTCAGCCCCGTCCTGTGGACGAGCGCGCCCCAGCGCTCGTCGGCCCAGGGCGCAATCGGTCAGCGCCTGGGGCGACGGACCTCGACGACCTTCGTGATCTCCTCGCCCGGAGTGACGACCTCGTGGATGACGGCAGGCTCCAACTTGGCCTTCCTGATGACGTAACGGGCGTCATCGACCTCGGCCTCGGCCTTGGCTCCCTTGAGTGCGAGCAGGCAGCCTCCCTGGCGCAGGAGGTGGGAGGTCAGGCGGACCAGGCGCGAGAGGTTCGCCACAGCACGGGCCGTGACCACGTCGTAACGTTCGTGCACCTCTTCGGCGCGAGCACGGCGCACCTCCACGTTATCGAGGTCGAGCTCGGCGACGACGTCGGACAGCCACTCCACACGACGTTCCATCGTTTCGATAAGTGTTACCTCTAGATCGGGGCGGAGCAGTGCGACGACGATCCCGGGAAAGCCAGCGCCTGACCCAACGTCCGCGACACTGCCGCGCCCCGGAAGGAAGGGCACGACCGCCGCCGAGTTGACGATGTGCCTTGTCCACAGGCGCGGCATCTCCCGCGGACCGACGAGTCCGCGCAGCTCACCCTGCTCCTGGAGCATGTGCGCGAAGTGCTCCGCACCCGAGAAGGCCATTCCGAACAGCTCGCGCACCTCATCGCTCGGTGCCTCGATAGCCCCAGGCACCCCACCGTCAGCCGCGCGCGCGGCGAGCTCCTCACTCATACCGGTACCCCGACGGCCGCTTAGGCCTCGTCGGTCTCCTCGACGTCGTCGTCCGCCTCGTCGGCGGGCAGGACGACGACGTGGCGGTGAGGCTCAGCACCCTCCGACTCCGAGACCAGCCCGGCCGCCGCGACGACGTCGTGGCACACCTTGCGCTCGAAGGGGTTCATGGGCTCCAGGGACACGCTCTCGCCCGTGAGCTCGACCTTGCGCACGGCCTCCTGCGCGACCTTCGTCAGCGCCTCGCGGCGCGCCGCCCGGTAGCCGTTGATGTCGAGCATGAGCCGCGAGCGGTTGCCCGTACGCGCCTGGACCGCCAGACGGGTGAGCTCCTGGACGGCCTCAAGAACCTCGCCGTCCTCGCCCACGAGGTCGGCGAGCTCGCGCTCGTCGCCCTCCTCGGAGGCCACGATGGCGATCGAAGCTCGCCCGTGGTCGATGTCGATGTCGATGTCACCACCCAGGTCAGCGATGTCGAGCAGCTCCTCGAGGTAGTCCGCGCCGACTTCGCCCTCCTCCTCCAGGCGCTTGACGGTGCTGGACGTGGCGGTGTGGTCAGTCATGAGGTCTCCGTATCTTCAGGGTGTCGGACCGCGTGGCGTCTGCATCGACGCGCCCGCGGAGGTCTCGATGGGGTCGGCGTCGGCTCAGCGCCGCTTCTTCGTGTTGTTCTTCTTGCGCTGCTGGCGCTGGCGGGCGCGCTTCTCGTAGCGTCGGCGGGCGATCTCCTCGGCAGTCAGGCCGGCGTACCCCGTCTGGTCCTGAGCAGACTGCTCGTCGGTGCCAAGCGCGTCGTTGTCCGCCGCCTCAACGTCCTGGCCACCGTCCGACGTGTCCAGGCCCGTCGTCGTGGCCGAGGCCCCCTTGCGCTTCTGACGGTCCTTGCGCACCGGCTGGACCCGCTGCCTGCGCTCGGAGGACTGCTCGGCGTACTCAGCCGCACGCTGCGCGGCCTCCTCCTCCTCGAGGGTCGGCAGACCCTTGGCGACGCGCTTGGCGTTGACCCGCTTGCGGTACTTCTTCTCCGCCTCGGAGCCCGGGGCGGGCATGTTGCGGATCGTGAAGAACTGCTGGCCCATGGTCCACAGGTTCGTCGTCACCCAGTACACGAGGACACCGATCTGGAACTGCACGCCCGTGAAGGCGAAGAAGATCGGCATGATCGTCATCATGATGCGCTGGGAGCGCATCATCGGGTTGTCGGAGCTCTTGGCGGACTCCGGCATGTTCTTCATGCTCAGCTGCGCCATGGTGTACCACTGCGTCGCCGACATCATGATGATCATGATGACCGTGACCACCTTCGTGGTGACGTCGTCGGTGCTCATGAAGGAGGCGGACAGCGGGGCGCCGAAAACCGTGGAGGCCTGGACGTCAGCGGCGAGCTGTGCCGTCAGCGGGCCGATGGAGTCATGGTTGGCGTAGGTGCCGTTGGCCACCGCCTGCAGCGAGGCCAGGACCCTGAACAGGGCGAAGAACACCGGCATCTGGATGAGGATCGGCATGCAGGACGCGAAGGGGTTAGTCCCGTGCTTGGAGTACAGGGCCATCATCTCCTCCTGCATCTTCTTCTGGGATGCAGGGTCCTTCTTGCCCTTGTACTTCGCCTGGAGCGCCTGGAGCTCGGGCTGCATGATCTGCATGCCGCGGCTGGCCCGGATCTGCTTGACGAACAGCGGCATGATGATGAGCCGCACGACCATCGTCAGGCCGATGATCGACAGGACCCAGGCCGCACCGGGGCCGTCGGGCATCCCGATGAAGGTCAGGGCCTTGTGGATGTAGACCATGACCCAGGCGACGGCTACCTTGAGGGGCCAGAGCATCGTGTCCATTGCACTCCTTGCTGTGCGTGTGGGGCCGGGGTGGCGCTGGCGGGCGGCTCCGGCCGGGTCCTGCGTCGGTCAGGACGTGAGCGTCTGCGGGCGGGGAACGTCGTGGGGGTAGGGGTAGCGCCACTGCCCGGGCTCCGGGACGTGGTCGACACCACCGCGGGTGAAGGGGTTGCAGCGCAGCAGCCGCCACGTCGCGAGCACCAGGCCCTTGAGCGCGCCGTGCGTGCGCACGGCCTCGACGGCGTAGGCCGAGCAGGTCGGGTAGTAGCGGCAGCGTCGCGGCAGCGCGGGCGACACCCAGCGCTGGTACAGCCTCACGGGAGCGAGGAGCAGCCGGACGGCCGTGCTCTGGCGACCCGCGGGGGCGCCGGGCTCAGCACCGCGTTCACGGCTCGTCATCGCGCTCACCGGCGCCGACCCTCACGCGCGCGCGCGAGGTGACGGTCGATGTCGACGGCGAGCTCAGCACTCGTGGCGCCGTCGGCCCCCGCAAGCCCTCTCACGACGACGCGCGCACCGGGCTCCAAGCCGCCCACGCGCTCGCGCATGAGCGCGCGGATGCGCCGCTTGACCCGGTTGCGGTGCGTGGCCCTGGCCACCTGCTTCTTGGGCACGACGACGCCGACGAGCGCCGGGGCAGTGTCCCCGGTCTCGCCGGCGCGGTAGTGGATGACGAGCCGTCGGCTGCCGCTGCGCGCACCGGACCTCACTGCGGCGGTGAAGTCCTCACCTCGCAGCATGCGGTGCGCGGACGCGAGCACCTCAGGCAGCGAGACGAGCGCGGCCCTTGCGGCGACGCGACGCGAGGACGGCGCGGCCGGCGCGGGTGCTCATGCGCTTGCGGAAGCCGTGCACCTTGGCGCGACGGCGGTTGTTCGGCTGAAAGGTCCGCTTGCTCACGGGTGTACTCCTGGTCGGATGATCGGAACCGTGCGTCACGGGGATCGCGGCACGGTCGCTCGCGCTGGCCGCCCCATGGGCCGGGACCTGACTCCGCGCGAACGTCTGCACAACAGTACGGTTGCGCCTCCGGAGGGGTCAAACGCTCGCCTTGCGCCGAGGGTGAGAAACCCGCCACTTTCCGCCGGTCCACGCCCCCGTCCCGCAGGCCTGCGCCGACCTGGGCGAGCCTGTCCACGGGGTGTGGGCAACCGTGCGACTCACCCTGTGGAACCCAGACGACGGACATCTGACATGCCATGCTTGTATGAGCCCAATCGCAAGCGTGAAGAGCGACAAGGCGCTACCCTCACGTTGTCCCCACGTGTGGACAACTCTGTGGAGTACTCAATTTTTTATCTTGACAGCTCCGGCTCCCGAGCCGGAACCACCTGACCGAGGCGGACCGACCCGCCCAGGTCCCAAGCTCCGAGGAGGGCACCGTGCCCGACCAGACCACAGACCTGTGGGCCTCAGCCGTCGAGCACCTCGCCTCAACCGGAACGATGGGGACGGGCAAGGTGACGATGCTGCGCATGACGAGCGTCCTGGATGTTGACGACACGATCGTCGTCGTCGTCGGCTCCGCCTTCGCCCGCGACACCTTCGAGAGGGACCGCGCGGTTATCGCCGCCGCCCTGCGTGCCGTGGCCGGACACGACGTCCCCTTCGAGATCATCATCGACCCCTCGATGGAGATGGTGCCCACCCCGGCCCAGCGTGACTCACGTCGCAGGGCACATCACGTCGCCGACCTGAGCACCCCGGACACTGCGCCCCTCGCTGGGCGGCACCAGGCCCCGGTCGGCTCGCTGTCGCACGACCCCGACGACACCGACACCCGGCCCCAGCGCGTCATCGCGACCCCGGAGCGGCCCGCCGAGCGGCCCTTCCCTCAGCCCACGGCCCACCCCGTGGCCTCGCCCGCGGCGATCCTCTCGGCGATGCGCTCGGAGACACCGCCCTCAGCGGCGGCAAGCTCGCCCACGACATCGCTGCGCTCGGTGCCCCAGCCCACGGTCACCCCCGAGCAGCGGCCCGCCGGACCCGACCACTCGAGGCTCAACCCGCAGTACACCTTCGACACCTATGTCACCGGCGGATCCAACCGCTTCGCCAACGCGGCCGCCCTCGCCGTCGCCGAGGCACCGGGCACCGGCTACAACCCGCTGTTCATCTACGGCGGCTCGGGTCTGGGCAAGACGCACCTGCTGCACGCCATCGGCAACTACGCCCGCGAGCTCAACCCGATGACGCACGTCAAGTACGTCTCCAGCGAGGAGTTCGTCTCCGACTTCATCGACTCCGTGCAGGTGGGGCGCATGAGCTCCTTCAAGGACCGCTACCGCGGCGTCGACATCCTGCTGCTCGACGACATCCAGTTCCTCAGCGGCAAGGAGTCCACCCTCGAGGAGTTCTTCCACACCTTCAACGCCCTGCGCCTGGACAACAAGCAGATCGTCCTCACCTCGGACCAGCCGCCCAAGGAGCTCAAGGGCTTCGAGGACCGTCTCATCTCCCGCTTCACCGAGGGCCTGACAGCGGACGTCCAGCCACCGGACCTCGAGACCCGCCTGGCGATCCTGGCGCGCCGCGCCCGCGTCGAGGGCCAGGAGGTCCCCATCGACGTCCAGGAGTACATCGCCTCGCGCGTGACCACCAACATCCGCGAGCTCGAGGGCGCCCTCATCCGGGTGACCGCCTTCGCCTCGCTCACCAAGCAGCCCATTGACCTCACCCTGGCGGAGATGGTCCTCAAGGACATCCTCTCCGACCCCGCCGGCGAGCAGATCACGGCTGCTCTCATCATGGCGCAGACGGCCGACTACTTCGGCATGACCATCGACGACCTGTGCGGCCGCATCCGCACGAAGACCTTCGTGCACGCCCGTCACGTCGCCATGTACCTGTGCCGCGAGCTCACCGACCTGTCCCTGCCGCAGATCGGCCGCGAGTTTGGCAAGGACCACACGACGGTCATCAACGCCAACCGCAAGATCGTCGAGCAGATGTCCGAGCGGCGCTCGACCTACAACGAGGTCATGGAGCTCACCAGCCGCATCAAGCAGGCCGCCCAGACACCCCGACGCTGAGGCTGTGGATAAGGTGGGCAGGTGCTCGGGACAAGCCCCCCGTGGGGTTGTGGAGCAGCTGCCCGGCCCTGGGGACGTGTGATGGCACCGACCCCGTCTGTCCACCGCCGCGGCGACTCGCGCACGGAAGCACCCCCGTGTCATTCCACAGCCCAAGAGGCGCGCTGACGGCCCAGCACGCGGTTGTCCCCAGGATCCACACCTCCTAACACCCCTACAAGAACTCAACTCACGCGAAGAACCCCATCCTTCCCGCACCGGGAACCGACCCGGTGCCCCGGGGACCCGGTACGTCTAGACTCCGCATGGACCGTCCTGTCCGCAGGACCACAGCACCTCATGTCCCCGGCCCCCTGCCCGGGGCACGCCAGCAGTAAGGAGCCCACCGTGAAGCTCAGGGTTGACCGCGACGTCCTTGCCGAGGCCGTCACCTGGACC
>ERZ772827.637-NODE-637-length-18999-cov-7.883129_pt1 | contig 18999 bp, 12 predicted proteins | sample MGYA00580850_ERZ772827 | MGnify/ENA primary metagenome ERZ772827 (study PRJEB29015, sample SAMEA2737950) | human oral metagenome | biome: human oral; feature: human-associated habitat; material: dental | place: China | collected 2145 ...
GCGACACCCGCTTTAGGAGAGCGGTGCTCTATCCCCTGAGCTACGAGGGCCTGCGCCCAACCTTACCGCACGCAGCACCCTCCCGATGACACGGGAGCTCTGCACGACGACGGGAAGCCGGCCCTCCCCACCCGTCAGGCACGCCTCCAGGGGGTTTGGTTGCGCTCTGCAGGAGTCTCCGCACGCTCCTCCTTACCGGTGCGCGCGGGCACCACCATGACCGGGCAGGAGGCGTGCGACAGCACTCCCTGGCTCACCGAGCCCAGCAGCAGACCGGAGAATCCGCCTCGTCCGCGGGAGCCGACGACGACCAAGTCGACAGCGGTGGAGAACTCCGCCATGAGCTCAGCGGCGTTGCCATCCAGGGCGTGACGGCGCACCACCACCTCGGGGTGCCCCTCGAGCGCGTCCGCCACGGCGCGGTCCAGCCCGGAGCGGACGTCGGTGAGGACCTGCTCCCGGTCAACGGCCGCCGGCAGCCAGGCCAGTGCGCCGGCGCCGGAAGCCATGGGAACGGCGGCAATGGCGGTGAGCTCGGCCCCCCAGACCTCGGCTTCACGGACGGCCCAGCGCAGCGCCTTGCGGGCCGAGTCCGAGCCGTCAACGCCCACCACGATGCGTCGTGCGGGCGTGTACTCGGCCCCCTCGGTGTGCCGCGGCACCACGATCGTGGGGCAGTGGGCATGCGCCGGTAGCGCCGAGGAGACGGTTCCGAGCAGACGATCGGCGAAACCGCCACCGCCCCGGGTGCCGACGACGGTCAAGACAGCTTCTTCGGACAGGTCGACCAGCACCCCGGCGGGATCGCCCGTCTCCAGGGAGCTGGTGACTGTCACACCCTTGTCCTGAACGCGGGCGATCGCCTCATCGACGACAGCCTGGGCACCCGCCCTCACCGCAGTGTCATCAAGAGCCGCATAGCCGCCGTCCAGGGAGGCGGTGGTGAAGGACGGCAAGGAGTAGGCGCACAAGATGTGAACCCGCCAGCCCTCGCATGCGGCTCTGGCCACAGCCCAGTCCACCGCACCGAGAGACTCGGGTGATCCATCCACTCCGACCAGGATGACTCCGTCTTCGGACATGACTTGTGCCCCTTTCTCCGGGCGCCGGGAATCCGTCGCACATCATTGTCTCTCGCAAAGCCGTGTGGTCCAAGACACCTAAAGCCATTGATTCTCCAAGCCGCCTGCCGTAGCGCAGCGCTGAACGCCGCTGGCGAACCGAGAGTCCGGTCGGCGCCCGCAACCCGCTGACGGCGTCGGGGCGCGAGCCCCAGGAGACGCGATGCCTCGCGTGATGCCTCGGGAGAAAAGCAGGAAGCGGCCGCTCCGCAAGGAACGACCGCTCTGCTGCGGATGGTGGGATGGAGGTCAGCCGACCCGCACGTAGCCGATCGGGGTCTCGTAGATGTCCCGGTACACGACGCCGGTGGACTCGGTGCCCGCGTCGATCATCTTGCCGTCGCCGGCGTAGATGCCCACGTGGTGGCCGAAGTAGACGATGTCGCCGGGCTGGGCCTCAGCAGCGGAGACGAGGGTGCCCGCTGATCCCTGGGCCTGGGCAGTGCGGGGAAGGGAGATGCCCATCTGCGCGTAGACGTACTGGACGAGTCCGGAGCAGTCGAAGGCGTCCGGACCGGCGGCCCCGGACACATAGGGGCGACCCACGTACTGCATGGCGATCGCCACGGCGCCTCCGGCGTTGGACGCCGGCGTCGGGGCGGCCTGCGTCTCAGAGGTCGCGTCGGCGTTGTCAGCCGTCGCGGAGGCCGACGAATCGGCCGTGGTGGTCGTGGTCTCAGCCGTGTTCGCCTTCGGGGCGGGCTGCTCGATAACAGGAGCCTCCGCGGTGACATCGGCCGCGATGTCAGCGTTGGCGGCAGAAGCATCCGGGGAGATCTGAACGGCGGCGTTGGTGGACATTGCCGCGCGAGCACCAACCGTGAGTGCATCGACGCCGGCGTCCTTCAGTGAGCCGGCGGAAGCCGCGGCCTCGGAGCCGGTGGCGGCGGCTGACGCACCCGAAGCGATCATCGTCAGCGCGAGACCCGAGGTAGCGGCAGCGGCGAGGCTGCGACGCGCCACCGGGGTGACGGACGTGACGGGACGGGCATCCTTGCGGTGACGAGCCTTGGTGCTGGACATCTTTCTCCTTGATTGGGCTGCCGAGGTGAGCTGTCGGGTTCGGACTGGAGAAGCCCGGCCTGCTTTCGCAGGCTTCACCCCTGAGGCCCGCAGCGCTTGCGGGCCAATTCGTGGTTCCCCCGTTCCTGCCGTGGATATCGGGATAAGGAGCCTCAACTCGAGCGGCAGGACGAAGCCTCGAGTCGAGGGCCGGGAGGGTGGCCTCGCGACACGGACGACGGTACCCGAGGGTGACCCGACGTGTCACGGCGCGATCACGCACTTGGCTGTGAGAGATCACACTTTTCCGTTGGGCGCCTCCTCCTAGAGGATGAAAAACCGCCTCGGTTCTATAACGAGACCGAGGCGGTTCTTCTGAAGCTTGGAGCTCGTCACATCCGCAGGAAGGTGCCTCCGGGGCGGACCTGAAGGTACTGGACGCCGACGCTCTCGCTCTCGGCGGAGACCATCATGCCGTCGCCGGCGTAGATGGCGACGTGACCGGACCACCAGATGACATCGCCGGGCTGGGCCTCGGCGGCCGAGATGACGGTGCCGACACTGCGAATGCCCTCGGAGGAGTGGGGCAGCGAGGTGCCGAACTGGCCATAGACGTAGGACACGAGTCCGGAGCAGTCGAAGGCGCTCGGGCCCTCGGCTCCCCACACGTAGGGGGAACCGACGTACTGCATGGCGGTGGCGGCGATCGAGCCGGACGCGGACGGAGCGGGAGCGGCAGGCGCCTGAGGAGCGGCCTCCTCGGCGGGGGCGGGCGCCTGCTCCGCGGCGGGAGCCGACACCTCCTCGACCTGGGGAGCGGGCTCCTGCGCGGCGGGCTGCTCGAAGACCGGGGCCTCGGCGGTGACCTCGGCAACGGGATCGGAGGTCTCGAGACGGGAGGTCTCGGAGGTGGTGATGGCGGCGTTGGTGGTAACGGCCTCACGCGCCTCATTGGCGAGAGTGTCAACACCGGCGTTGGTCAGCGCGCCGGCGGAATCACCGACATCCGTGCCATCCCCGGCGGCGTTCGCGCCGGAGGCGATGATCGTGAGCGCCAGACCCGAGGACGCGGCGACAGCGAGGCCGCGGCGCGCGACAGGACCGGCGGTGGACAGCGGGGTAAGCGGGGGGGCGGCCTTGCGGTGACGGGCCTTGACGCTTGAAGTCACTGATTTTCTCCTGATGAGCCGACGGAGTTAGCTGTCGGGTTCGGGCGGGAGACGCCCGGCCCGCTTGCGCGGGCTTCACCCCAAGGTCCGAGCCGACCGGATGAGCCGGATCGGACCGGAGAAGTGGTTCCCCCGGGCCTGCCGATGATTGTGCTTGGGAATGGAAGAGACGAGCACCGGCAGGCTTAGGCTCTGCCCGCCTCTTCACAGCCGACCTCATCGGCTGCATCGGCAACGTTAGCGGATTTTTATCTCCCGTGTGAAGCGGGGTGTCGACGGCCGTCTTGTGTGATCACCCACGAGGCTGGGCCTGCCGTCACACAGACCCCGCGAACCGCCGCAATCGTGATCTTTCCGTGACATACGGGGGTTGCGCAGAGCCTCCCGAGCGCCCCCGAGCCCTCCCCCGACGGCCCCTCGGCGGGCTCTCAGCGGAGCCTCCCGTCATGCGGCGCAGGAGGAGATGACGGAGTCAGCGGCGCAGGAAGAGATGGCGGGCGAGATCGCGGGAGAGCACCACCGGCTCCTGCCCGGGCCCGACCACGCGCACACCACCGGTGGCGGTGCGCAGACGGACCGTCTCACCGGCGCGGATGTCGGCGTCCTCGACTCGGGCGATCAGGGCGGCATTGGCCTGGATGGGCTCGCCGATGCGCGCCACGACCGCGGAGGCCTCCCCCTCCCGGCTCAAGCGCGCCGCACTGACCTCATCGGTGGAGGGCTCGGGGTGCACCGCCGCGGAGGGGGGAATGACGTTGCCGAAGGGGTCGGCGTCGGTGCCGTCGAGAATCTCCGCCAGGCGGCTCTCGACCTGCTCGCTCATCACATGCTCCCAGCGACACGCCTCTTCGTGAATTAGACGACGGTCCATGCCGATGACGTCGAGAAGCAGTCTTTCGGCAAGCCTGTGCTTGCGAATGACCTCGGTGGCCCGAGCGCGCCCCTCCTCGGTGAGCTGGAGCGAGCGGTCCTCCGCAACATGGATGAGGCCGTCCCGCTCCATGCGGGCGACCGTCTGGGAGACCGTCGGCCCCGAGTGGTCGAGACGCTCGACAATGCGCGCTCGCAAGGGAAGAACGCCGTCCTCCTCCATCTCGTAGACGGTCTTGAGGTACATCTCTGTGGTGTCGATGAGCTCGCTCACGGCCAGGGCCTCCTCACGGTTCGACGACGCTGTGCTGGCCTCGTAAAAGCGGCGGGCCCCGGCCGGCCCGCGCACCTGGTTCCAGGATATCCAGGGACCATGGAGCGGGCTCGCAGCATGGCGGAGGGAACCACCGGTGAGAACTCCCCACGCCCGGGCGACGCCCCCGAGCGACGGCCCGTTCAACCCCGGTTCACCCCGGTCAACCGGCAGTGCCCTGCGAGGCGCCCTGCGGCGGCCGTCAGTGCGGCCGCCCGGACGTCTGGGACATCCCGGGCGCAGACGGCCGGGCCTCGGTGGCCAGGCGGGCCGAATGAGCTGAGCGAGTCGAGCGGGCAAGGCTCACGCGCCAGTGACGCCGAGCCCACACGGCCGCGGCCAGGGAGACGACGATCGCCGCAACGCCGCCCACCGCCAGGGCCGCGCGCGGCCCCCAGACGTCCGAGACCCATCCGATCAACGGCGCGCCGATCGGCGTCGTGCCCAGGAGGCACATCATGTACAGGCTCATGACGCGACCGCGCATCTCCGGAGCGGTGGTCAGCTGCACCGTCTGATTGGCGCCGGTCAGAACAGTGAGCACGCACAACCCGACCGGTACCGCGGAGGCCGTGAACAGCCGGTAGCCCGGCATGGCCGCCATGACCAGGGTGAAGACCCCCAGGAGGAACGAGGCGACCACCACCGTGCGCACCCGGGGCCTGCGGCGCCGCGCGGCCCACAGGGCGCCGGTCAGCGATCCGACGGCGAACACGGAGGAGACCGTTCCGTAGGCGTCGGACTCCAGATCGAAGGCGCTGCGCACCATGGCCGCCATGGTGACCTGGAAGTTCAGCGTCAGCATCGAGACCAGCGAGATCACCACGATGATGATCATGATGTCGCCGCGGTGCCGCACATAGGCCAGTCCCTCGCGCACCTGCCCCTTGGCCCGCGCGGCGCGGGGGACGTCGTAGAGCTCGGCGACGCGCATGGTCGCCAGCGCCAGCGTGGGGAACAGGAAGGTGAGGGCATTGACCAGGAAGACCCAGCCCGCCCCGGCCCAGGCGATCACCAGGCCGGCGGCCGCGGGACCCAGCAGTCGGGCGGCGTTGAAGGAGGCGGAGTTCAGCCCGACGGCGTTGGCAAGGTCCCTGGAGGGCACCATGCGCGCCACGAAGATCTGCCGCGCCGGTGCGTCATAGGCGCTGACCACTCCGGTGGCGAGAGCCGCGAGGTAGACGTGCCACAGCTGAGCGCGGCCGGCCAGGACGTCGACGGTCAGCAGGGCCGAGACGACGCCCAGCGCCGTCTGGGTGATCATGAGGAACTTGCGCTGGTCGACGCGGTCGGCGATCACCCCGGCGTGCGCGCTGAGCAGCAGCGCCGGCAGGAACTGGAGCGCGGTCGTGGTCCCCGTGGCCGCGGCCGAGTCGTCCGTGAGGATGCGCAGCACGAGCCAGTCCTGGGCCACGCGCTGCATCCACGTGCCGGTGTTGGTGATCAGCGCCGCGAAGAACCAAATGCGGTAGTTGTGGAACTTCAGCGACTCGAAGGTGCTGCTCACAATCGGTAAGGCTCCAGTTTCTGTTGGTGTCCGCTGGTGTCCGCGCGTGCTCGTGCGGATCGATTCACCTTACGCCCGCCCCTGCGCTGTCGGGGCAGGGGCGGCATAGGGCATGCACAGGGCAGACCGACGCACGAGGTCGACATTCTCGAACGAGGGCGACGGTGTCACCGTCGTCCTCGTTCGAGAATGTCGACCTCGTCGAGTGGAGCCGGGCAGGGCTCAGGCGACCCCGAGGATCGCCTTGATGGGCGCGAGCGTGAAGTAGATGATGAACAGCACGGAGGCCCCCCACATGAGCGGGTGGACCTCCCTGCCCCGCCTGCGCGCCAGCTGGATGACAAGGTAGGCGATGAAGCCCGCGCCGATGCCGTTGGTGATCGAGTAGGAGAAGGGCATCATGATGATGGTGATGAAGGCCGGCAGGGCGATGTCCGGAGACTTCCAGTCGATGTCGGTCACCTGGGTCATCATGAGGAAGCCGACGATCACCAGGGCCGGGGTGGCGGCCTCGTAGGGCACCATCGAGACCACCGGCGCCAGGAACATGCTCAGCAGGAACAGGACACCGGTGACCACCGAGGCCAGGCCGGTGCGCGCGCCCTCGCCCACGCCCGCGGCGGACTCGACGTAGGAGGTGTTGGAGGAGACGCCGCCCGCGCCGCCCGCGATCGCGGCCAGGGAGTCGACGACGAGGATCTCGCGGATCTTCGGCGGGTTGCCGGCCTCGTCGAGGAGATCGCCCTCGGCGCCGATCGCGACCATGGTGCCCATGGTGTCGAAGAAGTCCGCGAGCAGGAGGGAGAAGATGAGCAGGACGACGCTGACGATGCCGATCTTGTCCAGGGAGCCCAGCAGGTTGAAGTGCCCGAGCGTGGCCAGGCTCGGAATCTCGACCGGAGGGCCGGACAGGGCGGGGACGGACAGGGACCATCCCGTCGGGTTGCTCTCCGGGTCGAAGGGTCCCAGGTGGGCGACGAACTCGATGAGGGCCGCCAGCACGGTGGAGGCGATGATGCCGATGAGGATCGAGCCCTTCACCTTGCGCACGTGCAGGATGAGCATGAGGAACAGGCCGAAGAGGAAGACGAGCACGGGCCATCCCTGGAGGGACCCGCCCAGCCCCAGCTCCAGCGGAGTGCCGGTGGCGCGACGCACCACTTTGGCGTCCACCAATCCGATGAGGGCGATGAACAGGCCGATCCCGACGCTGATCGCGGTCTTGATGTGAGTGGGAACGGCCTTGAAGACGGCCTCGCGGAAACCGGTGAGGACCAGGATGAGGATGATGACGCCCTCGATGACGATCAGCCCCATGGCATCGGCGTAGGTCATGCCGCTCGTGCCCACGAGCGTGTAGGCGACCATCGCGTTGATGCCGAGCCCCGCCGCCAGGGCCATCGGGTAGTTGGCCACCACGCCCATGAGGATCGTCATGATTCCGGCGATCAGGGCTGTGCCGGCGGCGATCTGCTCGGTGGTGCCCAACGGCGGGATGCCGTCGTACGGGGTGGACAGGATGAGCGGATTCAGCACGAGGATATAGGCCATCGTGAAGAAGGTGACGACGCCACCGCGGACCTCGCGGGCGAATGTGGAGCCGCGCTCGCTGACGTGGAAGAAGGCGTCCAGGGCGGAGCCGCGGGCGGCCGCCTTCTGGGAGGCAGGGGTTTGTGTATTCACGACACGATCCTTCCAGATGCAACCGGGTGGGCGCGCGCCAAGCCCGTCACACGGATGTCTCGATCAGGGCGTGATACGGCTGCGGCGGTGCGGTCCGGTCTCAACCGGTCTCGGCCGGTCTCGCGCCGGCCTCGTGCCGGCCTGGCGTGCGCCGGTCACTCCCGCCCGCCCTGCAGGGTCAGGGGCCCCGCCCGGCGCACAGGACGGGCGAGCGGCGTCGTGGGAGGCTGGAGACATGAAGATCCTCCTGACTGACGCCGGTTACATCGATCCCGCCCCCATCCGCGCCGCCGGCCACGACGTCGTCCTGTTCAGCGAGGCCGAACCCGTCCCGGCAGAGCATCGCGACGCCGAGGGCCTGGTCCTGTGGGGCGGCGGCGGGCCGGGAAGCGCTGATGTCCTGGCGGAGATGCCCGGCTACCTCACCCGCCTGCGCTGGATCCAGACGCTGGCCGCCGGGCCCGACAATGTTCTGGCCGTCGGCTTCCCGGACTCGGTGGCGATCACCTCGGGCCGTCACTTCCACGACCGCACGGTGGCCGAGCACGCGGTCGCCCTGGCACTGGGCTGCGCGCGCTCACTGCCGGCGGCGGTGCGCGCCGCCGACCGTCATGAATGGGAGCCGAATCTGGGCGGCCCCCATCCGGTTCACGACCCGGAGCGCCTGACCACGCTGCTCGACGCCCGCGCGCTCGTGTGGGGCTTCGGCGCGATCGGGCAGACGACGGCCCGGCTGCTGACCGCCTTCGGCGCGAGCGTGCGCGGGGTCGCGCGCACGGCCGGGCGGCGGGCCGGCTATGAGGTCGTCGCCGAGGCCGACATCGAATCCGTCCTCCCGGAGACCGACCTGCTGATCATGGTGCTGCCGAGCACGCCGCAGACCGCGGGAGCGCTCAGCCGGAGCAGGCTCGCACTGCTGCCGCGCCGAGCCGTCGTGATCAATGTCGGTCGCGGCACGACGGTTGACCAGGCCGCCCTGGAAGCGGCGCTGCGCGCGGGCGCCATCAGCGGGGCGGGTCTCGACGTCACCGATCCCGAGCCGCTGCCCGCCGAATCGACGCTCTGGGACGCCCCGAACCTGCTGCTCACCCCGCACGCCGCCGGAGGGCGCGTCGTCGGGGCGGTGGAGCGGATCCTCGCCAATGCGGCTGCGGTCGAGGCGACGCCGTCGGATGAACCGTTGACCGGTCTGGAGGCCCAAGTGACCCGAGCATCCCACTGACGGTGCTGCGGCCCGGACCGATCTCGGCGCGGGACTCGACCGATCTCGGCGCGGAGTACTACCGATCTCGGCGGGGGAGGCGGGCCTCCAACTCGGCCAGAGCCGCAGGCCCCACGACCTCGGGCGCAGTACTGCGCTCCTGCATCCCGGCCTTCAGACCGGCGACGGCCTCGCGAGCAGCAGCCGCGCGCTCGGCGGGCTCATTCGTGCCTTGATGAGACGTCTGATGAGACGTCTGAGCCTCCGGTGCCGCCGCATCGGAGACATGATCCTTCACGGGCGTCGCTCTCCGGGCACGGGCCGCACGTCGTGAGCGGGAGGCGCGCACGGGCTCGCCCTCGTCGTGCGCGGCGGCATTCTCAACCGACTTCTCGAGCTTCTCGAGCTTCTCCGTCCTGCCCGACCGCCCCCGCTTCCTCGGCTTCTCCGGCCTTTCAGACCTCTCAGACCTCTCAGACCGCTCCGAGATTCCCGACCGCTGCGCCCCCTCGTTCGCAGCCGGGGCGTCCTCACCAGCGGATGGCTGCACGAGCGGTATGGCCGCCGCCACTGCCGCTGCACGGGAACGGCGTGTGCGCTTCCTTCCAGAGCCCCCGCCCTCCCTGACGGACCTGCGCTTATCGGCCTTCTCAAGCTCAAGGAGAGGCGCAATCTCCGCCTCAGCTCCGGAAACGTCCATGTCACCGACCGGCTCGGCCGGGCTGCCGAGCCCGCCACGGATCGAGGCGCCGTCGGTGCCGAGCGGCTCCAGGGCGCTGTCATCCATGCGCGACGGCGTCACCGGCCACTCGGGGCCCTGGTCCGGCAGATCGGTCTCGGAGTGGGCTCCGCAGCCGTGATCCAACGAGACGACCCGACCGTCATCAACGGCCAGCTCATTGGCGCAGACACCGAAGACATGGCGTATCTGCCCGGCCATGAGCATGAGGAATCCGCAACTCGAGCAGCTCGCGCGCGCCTTGCGGACGCCATCCGCCTGCGGCCCGTGCTCGCCGTCGTACCACCGCTGGGCGGCACGCTGGATGCCCTCATGACTGAGTACGCGAGCACGCCCCAGATCGAGCTCGTCGAGGGCGATCCTGTCCCCCTCCTCACCCGTGGACTCCCAACCGGGCTCGAGGCGCTCGTCGGTCTCGCGCTTGGGAAGGCGATCGGAACGAGTGATGTCGCCGGAGCGAAGACGATCGGCCCAGGGCACCCAGGGCGGAGCGAGCAGGGCCTCCTCACCCGGCAGGAGCTCCAACTCGCAGACCGTCGCAGTGCGGCCGCGCGGAGGCCGGGCCATGGTCACCGCCCACCGCCAGCCCTCGTAGCCGGCCAGGTTGCACTCGAAAAGATGGGTGACCAGACGCTCGGCCTGCAGCTTGGCAGCCGTGTGCTCCCCCACAGAGAGCGGTTCGGTGATCTCGCACAGTGCCGTTCGAGCGCGCTCGATGGCAGCCGGAGAGGTGAGGACTCTGTCCTTGGCGGCGGCCGCCCTCTCCGCCTCGGTCGGCAAAGAGCCGGGCCGGTCGACGGCGGCAGCCCCCGGCTCACTGCTCGGAGCGTCGGCACCCGCAGATCCGGACGATGCGTTTGTTGCTGCGTCAGTCACTCGCCCAGTCTAAGTCCAAGGACGCTCGGGAGAAGGGGGTGTCAGCAAGGGGATGTCAAGGGGCGCCCAGTAATTTTCTGATTTCATTCAGAATTCATCATTCATCCTGAATTGACAGACACGATCCGATGGACGGCCACGGTCAGTTCGGTCTGACGCACGACGTCGGCTATTCGCACCCGCCCGGGCTCGACGGCCAGCACCCGGACCCGCCGCTCCTGCACGGCCCCGTCCGATCCGGCCAGCCGCAATTGCAGATGCGTCCGAGATGTCTGCGCCTGACGCAGCAGAGCCAGGGAATGGACCGGGTCCGTGGCGGCGCTCGCGGGCACCCCGGAGTCGGTGCTCACCTGCTCCCCGGCGCGCAGGCGCGAGACCATGACCGTGAGCTCCTCCTGCCCGAGGCGATGGAGGCGCACCATGTGGTGCGAGCCCGGTCGCGCAGGCTCCGGCGCCCGCAGCCCGCTGCGCCGAAGGCTCTCGGCCTCCCCGGCGACGAGCCGTCGGCCGGAGGCGTCCTCCAGGACCGGGGCGAGTCCGGCGGAGCGCAGCTCGCGCAGCACTCGACCCGCGGGCGCGGAGGAGGCCAGGACCCCGGGGCCGACCTCGGCCAGTGCCAGGCCGGTCAGCCGCGGGTCGGCGACGATCCCGGCCGCCACCACCGGGTCGCCCACGCGCAGAATGCTGACGGCCTCCCGCACGCGCACAGCGCCGTGGCGGCGGACCGCGTCCTCGACCAGAACCTTGAGCGCGGACGGCAGCGGGGTCGGGCAGTGGGCGCCCAGCTCCTCGATGAGCTCATCGCCGGAGCAGCCGGCGTCCAGGGCGCCGCGCACCGAATCGGCGGTGAACCTGACAGTGAGGGCGCCTCCGCGCGACTCGACCTCGGCGCAGCGCTCGAGCACCGCCGCCAGCGCCGGGGCGGGGCGTCCCGGAACGATCGCGGTGAGGTCGGACTGAACCAGCAGCATGTCCACCGGCCTGGGCAGGTCGGCGGCGAAGGCCTCCTCCAGCCGCGACAGGAGCCTGTCCTCTTCCATGAGCCGCTCCTCGGCAGCGGCGCCGGTTTCAGCCTCGGACAGCGAGCCCGCCAGGAGGCGCCCGGCCCGGCTCAACGCCCCACCCCCGGTCAGGCCGAGCAGTTCGGCCTCGGCCAGCACCGCGGTGACCGCACCCTTGGGCACGGGGCGCCGCGGCCTGGCGAAAGTCAGCACGGCACGCACCCACGTCGGAGTCACCGCCGTCCCCTCGGGAACCGAGTCGAGCAGCCTCAGCACACGGCGGCGCAGTGAGCGGGCCCAGGCCGCCTCGACGTCGGCGCCCAGGACGGGGCGCAGGGTGCCGTCATCGCCGCGCTGGCCGACGAGCCAGGCGGTGCGGGCGGTGGTGGCCCAGGCGGCGGCCAGGGCGGCCCAGCGCTCGGGCAACTCGGCGGTCAGCCAGGCGGCCGCCGTGCGGGCGGGCACCCAGGCGGCACCGGCATCATCGAGTCCGAGCAGTCCGGCGGCCGCGGCGGCCTCGATGATCGTGGCCGCGGTGCCCGGCTCGACGTCGAGAGCCTCCGCGGTCCGGCTCAGCGCGCGCACGCCCACGCCTCCGGTGCGGAGGATTCCTCCGCCGTCGCGGCCCCACTCGGCGAGCAGAGCGGCCACGAGGCGGACGGCCTCCTCGGCATGGCGCGTGGCCTCTGCGGCGACGGCATCGACGGACAGAGACTCCAGGTCGGCGTAGTCGGGCGCCTCCAGGGGCTCGCGGGGCAGGAGGCCGCCCCGCAGCGCGAGGGCGACCTGCCGGGGCATGACGAACCGGGTGCGGCCGGCGGTGTCGTGGTCGCGTATCAGCCAGCCGCGCTGCACCAGCTCCGCCGCCACGGGCGCCTTGCCGCCGGAGCGCAGCGTGCCCACGGGCGGCCCCCAGGCCAAGGCCTGCAGCATTCCGAGGGCGCCCTCGGACAGCTCCCCCGGGGCGGCCCGGAGCTCGGACAGGGGCGGTGGGAGAACGGGCGGATCCGCGGCTTCGGGCCCCAGGCCGAAGGGGTGCGGGCCGAAGACGTCCACCAGGCCGACCACGGCCCCGGTATCGATCACCAGGGCGAGCCGGCCGAGCTCTTCCAGGTGAGCGGCGGTCTCCTGCGAATCCAGGCCGAGGGCCTCGGCCAGAGCATCGGTGTCCTGCATGCCGAGGGCGACGACGGCCTCGGCGACGGCGAGGGTGGGGGTGTCGAGGTGCGCCAGGGCGGCTTCCACGCTGGGGCGGGCGCCGGCGCGGGCCGCGAGCGCGGTGAAGGAGGCCGACGGCGGAGTCGTCAGGTCGGGACGGGCGACGAGGAGCTCGACGACGTCGGCATCGGGCAGGGCGGCGAGATGAGCGGCGAGTTCCTCAAGACTCGCACCGGAAGCACTGCCGGAGGCCGGGGCACGAGGGCTCCGCTCGGTGCGATGCTCGCTGCTATCCCGCTGGGCCCCTGTGCTCATTCTCACTATTCTAGTGCGCCTGCGTCTGTCCGCCACCTTGGACGGCGTGATCGCTGCGGCCGGACCGAAGCTCAAAAATCACGGAAGCAGTCTGGACAATGCGTCGCCCGAATCACGGTGCGGCCGACACGAGACTTGGGATAATCCCCATCATGTCTGCGCCCGCGACGCCCGATGGCCCCCTGATCGTCCAGTCCGACAAGTCGGTCCTTCTGGAGGTCGCCCACCCCGGCGCCGAGGACGCCCGCCGCGACATCGCCCCCTTCGCCGAGCTGGAGCGAGCGCCCGAGCACATCCACACCTACCGGATCACCCCTCTGGCCCTGTGGAACGCCCGAGCCGCCGGGCTGGACGCCGAAACCGTCGTCCACGTCCTCATCACCTACTCGCGATTCCCGGTGCCCCACGCCCTGCTCACCGAGATCGCCGAGATCATGGATCGCTACGGCCGTCTGCAGCTGGTCACCGATCCGGCCCATGGACTGGTCCTGCACACCACGGATGTGCCCGTCCTCGAAGAGGTCATGCGCTCCAAGCGCACCCAGGGCCTGTTCGGAGCGCGCCTGGGGGAGGCCGACGTCGTCGTCCACCCCTCCGAGCGCGGTCATCTCAAGCAGGTGCTCATCAAACTGGGGTGGCCCGCGGAGGACCTGGCCGGCTACGTCGACGGCGAGGCCCATTCGATCGTCCTGCACGACGACCCGGCCGGCGCACGGGAGCATGCGTCCGGGGCCTTCGCACTGCGCCCCTACCAGAACGAGGCGGTGGAGTCCTTCTGGGCGGGCGGCAGCGGCGTCGTCGTCCTGCCCTGCGGCGCCGGCAAGACCCTGGTGGGGGCCGCCTCCATGGCGCGGAGCTCGACGACGACGCTCATCCTGGTCACCAACGCCGTCTCGGCCCGCCAGTGGAAGGAGGAGCTCATTCGCTTCACTTCGCTGACCGAGGACGAGATCGGCGAGTACTCGGGGTCCCGCAAGGAAGTCCGACCCGTCACCATCGCCACCTATCAGGTGCTGACGACCAAGCGCAAAGGCGTCTTCCCGCATCTGGATCTGCTCGACTCCCACGACTGGGGCCTGATCGTCTACGACGAGGTCCACCTCCTGCCCGCCCCGATCTTCCGCATGACGGCGGACCTGCAGGCGCGCCGCCGCCTGGGGCTGACCGCCACCCTCGTGCGCGAGGACGGCCGGGAGGACGAGGTCTTCTCCCTGATCGGCCCCAAGCGCTACGACGCGCCCTGGAAGGACCTGGAGAATCAGGGCTGGATCGCGCCGGCGATCTGCACCGAGGTGCGCCTCGCCCTGGGCTCCGGGGAGCGGATGGCCTACGCCACCGCCGAGAAGGAGGAGAAGTACCGTCTGGCCGCCGCCACGCCCGCCAAACTGGAGGTGGTGGACAAGCTCCTGGACCGCCATCGGGGCGAATCCGCACTGGTCATCGGCCAGTACGTCGATCAGCTGGAGGAGCTGGCCGAGCACCTGGGCGCCCCGCTGATCACCGGAGCCACCACTGTGCGCGAGCGCCAGCGGCTCTACGGGGCCTTCCGCGCCGGAGAGGTGCGGACGCTCGTGGTCTCCAAGGTCGCGAACTTCTCGATCGACCTGCCCGGGGCCAGTGTGGCCGTGCAGGTGTCCGGCTCCTTCGGGTCCCGGCAGGAGGAGGCCCAGCGCCTGGGACGGATCGTGCGCCCCAAGGAGGACGGTCGCCAGGCGCACTTCTACACGGTGGTCACCCGCGACACGGTCGATCAGGAGTTCGCCGCCCACCGGCAGCGCTTCCTGGCCGAGCAGGGCTACACCTACGACATCATCGACTCCGGCGATCTGTAGGGGAGCGCTCGCTCCCCCTCCCCCTGTCGAGATCGACATTCTCGAACGAGGGTGGCGGTGGCACCGTCGATCTCGTTCGAGAATGTCGATCTCGACGGAGTAACGGAGTACAGGGTGGGGCTAGCCCCACCCCTGCTGTCCCGCCAGCATGATCGAAACCACAGCGCGGCTGCTGCATGGTTAATGCATGCGAGCCCCGAGCGCCCACCCCTCGTTCTCCTCCCCCTCCCCCCGAAGCACTGCGGCTCGCCTGAAGACGGTCGGCACGGCGGTGGCGGCAGTGGCAGCAGCGGCCGTCGCGCTCCTCGCGCTCGCGGTCGGTCCGCGCACACCGCATATCGACGGGCATACCAGCGGCGACGCCGACCTGGCCGCCCAGGTCCGCAGCCGCATCTCCGACGACGCCGGTCTGGAGGCCGTCCACGTCTCGGTCATCTCCCCCGAGGGGGTGCGGCACGCCGGCATCGGCTCGGCCGACGGCGTCGTCCCCGATGAGAACACCCGCTACGACCTGGCCTCGGTGACCAAGACCTTCACCGGCCAGCTCATGGCGGACTCCATCGCCCGCGGGGAGATCGCCGAGAACGACACCGCGGCCTCTCACATCCCCCAGCTCGCGGGCACACCGGCCGGCGAGGTGACGCTGCTCGAGCTCGCCACCCACCACTCCGGCCTGCCCAACTTCCTGAACAGCGCCTACCTGGTGGGGGCGATCGCCGGATCCAACAGCGCCGATGAGAGCACTGAGAGCACTGAGGGCGCTGAGAACACTGAGAGCGCTGACTCCTTCCTGAAGGAGGTGAGCCGGGCGAAGCTGGACGGGCGCGGCTCCTTCTCCTACTCCAACACCGGCGTGCAGCTGCTGGGGCTCGTCCTGGCCCGGGCCGCGGGGGCGGAGTCCTGGGAGGATCTGGTGGTCTCCAGGCTTTTCGAGCCCGTGGGCATGGATTCCACGGTCTTCACCACGGTCGACGACGATCCGATCGTGCCCGAGGGCGCCATCCGCGGGCGCCTGGGCAACGGCCACAGCACCCAGCCCGGCGTGGGCGGGCCGGTCGGCCTGATCTCGGGGCAGAGCACCTGGACCACGGGGGCGGATCTGACGCGCTACGCCCAGGCCGTTCTGGACGGCAGCGCCCCCGGCGGGCGAGAGGCCCTGAAGCCCCGCGCCGGCGGAGAGCGGGCCCCCGGGGTCGAGGGCGACGACGGCGTCGGCTACCTGTGGCGATCCGGGCGCGTGGACGGCCGTGAGATCTACAACCACGAGGGCAGCATGCCCTGGGGCACCACCTACGTGGCCCTCGACCCCGCCTCGGGGAGGGCCGTCGTCGTGCTCGCCAACACCTTCGTCGGCGGCGTGGAGGACCTCGGGCTGGCCCTGCTGACCGGCTCCGGCCGGACCCTGGACCCCTCCCCGAACGCCTACATCTACCTGGGCCCCTCCGCCGCGATCCTCCTGGCGCTGGGGGCATGGGCCGTCTGGCGCGCCGAGCACCTGGGGTCACGGCTGGCGGCGGGCATCCGCACCGCGGACCTGGCCGGCTGGGCTGCGCTGGCCGTCGCCGGCGGCCCGTGGGACCTCCTCCCGGGGTGGACCTATGCCCTGGCCATCATGCCCGGCGCCTACGCGATCGCCAGCATGGCCCTGCGGTGGCGCGAGCTGTCCTGGCTGCCCGGCCCCGGGAGGCTGCGCTGGTGGCTGTGGCTCCGCCTGGTCCTGTGCCTGGTCTTCATCGGACTCGTCCTGTTCATCGTGATCCCCAAGGGATGAGCGCTCCGCGCCGGATCCCACTCGACAGGAACAGAAGCAGAAACAGAAAAGGAGCAATCATGACCACACAGCCGACGGCACGACCCACGACCGGCGCCTGGCCGCCGCCGCACGGCGACGCCATCGGGGCGCACGCCCCGGGCGGCCCCGACAACCGGATGACCCCAGCGATCTCGGCCAGGGGACTGACCCGCGTCTACGACGTTCCCGGGCGCAAGGACGCCCAGGTGGCGGCCCTGGGCGGGGTCGACATCGACCTGCCCGCCGGCAGCTTCACCGCCGTGGTGGGAGCCTCGGGATCCGGCAAGTCCACCCTGCTGCACACCCTGGCGGGGCTGGATGCGCCCACCGGCGGACGGGTCAACCTCCTGGGAACAGCGATCACCCTCATGACGCCGGCGAAGCGCGCCAAGTTCCGCTCCCGCAACGTGGGCTTCATCTTCCAGGACTACAACCTCATCGCCTCCCTGACCGCCGCCGAGAACGTCTCCATGCCCTCCCGCCTGGCCGGGCGCCCCCTGGGGAAGCGCCGGACGGTGGCGGCCCTGGAGGCCGTGGGCCTGGCCGACCGCGCCGGTCTCAAGCCGCATCAGCTCTCCGGCGGCGAGCGTCAGCGGGTCGCCATCGCCAGGGTGATGGCCTCGCAGCCCAGGATCGTCTTCGCCGATGAGCCCACCGGCGCCCTCGATCTGAACGCCGGGCAGGTCGTCCTGGACTGGCTGCGCCGCCTGACCGAACAGGGCACCACCGTCGTCATGGTCACCCACGACGTCGAGGCCGCCGCCCGGGCCGACGCCGTGGCGGTCATGAGCGGGGGCCGGCTGGTCACCTGGTCCGATACCCGTGACGCCGCCCGCATCGCCGAGCTGGTCCACTCCACCCGCAGGCCCGGCAGCGCGCCCGCCCAGGCTTCATCGCCCAGCCACTGAGCACGCAGAGAAGTAAGGAAAGGAAGGGCCGACCCCATGACCGCACTTGTCTGGAAGGATCTGCAGCACCATGCCCGCCAGTGGCTGTGGTCGCTGCTGGTGGCCACCACCGGCGGCATCTTCATCGGTGTCATCATCATCTCCTGGTACAGCGCCCAGCAGTGGTCCGCCGCCCGGGCCGACGCCTCCCAATCCGCCGAGTACATCAAGCTGACCGGCATCCTGGGCTCCAACCTGGTCGGCTATGCGGGCCTGTCCGTCGCCGTCGTCGTCTCCTCGACGCTGGCGCTGACGGTGACCGCGCAGGCCCGCTCCCACGCCCTGTGGAAGATCATCGGCATCCCGAGCCGGCGCATCCGCAGCATCATCCTCGCCCAGACCGGCATCATCGGCCTGCTCGGCGGACTGATCGGCGGACTTGTGGCCCTGCCGGCCACCGACTGGTACCTGCTCACCTGGCGCGATCTTCAGACCTATCCGGCCGACATGCCCGTGATCACACCCGTCTTCGCGGTGCCCCTGACCATCGCGATCACCGCCGCCTTCTGCATTCTGGGAGGCTTGGGCGCCGCCCGGCGCGCCGCGACCACGCCCGAGATGCAGGCCCTGCGCGAGGCCGCCACACCGGCGGCCCGCACCCGCATCTGGCAGTGGATCGTCGCGGGCCTCTTCCTGTTCAGCGTCGTCATGGTCCTGATCGTCGCGCTGGCCAACCCCGATGAGCTCGCCGGCCACAAGGGGATCGATCCGGAGATGGCCGCCGACATCAAGGAGATGGACAACATCGAGGGACATCTGGCGGGGCTGGGCGGGTCTCTGGCGCTGATCACGATGATCGCCGCACTGTGCGTCCCCAACTGGACCATCCGGCCCCTCCTGACGGGGTGGACGGCCCTCATCCCCGGGGACAGCAGCGCCGCCTGGTTCGCGGCACGGGCCAACGCGCGCCACCGCTCCACCATGAGCCTGACGACGATCGTCCCCTTCGGCATCGCCGTGGGGATGACCGGAGTCGTCTACTCGATCGTCGGGGCCTCCCAGGCCTCCGGCGCCACTGGCGGCGTCACCGGGTTCCTGGCCATCGCCGTGCCCATCTTCGTCATCTCGGGTGCGGGCGGCATCGCCAATATCGCCATGGTGGGCTCCACCAGGCGGCAGGAGGGCGCGCTGATGGGCGTCATCGGCGCCCGGCGCTCCACACTCATGGTCACCACGGTCCTCGAGGGCGCCATCTACGCCGTCACCGGCATCCTGTTCGGCCTGATCGCCACCCTCCTGAGCGCCGCCGGCTCCGCGGTTCTCTCCGGAGGCGGGATGAGCGTCTTCCTCACGGCCCTGCCTGTGCGGACGCTCATGCCGGTGGTCGCAGTGGTGCTCGTGCTCGCCGTGGCCACCACCTGGCTGCCCGCTCTGTTCGACCACCGTCCCATGATGGATCGACTCCGCCGGCCCGTGTGAGGCGCGGCGCGAGCGCCCCATCCCGCCCTGTTCAGTGTTCAGGTCGACTTTTTC
>ERZ772827.640-NODE-640-length-18933-cov-19.027333_pt1 | contig 18933 bp, 15 predicted proteins | sample MGYA00580850_ERZ772827 | MGnify/ENA primary metagenome ERZ772827 (study PRJEB29015, sample SAMEA2737950) | human oral metagenome | biome: human oral; feature: human-associated habitat; material: dental | place: China | collected 2145 ...
ACCCCGACGAAGCCCTCACCACCGCCCACGAAGCCACCACCCTCTACCGCAACCTCGTGAAGCAGAACCCCGCTGCCCACGCCCCCGACCTCGCCATGGCGTTGAACAACCTCGCCAACTGGCTCGCCCAGACCGGACACCGAGACCAGGCCCTCACCACCGCCCAGAAAGCACTCCGCATCACAAGAGATCTCGCGACGACGCAAGAAAATGCGCAGGCGCTGCGCGCTCTCAGCGTCTCCTTGCGCCAGGTTGCTAGGTTCTCAGAACAGGCCGGGGAAACGGCCCGAGCCGAGGAGCTGCGCCGCGAGTGCGCGGCTGTGATGCGTACTCTCAAAAGCAAGGCACGCAGCGATTCCCAATCCCTATAGCCGGTGAGACTGAGCGTGAAGACTCAGTGGGAAGAGCGGCTCCTGGTCGGCTGGGACAAGGTCACCGACCGGTTCAGGCTCTCCTCGACGCTCCGCCACGACATCGCCACGGTGTTGGAGCGCTGCACCTGCGCGTTCATCGCCCGAAGCCGACGAAGGTCGCCGCCGCTCGCCACGACCCAGAGGCCGTGCCGGTACGCCGCCATCGGAGTCATGACCTGAACCTACCTCATCTCGCGGTTCCCGACGCCCATCGGGCTAGTCGCGGCGCTTGCGCTGGACCTCAACGCCGCCCATCAGGGCGACTCCGCGGACGATCACCTTCGGGCCGTCGGGGTTCACCTCGGCCGCCAGGGAACGCTTGGTCTTCCAGCCGAAACCACCCAGGACGCCGATCCCCTGGACCTCGACGTTCAGGTCGGGCGGGGCGATGATGTCGACCCCGCCCCAGAAGGTGACCACGTTGATCACGGTGACCGGTGCGGTGAACTGGGCCTCGCGCAGGTCGATATCGGTGCCACCCATGACGGTGAGGTTCCACAGATGGCGGGCCACGGTCCAGTTCCCGGCCAGGGTTGACCCGCCCATGATCGCGATACTGGCCGACCGGCCGGCGGCCCCCTGAGGGGCCCACCGCTCCAGAGTGCTGCTCGGTTCCACGCCCCTCGTGGCCACATCGCTGGTCGGCAGCGGCTCCAACTGGTTCGCCGGCGGAGCCACCTGGGCAAACTCAGCCAGGCTCTGGGCGTCCAGAACCACCCGGACCCGCTCGTGGAACTGCTCCGCGGTGATCTGCCCGGACTGCCAGGCCTGGTTCAGGTCGGCCACAGCCTGCTTGCGCTGCTCCTCACTCGGAGCCAGCTGCGGAACGCCTTGCCACGCCTCGGACATGCGATGAGTCTACGGACCACCGGTTCCCGGAGCAGACCGCCCCGCACGTACGCCCTGAGCCCCCAGGTCGGCACGAGCTCGGGCGGCACCGCAGCCCGGTCGCGAAGGCAGGTCGAGCCCGGGAGCGACGCCCGAGTCCTCGTTCTGAGGTGCCCCGTCGTCAGCGCGGGACGACCGGGACCGTCCACCCGTACGGGTCGGCGACCCGGCCGTACTGGATGTCGACCAGGTGCTCGCGCAGGGCGCGGGTCCTGGGACCGACCTGGCCCTGGCCGACCCTGAGCTGCTCACCGTCGGGGGTGGCGAAGCCGGTGACCGGGGTGACGACGGCCGCCGTGCCGCAGGCGAGGACCTCGGTGACCGCGCCGCTGCGGACCCCGTCGACGAGCTCGGTGAGCGCCAGCCGCCGCTCGACCGGGGTCAGGCCGTGGTGGCTGGCTAGCTGGAGCAGGCTGTCGCGGGTCACCCCGTCGAGGATGCTCCCGTTCAGCTCGGGGGTGACCAGCTCTGCAGAGTCGGTGACGACCAGGATGTTCATCGTGCCGCACTCCTCCACCCAGCGGTGCTCGGCGCCGTCCAGCCACAGCACCTGGCCGCAGCCGTGCTGCTGCGCCTCGCGGGCCGCCGCCAGCGACGCGGCGTAGTTGCCGCCGCACTTCGCGGCTCCGGTCCCGCCGGGCGCGGCCCGGGTGTACGTGGGGGTCACCCACAGCCGGACCGGCTCCGGGTAGTACGGCCCGGCCGGGGTCATCACCACCAGGTACCGGTAGCGCTGCGCCGCCCGTACGCCGAGGAAGGTCTCGTCGGCGATCATGAACGGGCGGATGTACAGCGACTGCTCCCCCTCTGGGTCGGGGACCCAGGCCTGGTCCAGCTCCACCAGCAGCCGTACCGACTCCAGGAACTCGGCCTCCGGCAGCGGGGGCATGTCGAGCCGTACGGCCGAGCGGGCGAACCGGGCCGCGTTCTTCTCGGGCCGGAACAGCTGCACCCCTCCGTCGGGACGCCGGTACGCCTTGAGCCCCTCGAAGATCTCCTGCGCGTAGTGCAGCACCCCGGCCGCGGGGTGCATCGCCAGCGGCTCCAGGGCGCTGACCTGGTGGTCGTGCCAGCCACGGTCGGCGGTCCACACCGCCTGCGCCACGTGGTCGGTGTACGCCTGGCCCAGCACCGGCTTCGCGACCGCCGCCTCCCGGGCATAGTCGGGGGCCGGGTGGGTGGAGGTGCAGACCGTGAACGTCATGCCAGCATGCTACGGACCCGATGAGAGCGACCTCACCTGCGACTGCCAGCCGGCGGGTGCGCTTCTACCCTCGTGGAGTGAGCCTCGACCGCAGCCCTGTGCTGACCGTGATTGCAGGGACGCCGTTCGTGGCGGCCTGCGCACCGGGGTCGCTCGCCACCCTCACCAGGACGGCTCTCGCCGGCTCTGCCGCGACCGGTCCGTCCGGGCCGGCGCCGGCCCCGCGCGGCACGGACCTGCCCACCGAGGCAGCCGCTGCTGCCCAGACGGAGCCCGCCCAGGTAGTCTCCCAGGCGTACGAGAGGCGCAATCCATGATGCAGACCGAGACCGCGACCGACGCCCGGACCAGCACAGTGCCGTCCGGCCAGGGCAGCGACCAGCGGAAGGCCAGTCCCACCACCGTCGACCCGGACGCTCAGCCCCAGGCCCGGCCGGGCCGCAGGCCCCAGGCGTCCAAGGCCCGGCCCGGGCCCCAGCGTCCTGCCCCCACGCCCAGCCCCGCCAGCAGCCCGGCCGCCGCTGAGCAGCCAGACGGCACCCAGCCCCCGGCGGCCGACGCCCAGCCCGAGACCGACCCTCGCCTGGCGGCCGGCCTGACCGCGCTGGCGGCCGTACGGAGCTTCGCCTGGGCCAGCCAGGGCCCCGGCCAGGAGAGCTGCGGGGTGGCGGACGTCTCCGACCCGGACCAGCCACGGCTGCGCCACGAGCGCACCGAGGGGACGGCCGAGGTCGTCGTCATCGGTGACTCCTGGTACGTCCGCCCGGACGAGGAGGACCTGTTTCGCCGCCACGAGCCGGGCCCCTCGCAGCGGCTGCTGCTGCGGACCCTGTCTCCCAGCTTCTGGACCCAGCTCGCCCAGGGCGCCCAGCTGGTCTCGGCCGAGGTGGCCGAGCTCAACGACGACCCGGTCCAGGTGCTCGTCGCCAAGCTGGCGTCACCCGGGCAGGTGACGCTGTGGCTGGACGCGGCGGGTCGCGTACGGCAGGCCCAGCTGGCCCAGACCACCACCTGGACCCTGACCCAGATCGACCAGCCGGTCCACATCGAGGAGCCGAGCCAGTACCAGGTGCGCTGAGCGGCACCGCCTGAGAGCACGGGGACACGGGCCGACGCTGCCCTGGGCCGCACACCAGCGGACCAGACCCCCTGGGCCCGCCCCGCACGGGGCCCCTCGACGGGCACGTGCCCGTTTCTGTGTCGCCCGCGGCCACCGGCCAGCCACGCCCGCACAGCAGCGAGCCGGACTCAGTCGGGGATCACGTGCCAGCCGCACCGCCCGTGCAGGCCTCCGGACACTCCGGACTATAACGAGTTTGTTAATACCTCTTCCCGCCCGCGCAGCAGCCTGTCCCTTGTCAGTGCATGATCACAGCCCTGAGCCCACGTCCCTGCCCGCGCAGCAGGCCTCCGGATCGCTAGACAAGACAACCGCAGCCCCTGAGCGGCTGCTAGCCTGAGCAGGCACCCTCACAACCTGAGGGGTCGGGCCATCACCCTGGTACGCACGGCCCAGTTCACTGAGGAGACTTCGTGCTGACTACCCGGATTGCTGCTGGCGCACTGGCGCTGGTGCTTGCCGCCGCTGGCTGCTCGTCCATCACCTCGTCCACGGGCGACACCAGCGCGTCGAGCGCGGCCCCCAGCTCGGCCGCAGCCAAGCGCTCCCGCCCGGCCCCGGGCTCGACCGTCGATGCTGCCGAGTTCTCGGCCACGCTGAAGAAGACCATGGAATCGATCACGAGCGCCAAGACGACCATCGAGACGGAGACGAACGGCGCGACCACCACCATGACCGGGGTCGCGGACCTCAAGGACAAGGCGAAGCCGATGACCCAGACCACGACGGAGTCGTCTACGGGCAAGGCGGAGATGATCACCGTCGGGACCACCGTCTACACCAAGGCTCCCAACGACACGAAGTGGAAGAAGACCACCCCGACGACGGACCTCAGCAGCCTGACCGCGAGCCTGGCGCTGACCTTCTCGTCGGTCACCTACGTCGGCACCGACACGATCGACGGCGAGGAGGTCGACCAGTACGACGTTGAGGTCACCTTGGGTGAGATGAAGGTGCCGAGCACGCTGTACCTCGACCAGCAGGGGCGGACCCGACGGATCGTCACGAACGTGGAGACCGGGGTCCTCAAGGGCAAGAACGTCACCACGATGTCGAACTACAACGAGCCGGTCTCGATCAAGGAGCCGCCGGCCTCTGAGGTCGAGGAGTAGTCCCTGACCGTACGTCGCAAGCGGCCGGCCGCCCTGGTCCGGCCGCTGCGTCGTTCTCGGGCGGCTTGGGCGGGCACAGCACGGTCGCGTCCCTGACGCCTCTGGCCGGCGCCACGGACCCAGGAGCCGGGTGCCGGCGGCCACCTTGGCGAGTGGCCGCCGTCACGCGCTCAGGCCTCCGGCGAGGCTGTGGTCACTCCACCCGGCTGGGGCGGGCCCACAGGTTGAGGCCGCCCTCCAGGGCGTACTCGTCGATCGCCTGCAGCTCGTCGTCGCTGAAGTCGAGCTTCGCCACCGCGGCGGCGCTGTCCTCCAGCTGGCGCACCGACGAGGCCCCGACCAGCGCCGAGGTCACCTCGGGGCGGCGCAGCACCCAGGCGATCGCCAGCTGGGCCAGGGTCTGCCCGCGCCCGGCGGCGATCTGGTTCAGGGCCGCGACCCGCTCCAGGTTCTCCGGCGTGAGCAGGTCCTTCGACAGCGACTTGCCCTGCGAGGCGCGCGAGCCCTCCGGGATCCCGTTCAGGTACTTGTCGGTCAGCATCCCCTGCGCCAGCGGCGAGAAGGCGATGCAGGCGACCCCGGTCTCGCCGAGGGTGTCGAGCAGTCCCTCCTCGACCCAGCGGTTCAGCATCGAGTACGACGGCTGGTGGATCAGCAGCGGGGTTCCCAGCGCCTGCAGGATCTCCACCGCCTGGCGGGTCCGGGTCGGCGAGTACGAGGAGATCCCGACGTAGCGGGCCCGGCTGCTGCGGACCGCGTAGTCGAGCGCCCCCATCGTCTCCTCCAGCGGTGTGTCCGGGTCGGCACGGTGGTGGTAGAAGATGTCGACGTGGTCGAGGCCCATCCGCTTCAGTGAGGCGTCGAGCGAGTCGAGCAAGTACTTGCGGGAGCCGAGGTCACCGTACGGGCCGGGCCAGAAGTCCCAGCCGGCCTTGGTCGAGATCACCAGCTGCTCACGGTACGGGGCGAGGTCCTTCGCCAGGTGCCGGGAGAAGTTCTCCTCGGCCGCCCCGTACGGCGGCCCGTAGTTGTTGGCCAGGTCGAAGTGGGTGATCCCCAGGTCGAAGGCCCGGCGCAGGATGTCGCGCTGGGTCGCGAACGGGACGTCGTCGCCGAAGTTGTGCCACAGTCCCAGTGACACCGCCGGCAGCGTCAGCCCCGACCGGCCCGCGCGGCGGTACGGCATGCGGCCGTCGTAGCGGTCCGGGTCGGCGCGGTAGGGGTCAAGGATCGGCATGGGTGCTCCCTCGTCACGGTTGAGTACGCCCGTCACGCTAGCCCCAGTGCCGACGGTCGCGACGAGCGCCGTGGCCAGCGCCCTCGCAGGTGAGTGCTGTGGGTCCAGCCGTAGCCGATGCCCATGCTCCAGGCCACCCAGAACCCCAGGCCCCAGATCAGCAGCATCATGATGATCGGCGACGCGCCGCGGAACGACGCGTCCCGACCGTGGGCGGGGGGCTCATTCTCGTCCCAGTCCTCGTCCTCGTCGTACGGGTCGTCGTCCTCGTACTCCTCGTCTGGGAGGTCTCGCCGGCGCGCCATGCCTGTGATCCTTCCATGGGCACAGTCCTCAGGCTGGCCAGGTGGCGGCTCAGTACTGTCAGTCGGCCCGGATAGGGTGCGGGTAGACGCAGCGAGGCGGGAGGAGTCTGGTCGTGGACCTCAGCAGCAGGTACGTCGTCGGAGTGGACTTCGGCACCTTGTCCGGACGGGCCCTGGTGGTCCGCTGCAGCGACGGCGCCGAGCTGGCCAGCGCGGTCACCGAGTACCCCCACCAGGTGCTCTCCGAGACCCTCCCCACCACCGGCGAGCAGCTGCCGCCGGACTGGGCGCTGCAGGTGCCCGGGGACTACCTGGAGGTGCTGCGCCAGGCTGTCCCGCAGGCCGTGCGCCAGGCCGGGATCAACCCGGCGCAGGTCATCGGGATCGGCACCGACTTCACTGCCTGCACAGTGCTTCCGGTCACCGAGGACGGCACCCCGCTGGCGGACCTGCCGCAGTTCAGCACCCACCGCCACGCGTACGTGAAGCTGTGGAAGCACCACTCGGCCCAGCCGCAGGCCGACCGGATCAACCGGCTGGCGGCCGAGCGGCAGGAGCCCTGGCTGGCCCGGTACGGCGGGCTGCTGTCGAGCGAGTGGACGATGGCGAAGGGCCTGCAGATCCTCGAAGAGGACCGCGAGGTGTACGACGCGATGTGGCACCTGGTCGAGGCCGCCGACTGGATCGTCTGGAGGCTCGGCGGCGCCTTCCTGCGCAACCCCAGCACCGCCGGGTACAAGGACAACCTGCAGGACGGGGCCTACCCGAGCCCCGAGTACCTGACCGGGCTCAACCCGGACTTCGGCCGCTTCTTCACCGACAAGGTCGACGGGCCGCTGGGTGACCTGGGCCAGGTCGCCGGCTACCTGAGGGCCGAGGCCGCCGGCTGGACCGGGCTGCCGGAGGGGATCCCGGTCGCGGTCGGCAACGTCGACGCGCACGTGGCGCTGCCGGCGGCCCAGGCCACCGAGCCTGGCCAGCTGGTCGCGATCATGGGCACCTCCACCTGCCATATCGTGTCTGACAAGGAACTGCACGTGGTTCCGGGGATGTGCGGGGTGGTCGACGGCGGCGTCATCGCCGGCATGTACGGCTATGAGGCCGGCCAGTCCGGGGTGGGTGACATCTTCGCCTGGTTCGTCGACCACGCGGTCCCCGCCGCGTACGCCCAGCAGGCGGCCGAGCAGGGGCTCGGCCTGCACGAGTACCTGACGAGCCTGGCCCAGACCCAGAAGCCCGGCGAGCACGGGCTGCTGGCGCTCGACTGGCTGAACGGGAACCGGTCGGTGCTGGTCAACCACGAGCTGTCGGGAATGGTCCTGGGGCTGACCCTGGCGACCAGGCCGGAGGACATCTACCGGGCGCTGGTCGAGTCGACCGCGTACGGGACCAGGGTGATCGTCGAGGCCTTCGTCTCCTCCGGGGTCCCGGTGACCGAGCTCATCGTGGTCGGCGGGCTGGCGAAGAACCCGATGGTGATGCAGATCTACGCCGACGTGCTGCAGCTGCCGCTGAGCCTGGGCACCTCGCAGCAGAGCCCGGCGCTGGGGTCGGCGATTCACGCCGCGGTCGCGGCCGGCGCGTACCCGGACGTCACCTGCGCCGCGCAGGCGATGGGCAGCCGCCAGTACGCCGCGTACACCCCGAGCCCGGAGGCCAGCGCGGTGTACGACCAGCTCTTCGCCGAGTACCTGGCGCTGCACGACTACTTCGGCCGCGGCACCAACGAGGTGATGCACCGGCTGCGGGCGATCCGCAGAAGCGCGCTGCGGTGACCGGGACCGGCCGGGCTGTGCCGATCCGGTGCGTCCTGAGGACGGCTGACGAGCGCGGCACCCTGGTAAGCTCGTTCACCTGCGGTGAGGCTTGTCTCCTCGGCGGTCGGCGGGGACTTGGCGGAAAAGTCCCCGCCGGCCGGGACTAGGCTCCCCTCCGAGAGCGGCCAAGGTACAGGTGCCGGGCGCCGCGCCACCACTCGCACCGCCCGGCACCTGTGGTCTGTTGGGTCATGAGGCTCGTCGCCACTGTGGGGTGACCAGGGCAAGGACCACCGCGGCTCAGCACCGGGGTGACTGTGCTCAACCGGTCCATGCGAGGTCCTCTCCAGGACTGCACGACCGAGAGCGGCCACCCGCAGTCCACGACGGGCTGTCATGCCGAGCAAGAACCGGCGATCCGGCTTCACCAAGTGGTGTCACGGTTGCGGGACAGCGTCAGAGTTGCACTGACTTCCCCGTGTTCAAACTCAGGTCCGACTGTAGCCTGCCCGGGCCCCACTTGCCCAGCCGGGCCCCGGTGTCCCTTCTCACAGGCGGTACGAGTGGTTCCGGCACCTCCTGAGCCCCGGGACCAGTCCGGCCTGTGGTGCGGGTGCTCACGGCCTGGCCACGCCGCCGGACCGTCCGGCCTCGACACTGAGACTCGCCAGCCCTGGGACCAGTCCCCGACTGTGGTGCCGGTCAGGCCTGCCGACCCCAACCGCGCTGATGGCCCGAGCGCGTACGAGCGCCGCTGCCAGGGCACGGCAGCGGACCGAAGACGTCTCTGCCCTCACCTCAGCGCCCTCGGCCCAGACCTGCCCGCTACAGTGCTCGCGAGCCTTCTGGGTCACGGGCTGCGCCGGCAGCCTCGGGCCCAGGCCTCAGCCAGCGCGGAACCCGAGCCGACAAGGGATCGTGACCACATTGTGACGAGCGGGGCAGCGCAGCGGGAGTGGGACAGGGGCTAGGTTGAGCCCCCGGGGGATGATCCCCTCCACCCCAAGGACGGGAAAGGAAAGACATGGATCGTCGGACCCTCATCGGTGCGGGTGCCCTCGCCAGCCTGGGGCTTGCGCTGAGCGCGTGCAGCTCGGAGCGGGCCTCCACCACCCCCAGCGGCGGCGGCAACGCGGCGGACACCCTGATCGGGATCGCGATGCCGACCAAGAGCCTGGAGCGGTGGAACAAGGACGGCAACCACCTCGAAGGCCTGCTCAAGAAGGCCGGGTACCAGACCACGCTGCAGTACGCCGACAACAAGGTCGACCAGCAGATCACCCAGATCCAGAACATGGTGAACCAGTCGCCGAAGGTGCTGGTGGTGGCGTCGATCGACGGCACCGCGCTGGGCCCGGCCCTCGACGCCGCGAAGGCCAAGAACATCACCGTGATCGCGTACGACCGGCTGATCAACAAGACCAGCAGCGTCGACTACTACGCCACTTTCGACAACTACAAGGTCGGCCAGCTGCAGGGTGAGTTCATCAAGTCGAAGCTCGCGAGCCTGCCCAGCCCGGCGACCATTGAGCCGTTCGCCGGCTCCCCGGACGACAACAACGCGAAGTTCTTCTTCTCCGGCGCCTGGGACGTGCTGCTGCCGCTGATCAAGGAGGGCAAGCTGGTCTGCCCGTCCGGCAAGGCCCCGGCCTCGAACGACCAGTGGACCACGATCGGGATCCAGGGCTGGGGCTCCGACACGGCCCAGTCTGAGATGCAGAACCGGCTGAACTCGTTCTACGGCGGCGGCACGAAGGTCAACATCGTGCTCTCGCCGAACGACTCGCTGGCGCTGGGGATCGCCCAGGCGCTGCAGGCTGCCGGGTACACCCCGGGCGCGTCGTACCCGATCCTCACCGGCCAGGACGCCGACAAGGCGAACGTGCTCAACATCATCGCCGGCAAGCAGTCGATGACGGTCTGGAAGGACACCCGGACCCTCGGCGACCAGGTCGCGAAGATGGTTGACCAGGTGGTCAAGGGCCAGACCGTGGAGACCAACGACACCGAGTCGTACCACAACGGGGTCAAGGCGGTCCCGACGTACCTGCTGCCGCCGGTGGTGGTGACGAAGGACGACATCGAGCCCATGCTGGTGAGCTCGGGCTTCTACAGCAAGCAGGACCTCGGCCTCTGAGCCGGTCTTGTCCCTGGTGCCCGGGCCGGCGGTGGCCCGGGCACCGTGTCCTACCCAGCAAGGAGGCTAGGTGGAAGACGTGGAAGACGACGTGATCCTCCAGATGCACGACATCGTCAAGGAGTTCCCCGGGGTGAAGGCGCTGTCCGGGGTGACGCTGAGCGTCCAGCGCGGCGAGGTGCACGCGATCTGCGGCGAGAACGGCGCCGGCAAGTCGACCCTGATGAAGGTGCTGAGCGGGGTTCACCCGCACGGCACGTACGAGGGCACGATCCTGTTCGACGGGCACGAGGCCCGGTACCGCTCGATCCGGGACTCGGAGGCCGACGGGATCGTCATCATCCACCAGGAGCTGGCGCTCAGCCCGTACCTGTCGATTGCGGAGAACATCTTTCTGGGCAATGAGCGGGCCTCGCTCGGGGTGATCGACTGGCACCGGACGAATGCCGAGGCGGCCGCGCTGCTGGACCGGGTCGGCCTGTACGAGAACCCGGCCACGAAGGTGATGGACATCGGGGTCGGCAAGCAGCAGCTGGTGGAGATCGCGAAGGCGATGAGCAAGGGCGCGCGGCTGCTGATCCTGGACGAGCCGACCGCGGCCCTCAATGATGCCGACTCGGCGCACCTGCTGTCGCTGATCCGGGGGCTGCGCGACCAGGGGATGACCTGCATCATCATCAGCCACAAGCTGAATGAGATCGCCGCGATCGCCGACTCGACGACGATTATCCGCGACGGGCAGACGATCGAGACCCTCGACATGCACGGTGACGAGCCGGTGAGCGAGGAGCGGATCATCCGGGGCATGGTCGGGCGCAGCCTCGACAACCGTTTCCCCGACCACACTCCGACCATCGGCACCGAGCTGTTCCGGGTCGAGGACTGGACGGTGCACCACCCGCAGGACCCGAGCCGTACGGTCGTCGACGGCGCGTCGCTGGTGGTCCACGCCGGCGAGATCGTCGGGATTGCGGGGCTGATGGGGGCCGGGCGGACCGAGCTGGCGATGAGCCTGTTCGGGCACAGCTACGGGCGGGACATCAGCGGCCGCACGTACATTCGGGGCCAGGAGGTGTCGCTGGGCACCCCCGGTGCGGCGATCGCGGCCGGGCTCGCGTACGCGTCGGAGGACCGCAAGCGGTACGGGCTGAACCTGATCGACGACATCAAGCACAACACGACTGCGGCGGCGCTGCGCAAGATCGCCGGGCTGGGGGTGGTTGACCGGGGCCGCGAGTACGTGGTCGCGCGCGACTACCAGAAGCTGCTCAACACGAAGGCGTTCTCGGTGGACGCCGTGGTCGGCAAGCTGTCCGGCGGGAACCAGCAGAAGGTGGTGCTGTCGAAGTGGATGTTCACCGAGGCGGACATCCTCATTCTGGACGAGCCGACCCGGGGTATTGACGTCGGCGCCAAGTACGAGATCTACACGCATATCAACGCGCTCGCTGACGCGGGCAAGGCGGTGATCGTGATCTCCTGCGAGCTGCCCGAGCTGCTCGGGATCTGCGACCGGATCTACGCCCTCAGCCAGGGCCGGGTCACCGGGGAGATGACGCGCGCCGAGGCGACCCAGGAGGGTCTGATGCGGTTGATGACCAAGGAGAAGGAGACGGTGCGGTGAGCACGTCAACGAACCAGGCTGCGGCCGAGACTGCACCGGCGCGGGGGGTGAGCCTGACGGCGGGGCTGCGCGAGTACGGCATTGTGGCCGCGCTGGTGCTGATCATCCTCCTGTTCCAGGCGCTGACCGGGGGCCGGCTGCTGATGCCGGACAACGTGGCCAGCCTGCTGCAGCAGAACGCGTACGTGATGGTGCTGGCGATCGGGATGCTGATGGTGATCGTCGCCGGGCACATCGACCTGTCGGTCGGCTCGGTGGTGGCGTTCATCGGCGGGGTGCTGGGGATCTCCCTGGTCAGCTGGCACCTGCCGTGGCCGGTGGCGGTGCTGCTGGCGCTGGCGATCGGGCTGCTGGTGGGCGCCTGGCAGGGCTTCTGGGTGGCGTACGTGGGGATCCCGGCGTTCATCGTGACCCTGGGCGGGATGCTGATCTTCCGGGGCCTGGCGATCATCCTGGTCGGCGAGACCCTGGCCGGGCTGCCGGCCGGGTTCGTGTCGATCTCGAACGGCGGGGCGGTCGGGCTCTTCGCGTACGCGGGGGCGCTGGACGTGTTCACCCTGGCCATCGGGCTGGTTGCGACGGCCGCGCTGGTGTGGAGCCAGCTGCGGGCCCGCGCGGCGATGGCCCGGCACAACCTGCCCGTGGAGCCGGGCTGGCTGATGGTGGTGAAGCTGGTCGTGGTGGTAGCGCTGATCTGGTTCTTCACCTGGACCCTGGCGCTGAGCACGATCGGCACCCCGTACGCGCTGCTGCTGTGCGCCGGGCTGATCCTGCTGTACGGGTTCGTGATGGGCCGGACCGTGTTTGGGCGCCACATCTACGCGATCGGCGGGAATGTCCAGGCGGCGGTGCTGTCGGGTGTGAACGTCCGGCGGGTCAACTTCATGATCTTCGTGAACATGGGCCTGCTGGCCGGGGTGGCGTCGATCGTGACCACGTCCCGGGCCGGGGCCGCGGTGGCGGCGGCCGGGCAGAACTACGAGCTGGACGCGATCGCGGCCTGCTTCATCGGCGGTACTGCGGTCACCGGTGGTGTCGGCCGGGTCAGTGGCGCGATCGTCGGCGCCCTGATCATGGGCGTGCTCAACATGGGCCTGTCGATCATGTCGGTGAACCCGGCCTGGCAGCAGGCGATCAAGGGCCTGGTGCTGCTGCTGGCGGTCGCGTTCGACCTGCTGAACAAGCGCAAGGCGGCCGGCCGCTGAGGCGTGGGGCGCGGCCTCGGCCCGGGGCCGCGCTCAGCTCCGCCCCTGGTCTGCCCGTACGGCTGACGAGGTCTGGCCCTGGGACGATCTCACCATCCAGGCCAGCCTGGGGCCCCACTGGACCACCCAGCTCGCACCTCGTACACTTAACGCAGGAAATCTGCGACGTACGCACAGTAGAGGGGGCGCGATGCTGCGGTTCCTGCGGGTCGAGAACTGGAAGTCCTACGACGAGCCGGCGGAGCTCACCATGGTGGCGACCAAGGAGCGTCAGCACGGCCAGCGGCTGGCGAAGGTGGGGCGCTCCCGGATCCTGCCGGTGAGCGCGGTCTACGGCGCGAACGCCGCGGGAAAGTCGGCGCTGGTCGAGGGGCTGGAGGCGCTGCGGAGCCTAGTGCTGACGACCCGACCGGTCGGGGCGATGCTGCGGCTGACCCCTCACCTGCTGCGAGGCAAGGGCCGCCCGACCGGCTTCCTGGTCGAGTTCGTGACCGCCGTACGGCTGCCGGGCGGCGGGGAGAAGGAGCAGGTCTTCCTGTACGAGCTGAGCGCTGACCGGAAGCGCGTCCACCGCGAGGCCCTCCTCCAGGTCAACCGGACGGAGGAGGTCTTCCTCTTCGAGCGCGACGGCGACCAGGTTCACCTGTACGGGTCGCTGGAGGAGAACGAGCTGGCTCGCGCCCACGTCACTGTGCTCGCGGCGAACCAGACCCTGCTCGGAGCGCTCGGCCCTGACATCGGTGGCCCCACGGCGGCAGCCTGGCAGTGGTTCGAGCGGCTGACGGTGATTCGCCCCAGCTACCCGTACCTCTTCCTGCCAGACCGGATCACGGCTGACGCGGTCTTTGCCAGTGCCATGAGTGCCGGACTGACGAGGGCCGACACCGGCATCTCGGAGCTGCGCCTGCAGGAGGTGAAGGTCAGCGCGCTCCCCGTCCCGGCTGAGGTGGTGGACGACCTGGTCGAGTCGCTGCGGGAAACCGGCGGGTCCTGCTGGCTGAGCCAGGACTACACCGTCTTGTCGGTCAACGACGACGGGGAGCCGGTCGCCCGGCGGCTGGTCGCCGACCACCGTCGCGAGACCGGACCCGACGAGCAGGTGTCCTTCACCCTGCCGCTGCGCGAGGAGTCGGACGGCACGCAGCGCTTCATGAACCTGCTGCCCATCCTGTTCCAGCTGCGCCAGGAAGATGCCCGACGGGTCTTCGTGGTCGACGAGCTGGAGAACTCGATGCACCCGAAGCTGACCGAGAGCCTGGTCGCCGCCTTCCTCGACGACCTCGGGCCGCACGACCGCCGCCAGCTGATCTTCACCACCCACGAACTCCAGCTCATGCGCTCCGACCTGCTGCGCCGCGACGAGATCTGGCTTGCCGACAAGACCGATGGACAGTCCAGCCTGACCAGGGTCTCCGACTTCGCCGAGGTCGGGGTACGCAAGGACGCCGACCTGCTGGGCTTCTACATGTCCGGCCGGATCGGCGGCATCCCGCGAGTCTGAGCGAGGCGACGGTGAGGGGGAAGTCACGCAGCACCGACGGGCGTCGGGGAGCCCGAGAGCGGGGAACCCGTCCGGTGCGCGAGCCGGTTCACCTCGTTGTCGAGGGCGCATCAGGTACGCACGTAGACGCTGCACGCGCCGAGGTCACCGGAGAGCATGAGGAGCATGAAGCCCACTCACGGCACTGCAACCAACTGGCACGTCTTCATGGCTGAGTCGAACGACCCTCGCGAGGCCGACGAGGAGATGGCGCGCGAGCTCGGCCTCATGGATGGGGCCAGCCAGTGGGGCTATGCCCTGTGGCGTCTGCCAGAGGACAACCCGGTACGTGGCCTCAGCTACGAGGGGGCCACCGAGTTCCTCCAGTCCGCCGGAACAGCACAGCGCATGACCATCGAGATGATGCGACACCAGTCCCAGCCAGAAGACGCCTACTACCTCTACGCCGTCGGCAAGCCAGGAGGCACCACCAGCCTCCAGGACACAACCATCACCTGGGCCGGCAAGACCACCCCCGTCGCCGAGAACGAGGTCTACACCGCCGCCGAGGCCGCCAAGGTCTACGCCTACTACCGCAAGCACGACACCGTACCCCCCGACTCCACCCTCCGCCTGGTCGACACCTTCCCCGTCGACTGAGCACTACACTCCCTCGGCCGAGCATCCTGACCCTAGCCATGCCTGCGCTCACGCCTGTCAGCTCTCGGGTCTACACTCCTGCGCAGGGCGAGCAGACGAAGGAGTTCTGGTGGCTGGTGGGCGTCCTCTGGTGGTGGTGATTCCGGGCATCGGCGGCAGCACGCTGGCCGACGAGCAGGGGCACACGGTGTACGACACCGACGCCTCCCACCTGGTGTCGCGAGTCTGTGACCCGTACGCCCTGCAGATTGACCGCTCGCTCCGGCCGACCGGGCGATCCGGTCGTTCGGGCTGGCGTGGATGCACCTGGTCACCGGGTACGAGGAACTGATGGCGGCCCTGGCCACGGAGCTGCGGCTGGCCGAGTCCGATGTGGCGGTAGCGGGTCTGGGGCCGGAGAACCTCGACGCGCAGCTGGTGTCGTTTCCGTACGACTTCCGCCAGTCGGTCGCCGACTGTGCTCAGGCCCTGGATGCTGCTCTCCGGATGCGCGTGCAGGGGCGCCCGGTGGTGCTGGTGGCCCACTCCATGGGTGGGCTGGTAGCGGCCCGCTGGTGGGCCGACCTCAGCGACGGGATCGATGTCCGGCAGATCATCACCCTGGGGACCCCGTTCCAGGGCGCTACCAAGGCGCTGGACTGGGTGGTCAACGGGATCACTGTCGCCGGGGTCCCCATCCCGATCGGCAGTGCTCCCGAGGTCTACCGCGGCTGGCCGTCGATGTTCGACCTGCTGCCGCACGCGCAGGTGGTCGAGGGCAACCCGGCCGGCGGCTACCCGCACCAGCTGCCGGAGACGGTCACCCGGGCGGTGCCTGGCTTCGCCGCCCGGGCCGAGCAGGCGTACCGGGCGAACGCCGAGATGCAGCGGGCACTGGCCGCCCGGGCCGAGAACGGGCACTGCTTCACCCCGTACTTCTCGCAGGCGAAGAAGACCCCCTGCCGGGCGCTCTTCACCGACGAACGACTGGTGACTCTCAAGGAAGACCCGGACTGGGTGCCGCCCGGCTGGGAGACCGGCGACGGGACCGTGCCGATGTTCTCGACGATCCCTCAGGCCCTGGAGGAGCAGCCACGGGCCTGGGGCCCTCAGCAGAAGTTGAGCCACGGCGACCTGGTCAAGTCCGAGGCCGTCGTCGAGGCGGTTGGCCGGTACGGGCTGACGCGGCTCCCCGGAGCCGCTCGGGGGCCAGACCACCACAGGCCGTACCTGCGTCTGGACCTGGATGACGTCCTGCCCGCCGGGCAGCCCCAGTCGGTACGGGTGCAGGTGATCGGACCCGAGGGAACGCCTCTCCGGGCAACCGAGGTGGCGGGGCGACTGGCCGGGCAGCGCTTCCGCGGCGAGGCCGACGGCGACGCCTGGACTCTGCCAGTCCCGGCGGTGGTCGAGGGCATCCACCAGCTGCGGGTGACCGCCACCGGGGTGCCCGATTGTGACCGGCTCACCATGACGACCACCGTGGGGATGACCTCGTGCGCGAACGCCTGACCTGGGACTCCCAGAACCATCCCACCAGCCTGGTGGACATGGTCCATGTCGGCTGGGTCCAGCGGCTGCTGCTCGCTGACCAGGGGCGAGGCTTCCCCGGCCCCGGTCCCGGCGATGCGGCAGCCAAGGCTCAGCGGATCATCGAGAAGCTGGCCGAGCTCGACATCACGTACGTTCACGAGCCGCCGGAGAGCACATCCACGACTCAGCAGGTCCGCCCGCTCGACGAGGTGCTGTCGCTGCGTCAGGCGACCTGCCTGGACCTGTGCGTCACCTTCTGCAGCGCTGCCCTCGACGCGGGCATCCACCCGCTGATCCTGGTCGTGGAGCAGAACGGAGGCCGGCACGCGCTGGTGCTGGTGCCGCACGACCGAACCTGGGCGAAGGGCTGCTCGGCCCTGATTGAGGGCGGTGTCTCCCGTACGCCGCTGGTCACCGACGGCACTCTGATCCAGGAGGACGTGTCGGAGCGCCCTGACGACGCCCAGGCCAGCTGGCTCGCGATCGATGTGCTTCAGGCGTGCTCCGGGACTGGGCCCGGGGCTGGGCTGTGGGAGAACGCGGTCGCCGAGGGAGCCCGGTACGTACGGGAGTGGGCCTGGGATGTCTGCGTCGACATCGGCGGGCTCCGCAGCACCAGGCCAGAGACCGCCCCACCGCGCCTGGTCAGCGTGGACCGGGTCCTAGCCCCCGCGTACCATCCACTGCCGGCTCACCCCACCCCTCTGCAGCTGGTCCAGACCCGGTACGGGGTGGTGCCGTTCGCGTACCGGCCCGAGCTGGACGAGCTGCAGAGCTGGGCGGTGACCCGACCGGCAGCGCCGGGACCGGACCTTGCGGTCGCGGTCGTCACCGGCGCGGGCGGCACAGGGAAGACCCGGTTGGCGGCCGAGCTCTGTGCGCGGCTGTCACCGATCGGCTGGTACGCGGGTTTTCTGCCTTCCACGGCCAGGCTCACCGATGACGAGCTGGGGGTGCTCGCCGAGCTCACCACCGAGCTGCTGGTGGTCGTGGACTATGCCGAGGAGTCCCGCAAGGACCAGCTGAGCCGGGTGCTGCGAGGGCTGCGAGGCCGCCGGTCGCCGACCCGGGTGGTGCTGACCGCCCGGGGCACCGATGTCTGGTGGGACCAGTTTCAGGAGGAGCTGATCACCGACGACATTCCGCTGCAGCCACCGAAGAGCATCCGAGCCCTGGACAAGCACCCCCACCCGGAGCTCCTGTACCGCCGGGCGGCCCGCAGGTTCGCCGAGAAGCAGGGCCAGTCGACTCCGACCAGCGTCCCCCCGGACCTCGGCGCCACTCCGCTCGATGTGGTGCTGCGGGCCTGGATCGCGGTGGCCGAGGAGAACTCCGAAGAGACGATCGGGCGGGAGGACCTGTACGAGCGGGTGCTGGCCACCGAGTTCGCCCGCTGGCGCAAGTTCCCCGCCCTGGCCGAGATCAGCACGGATCGTCTGCGCCGCGCCGCAGCCACCCTCAGCCTGCTGGCTCCCGCTCCCGACTATGTCGACGACGCTCTGGCGCGGCTTCCGAAGTGGTCGGCCGCCGACCATCGTAGCCGGGTAGCCGAGGTCCTGACGCAGGCGCTGCTCCGTCCTCACGACAGCGAAGGAGTACGGGTCCAGCCGGACCCGCTCGCCGACCACCTGATCCGCACTGTTTTCGAACAGCAACCCGCCTTGTTAGACCAGGTCCTCCCCTCAGACCCTCTCGACGTGCCCGGGATCGACGATCCCGACGCCGATGTGGCCGTGGTCGAGCTTGCCCTCGAGCAGGGCCGTCAAAGCCAGAACGCCTGCCTCACCATCACCCGCGCTCATCTGGACCAGCGGGACTCCTCTGTGGCCAGCCGTGCTCTTCAAGCCCGGCCGCACCTCTGGAGCAGCGCTCTGGACACGGCACTCACTCAGGGAGGTCCCTTCTGCCATTCCTTGGAGGCCCTGATCGCTTCGGGAGCTGACCTCCCGCTGGCCGAGATCCACGATGCCATCCCGCCGGATCATGGCTGGCTGCGCAGTGCTGCTCTGGCCGTTGCCCGCCGTCTCGCTGCCGAGCACCAAGGCCCGGCTGAGAAAGCCCGCTCGTTGAGCAACCTCGCCGTCCGGCTCGCCGACACCGGACACCGAGAGCAGGCCCTCACCACCGCCCAGGAAGCCACCACCCTCTACCGCAACCTCGTGAAGCAGAACCCCGCCGCCTACACACCCAACCTCGCCGCCTCGTTGAACAACCTCGCCAACCTGCTCGCCCAGACCGGACACCGAGACCAGGCCCTCACCACCGCTGAGGAAGCCACC
>ERZ772827.643-NODE-643-length-18871-cov-3.596726_pt1 | contig 18871 bp, 17 predicted proteins | sample MGYA00580850_ERZ772827 | MGnify/ENA primary metagenome ERZ772827 (study PRJEB29015, sample SAMEA2737950) | human oral metagenome | biome: human oral; feature: human-associated habitat; material: dental | place: China | collected 2145 ...
TATCATAAAGCCCCTCTGCTGTGCCTTTGCCCAAATATCCAGAAGCACAGAAGAGCAAATCCGAATCTATATAATCCAGTTTATAATACTGGTCATCATTCATTAAATCAAAATCTACAACTTCGGAATATTGCAAATATTTCACCTCTATATGCCGAGCAAAGCGCTCTGCGGAATCTCTATTAGAGGTAAGAAGATATATTTTTTCAAATCTATTGCCTTCGGATAAAACCTTCTCTACAAATGCCTGTGCTACTTCCGAATTACTACCTAAAACAATCATAAAACTAAATAATTAGGGATTTAATATTCTTTTTCTCTGCAAAGAAATAAACTTGGGACTATCTACATTTTTAAGATAATTGGTAAGGCTTGGCTTGCTCATACTGTCTTTGGTGAGGTATATTCTGCCTCCAAAATCCTCTACAATTTTATCTAAACTCTCCACTAATTTTTTGAGTTTAGAATTTACTTTGAAGTCTAAAGCAAGGGTATAGCCCTCCATAGGAAAGGAATTATACGCCTGTGGATTATTCTTACCGAAGAGCTTTAATACCGCGAGGAAAGAGCCGTTGCCCGACTTAGCAATCGTTTCAAGAATTTTTCTCATCCCCTCCTTGCCCTTATCTTTTGGGATTACCATCTGATACTGTATAAAGCCTTTCTTACCATAGATTTTGTTCCATTCATTAACTGCATCAAGGGGGTAAAAGAAAGGTTCATAATGCACAAAATTATTTACTTGCTTCTTCGCTTGCTTATAAAAATACAGCCAGTTGAATATTTTTATGGTCAAAGAATTCAGCACAAAACTCGGAAAGTAAAACGGCACGGTAGGCATAAATGATTTCTTGAGTTTCAGTGCATTTTTTTGTAATGATGCCGGTAGCTCTGCTTTCAGGGCGTGCTCACCTCTCATCAGAATAGAGCGCCCGATATTCTTGCCTTTTTGCAAACAATCTATCCAGGCTACGGTATAAGTCCAAGACTCGCTTTCCTCAAAGAGTTTAAAAATCTCATCTAAATTCTCTGCTTTAATGCTTTCCTGCCGAATATAAACGGATTCAATATTCTTCAACTTTATTTTTGCGGAGAGAATAATCCCCGTAAGCCCCATTCCACCGACAGTTGCCCAAAAGGTTTCCGCATTCTGCTCTCGGGAGCAGAGAATAATCTCCCCATTCTCTTTCATCAGTCTAAATTCTATTACATACTCGGAAAAGCAGCCTTCTGCGTGATGATTCTTACCGTGTACATCAGAGGCTATTGCCCCTCCTACACTCACAAATTTGGTACCTGGCGTTACATTCAGAAAATATCCCTGAGGCACAACGACCTCTAATATATCGGATAAAAGCACTCCAGCCTCACATTCTATAATGCCTTCTATCCTATCAAAACTGATGAATTTATTAAGCCTTTTGGTAGAAAAAATATTCTCTGCCAATGAAGCATCTCCATAGCATCTTCCATTTCCTCTTGCAATGATTTCCCTATTTCTAAGCACAAAATCCTTTATTTTACTTAGAGTGTCCTCAGATTTCATTACTTTTTCTACTACTGGGAAGTTACCCCAATTGGTTACTTTCTGTTTATATTCTGGCATAGTCTAATGATGAATAGTCAATTAAAATAAATCTCAACCGCTCTAAAATTAATTATGATAATAAATCAAGAGCAGGAAGCAGAGAATCCAAAGCAAAAGGGTAAGCTGTATATATCGGTCTCTGTAAATAATCTTGGTGGGAGATTCCGTTCGGTTATACACCAATGTCTGCTGCAAATACCGAAGAAAAGCAAAAACCACGAAGATAAAAGTATAAAATACCTTATGCCCAAACCTCTCCTGAACCTCTGGCGTAATGGTAAACATTAAATAGGAAATAATCCCCAGCGTAACCGATACCGAAAGTGCAATATCCGCAAACTGCACATTATAGCCGTCTAATGCCCTACGAGTTTTACCTGTAAGCTGTGCATTAATCAGCTCTCCCCTTCTCTTTCCAATGGCGAGAACCAATGCTAAAACAAAAGTCAAAAGTATCGCCCACTGAGAGATAATAATCCCCGTAGCATAGCCCCCTGCCAATACCCGAAGTACAAAGCCCAAAGCAATAATACTGATATCTATAATCGCTATATGCTTCAGCTTAAAAGTATAGGCGAGGTTCATTATAAAATAGGAAACGATGATAGCTACAAACCGCCAGTCTGTATGCTCCAAACAGCAGAAACCTATGCACACAAGCCCAGCAATAAGGCATAGCAATCCTACAAAAACAAGCCGTGCAACGGATTTTGAAATAGCCCCGCTTGCTAACGGTCGTCGTCTTTTTATCGGGTGTTTTCTATCGGCTTCTATATCTATATAATCATTAATGATATAAATAGAACTTGCTGTAAGCGAGAATACAGCAAAAGCAAAAAGGCTTTCAATAAAAAGTGAAAACTCAAAAATTTTCCCAGAAAAAAAGAGCGGAACAAAAACAAAGATATTCTTGACCCACTGCTCTATTCTCAAAAGTTTTAAGTATTTAATCATCCATCCTGTTTAGAGTTGCAAAAGTAGCCATTTAATCGGATTTTCTATGTGCTCAAAACGATTTTTTAAACCTAATGATGAAGCTTAGCATTCCGCTACATTTACAGCAATGGCAAGCCCACCCTCAGAGGTTTCTTTAAATCTTTCATTCATACTTTGGGCGGTATCCCACATAGATTGTATCACCTCATCAAGGGAGACGATGGCTTTCTTAGGGTCGCTCTCCATTGCGATATTCGCAGCGGTTATTGCCTTTATTGCTCCCATAGAATTTCGCTCTATGCACGGAATCTGAACCAGCCCACCAATCGGGTCACAGGTAAGACCGAGATGATGCTCCATCGCGATTTCTGCTGCCATTAGAACTTGTTCAGGACTGCCCCCCATTATCTCGGTAAGCCCCGCCGCTGCCATAGCAGAAGAAACACCGATCTCCGCCTGGCAACCTCCCATAGCGGCAGAGATGGTTGCATTTTTCTTAAAGAGCGTACCGATCTCTCCAGCCACGAGTATAAAACGGATAATATCCTCATCCGAAGTATGAGGGGTAAAGGCCTGAGAGTACATCAGTACGGCGGGGATTACTCCGCTCGCTCCATTAGTCGGTGCCGTAATAATGCGCCCAAAGCTGGCATTCTCCTCATTTACGGAAAGAGCAAAGCAGGAAATCCACTTATTCACAGCGGTGAAATCCTTCGGAGCAGAAATTACAGCATCAAACCACTCATTCATATTCTTATACACTTTATCTCCGAGGAGTTTTTGGTTTAAATCGTGAGCACGGCGGGTTACTTTCAGCCCACCAGGCAGTATGCCCTGCTTATTCACCCCTTTGTAGATACACTCCTTAATGTGTTTCCAGATGCTCAGGGCTTCTTTCTCTGTTTCTTCTCGGCTGCGCCAGCTCTCTTCATTCAAATAGATAAGGTCAGACAGCTTGCTAAGCCCTAATTTATTCAGATATTTGATGATATCCTTACCGTTGTGGCAAGGGTAAAGCGTTCTTATGCAATGCTCCTCGATAGAATTATTCTCCTGAGTCGCTACAAACCCACCGCCTACGGAATAGTAATCCTGCTCGAGCACCTCTCCATCATTAAACACCGCTCGGAAAATCATTCCATTGGGGTGGAAGTCCAGCGACTTCTGTTTATTCAGGACTAAATGATGACCATAAACAAACGGGAGCCTCACCTCACCAGCGAGGAGAATCTGATTTTCGGTTTTAATCCTCTCTATCTTTTCGTCTATGGTATTGGTATCGATGGTTCGGAAGTTCTCGCCAGAGAGCCCAAGCATCCCTGCGATATCGGTACCGTGACCGACGCCTGTCTTCGCCAGAGAACCGAAGAACTCCACGAAGACCTCCTTTACTTCGCTTAGCGGTCTGTGCCTTTTTATCTGGTCTATAAACATTTCAGCAGCGTTCCAAGGGCCCATCGTATGGGAGCTGGAAGGGCCTATGCCTACTTTAATAATCTCAAAAACGGATATGGACTGCATAATCGCAAAGGGTTTTAAAATATGATAAGGCAAAAATATTTAATTCAAAGAACAGATACAAAAAATACCAAAACAAGGAGCGTTTTCAACCCCTGAAAAAGCGCCTCTACAGGCTCGTCTGAGAGGGGTAAGAAATTCTTCCCAGTGTTTTTAGTAAAACATCCGCATGTTTTAGACAATTCATCCACTAAGGATTTTTTGTTAGCGAACTATCTCATTGGATAATAGAGTGTTACCATTTTGGAGTAGATGTATGGGTAACGATTTAGAAATGAGCGGAGTGCATTGAGGCATATTGTTTTGAATATCCAAAGAACACTCTCTTTTACCACTGGCAAAGGTACATATTTGCAAGGGAAAGTGAGTATTCCTGCGTGATTTTCTTCTCGAAAAGTCTTGTTGGGATAGAAATAAAACAATGAAAGGAAAAGAGTGTGTGCATTTACAGCCATCGACTCCTCCGCTTGGGAGGAACTGAAAAAGAGCATCGAAGAGTTGGCTCTTTGTATGAGAGAACATTTCGGGACGAAGCCCGAAGTCCCCGACCTGTTGCACAATGGGGACGTGTGCCGAATACTGAACATAAGCAAGCGAACGCTCCAGCACTATCGGGATACTTCCGTATTGCCCTTCATTCAAATCGGGCATAAGTGCTACTACAAACGAGAGGATGTGGAAGCACTCCTCGAAAAGTCGAACCGAAAAATACAATGACTATGGAACACGAAATCATAAATAAAGAAACGCCCGAAATGAAACAACTCATTTCGGGCATTCAAGAAGTAAGCAAACGTATTCGGGAGATTGCCCAAACGCACCGTCCGCTCTTCGGGGGAGAAATCTATCTCATGGGGCGAGAGGTCTGCGAACGGCTTTTCGTCAGCCCTCGCACCTTGCAAGACTATCGGGACAAGGGCATTATTCCCTACACCCAAATCGCAGGGAAAATACTCTACCGACTATCCGACATCAACAGATTACTGCAAAAGAACTATCGGAGATAAAGTATTTGTAAGAGTTTTCTTGCCGTTTTATTCGCCTTTCTCGTTATGAATGAGTAACTTTGCAAGAATAATATGTAACATATAAAAAATCATGAGAGTATTTATAAGTTGGTCTGGCAACAAAAGTCATAAAGTTGCACTTGTGTTTAGAGATTGGCTACCATCCGTCATTCAATCAATAGAACCTTATGTTTCATCAGAGGATATAGATAAAGGGGCAAGATGGAGTACTGACATTGCAAAGGAACTCGAGAATTCTACGTTTGGCATATTGTGTGTAACAAAAGACAATTTAGAAGCACCTTGGCTTTCGTTCGAGGCAGGAGCATTATCAAAAACAATGGATAAAGCTTTTGTAAGTCCTTTCCTATTTGATATTAAACGTTCGGAGGTTAATGGACCAATTCTCCAATTTCAATCAACGATATTTCAAAAAGAAGATTTGAAAAAATTGGTTAGTACTTTGAATAAAGCTTGTGGTGAAAATTGTATTCCTGAATCCCGACTTGAAAAGGCATTTGAAGTATGGTTTCCTACATTGGAAACGGAGCTCAACAAAATAAAAGACGTTATTGACTACCCTGATGAAATAAAGAAAAAAGAAGAGTTAAATTCACACTCTTCCGAAATTTTGGAAGAAATTCTTGATTTGTCAAGAAATAACCAAAAACTGCTAAGAAACCCAGATCAGAAACTCTATGAAAACATTGATGACCTTAAAAGATTGATGCAAGAGCAATTAATGAAGACTGAGAGAGGCTTCGATATGAATATAAGGAGGATGTCAAGAAAATTTCCCCCTATGTTTATAGATGAGATTTTACATACGCCTATAGGAAACACAAAAAATCCATTTGGATTCTTTATTGTTCTTAGTTTCTTCAAAACAGATTTCCCTTGGATATATGATTTGGGTAAAGAATTGCTTGAAGTGATCAAATCCGAAAAAAGTATAACGACAAAGAAAGACGCAGTCATGGAATTCAAAAATATAATAGAATTCACTTTTGAACATCCCATGATGAGGGAAATTTACGGTAATATGATTTATATGAAAGAAATGCCATATATGATCTTTAGATATTTAGATGAATTGATGATAAAATACTCAAAGACAAACAAGAATTAGCTATAGTTTTTTTCTTCGCAAAGGTCTTGAAAGAACTTGCGTCGAAGTCATCAAATTCAAAATACATTCATCAGTGAAACAGAAAGTATTATTTATCATATTGAACGAATACACAGATTGGGAGGGGGCTTTTCTCTCTACGGCTCTTCATGTGGGCGTGATACCGGGCGGTGAAATAAAATACGAAGTGCATACCGTTGCTCCGACATCGGACGCTGTCCGTTCAATCGGAGGTTTCAGAACGTTGCCCAATTATTCTTTTGAGAATATGCCGAAAGATTATGCAGCCTTAGTGCTTATCGGTGGTAACCGTTGGGACTCATCTGAAGCAGAATTTGTCGTACCATTGGTACAGGAGGCTTTGGATAAAGGTAAAATCATCGGGGCGATATGCAACGGTGCTTCATTCCTATGTTCACATGGTTTCTTGAACAACGTAAAACACACAGGCAACAGTCTCGACCAACTCAAAAAATGGGGCGGTACCGGTTACACTAATGCGGAGAATTATGTGGAAGCACAAGCCGTTAGTGACAAGAAAGTTGTTACGGCAAATGGTCTAGGGCATTTGGAATTCACTCGTGAGATGCTTCTATTGCTGAAAGCCAACAATCCTGAGCAGATAGAGGCTTGGTACGATTTCTATAAAAATGGTTTCGTGAGATAAAGTTATTTTTCTGAGATACTAAACTTTATGTTCGTAACGTCAAACATAAGAGCCACGTTTCCGTGCAATTTACAGAGCGTTTGGCAAGTTGTAACATCGCTAACAGACTATTCGTGGAGAAGTGATGTTGAAAAGATAGAGGTCATATCAGACACGCAATTTGTAGAAATAACGAAGAGTGGATATAAGACAACTTTCACGGTAACAAGACAAGAACCTCGCTACCTGTGGGAGTTTGATTTGGAGAATGACAATATGAGAGGGCATTGGGTCGGTGTTTTCAGTGGAAATGAAAAGACAGCCTCGATTGATTTCACGGAGTACATAGAACCTAAGAAATGGTTTCCCAAACCGCTTGTAAAGATATATTTGAAGTACATGCAAGTCAGATATGTCAGGGATTTAAGGCAGACTTTGAAAAGAATATGACCATAGATTTTTACCCAAAATAAAAAAGCTATGCCACAAATAACCAAAGGAGGAAAGTTTATCTTCGGAATCTCTCATATTCGGGAAGATTTGACAATCCAGATACCAAAACAAGCTATCCATGAATATGCTCTTGCTGATATTGAAAACATTATTCTGATTACAGGAAGTAAAGCGACGGGGGGCTTCTGTATAACGACCTATCCACTTCTTTCTTCTTCAAAACTGTGTCATATATTGACAGATTGCCCCCAACTAAGGGAACAGACGCTACCAATGGGCAAACTGATAACCTATAAAGGGAGGGGTTATACTTGGGTGCCAATAGGAGAAGGAGGAATGATCAGCCTAACCCCTGAATTGATGAGAGCATTAAGATTGCAAGTCCATTCTGAATTATTGGCTATCAGGAGTAGCAATATCGCTTTCACAATGGGTGCAAAAGGGCCGTTGTGGGGAAAAGCACAGGCTTTCAATGGTGAAATTACACGATATTAGTCGTAGAAAGGACTTGCTCCATGAAACGAAGCAAGTCCTTTCTGTTTGGTCTTAACCTCTCCTTTTTTGTGTGAGTTTCTCCATATCCCTTGCAATCTTTTGATCAGTAATTTGGGCGTAGATTTGTGTGCTGGCAATAGACGAATGCCCCATCATTTTGGCAATGCTCTCCATCGGGATACCTGCCTCCAAAGTCAGCGTACCGAAGCTATGCCTTCCGACATGCCAAGTTAGCGGAGTTCGAATGCCACACGCTAAGCCAACGGCTTTGAGGTGCGTGGATAGTTTGCCTTTGCTCATTGTATCGGGGAATATCTTGTAGTCTCCCTTGCTTTTCTCCTTGGTGTAGCGTGAAAGTATCTGCTCCGCTATCGGGTGCAGGGGTATCAGGCTCTCTACCTCTGTCTTTTGGCGTGTCTTACGAATATACCGTTTTCCCTCACTATTCGTTTCGATTTGCGAAGCTCTCAAACTCTGCAAGTCGGCAAATGCCAAACCCGTAAAGACAGAGAAAAGAAACATCCTTCGGCTTAGTTCTGCCCCCTCGTCTTGCAATGGAAATGCCAAGAGCTTTGTCACATCGCCCTTGCTCAAGAAACGAGGTTTGCGCTCCACGGCTTCGTACTTCGCTTCCTCAAACGGATTGAAACGTATTGTCCCTTGACTGACGGATCGATACATCAATCGGCTCAACCAGCAGAGATGCCTGTTTATCGTTGCAGGGGCGTAGCCCTCCTTCTTCAAATAGAAGCGATAATCATCAAAGAAGTCTATAGTGAGAGTAGTTAGGGGAATATCATCCTCTCCACGACTTTGCACAAAGGCATTGAGCTGCTTGTCGGAACTTCGATTGTTGCTATACGTCCCCACGCTCTTGCTTTCTCGTTGGATTTTGAGTTCCTCCGTACTAAGGGCAAGAAGTGTTGTCGGAGTTCTCCCGATGCCTTGCAAGTAGTTCTTCAGAAGATCGGCACTGACCGCCCCATATTTGTAGAGCAAGGTATTGTACCCCTGTTCGATTTCCTCCCGAAAGGCTTGCAGGCGTTGGTTGGTCTTCTTGTTCGTTGTTTCCCCTCGCTTCACGCTCCAATCGTGGGGAGTGCAGCTTTCACCTGTGGTTATCACTACGTTCGTTCCGTCAATGGTGATACGACAAAGGATTGCCGTTCTGCCGTCCGCCTTGGTCTTGTTCTTATTGATGTAGAATAGGATTTTGAATGTACTGCGCATAGGTCTTACAAGGTTAAGGTCAGGTTTCCGGTGAAAGAGATAAAACGCTCGAACTCATCGAAGAGCTTCTTCGGGGTAACGTGGGCGTATCGCTCAGTCGTTTGTATGTTGCTATGCCCCAGCATTCGGCTCACCGTTTCAATGGGAACGCCTCGTTCCAAGGTAATCAAGGTCGCAAAAGTATGGCGACCAACGTGTGCCAAAAGGGGAATGGAGATACCCGCCCGAAGTTGCAGAGCTTTGAGCTGAACAAGGTAAGCCGAATAAGCAATAGGCGCAAAAAGAGTGTTGCGCTCCTCCGATTGATACCGCTCTATCAAGTGTATGGCTTCAGGCAAGAGCTTCACTCGGCAAAGGGTATCGGTCTTTTGTCTGCGAAATTTCAGCCACAACGCCCCTTCATCGTCCGTAAAAAGGTGTTCCCGACCAAGGGCGACCATATCGCAATAGGCAACACCCGTATAACAGGAGAAGAGAAAGAGATTACGGGCGGTTTCCAGCTCCACTTCATACGGCTCAAAGGTCAAGGCTTGCAACTTATCCAATGAAGCTCTGTCCAATGCACGAGGTTGTTTATTCTCTCCTCGTTCAATCTGTATGTGAGCAAACAGTTGTCGCTCTGTCAAGCCCTCATGATACGCCAAGCGACAGGCTTTCTTAACCGCCAAAGCCATCTTACGATAATAACCTTGCGAATGTCTCAACTTTCCGACAGAGTAATGTTGCAAGCAGTCCAAGAAATCTTCTTCCATTTGTCCGAAAGAAATATCTGTCGTGTGGTACTTCTCCCCTATAAAGGCTTGCAGATGCTTGCGAATAGTATAGTAACTATTCAAAGACGCTGCCTTTATTTCGACGCCTACCTTTTGTGCCATATCTTCAACCATTCGGTTGTATCGTTCCAAAAAAGTGATTTGAGTTTGCATACTTCCTTGGAACTGCTCTTTGATATCAGTTGCCGTAAAGACTTTTCCTCGCTCGCAAAGGACTCGATAAGCTGACTGTACCGAGAGAAGCAAGCGTTCCAACTTGCCATTCGTTGCTACTGCTTCACGGCTCTTTCCGTTCAGCCTACTCTCACGGGCATTCCACAACTTCGGGTCGCACGAGAGCTTACAACTAAATTGGGCGATGGTTCGCCCGTAGGTTATACGCCCCATGATCGGAGCTTGCCCCGACTTGTCCAATCCGCTCTTTTTCAGGTAGAGCAAAACCTTCATTTTGTCTTTTTTCATACGCTTCTTTTTTATGGGCAAAGTTACCCGATTTTGAAGCGTTTTCAGCTACGCAAAACATTGTGGTACAAAGCATAAGCACCATAATGACAGAAAGGTGAGTTACCGAATACTCTTCTGTCGATTACCTTCTCCTACCTCTTCGTTACCATTCGATGAATGGACTAACGATTTGGTAACGGAACTTCTGCACAAATCCACATCTTCTGCACTTTATCTCTCTGAGCAAACCACCGAGATATGGCGCAAATCCCTCTCATTTCCATCTACTTACCTCTTATCCTCTCTCTAATGCCCTTTCTTCGAATAGTTCCCAGTGTTTTTAGTAAAACATCCGCATGTTTTAGACAATTCTTCCCAGTGTTTTAATCAATTCGTCCGTATCTTTTTTTTAAGGCTAATGAATCATCAGAGAAAAAGATGCTCATCGATTCAAAATTTAATACCGAAAAGCGGGGCAGATTACCAGCCGCCGCCACCTCCTCCTCCGCCGCCGCCGCCAGAGAAGCCCCCACCAGAGGAACCACTCGACCAAGAGGAGGACGAGCCCACATTAGAGCTGGAGGTCGGAGCAATGCTCGATACACTGATGGAGCTCGCCAAGCTGCTGTACAGCGCTGCACTTACATAAGGAGCACTCGCCTCGTATGCCTCTCGCTCTTCTTCGGACATTGTATTGAGGACATTGCTAAACTTCTTGCCCCAGATGTTCTGCACACCCAGAACCATCGCATACGGAAGGTACTTTTGGAAGACTTCTGGCGTCATCTTCGGTGGGTTGTGGAACTGCATCAGCTTGGTTTCAGCAGCACCCAGATACATTTTAAATCCCTCAATCTCCGATTGTATCTTCAGCTTCTCTGCGTCTGGTTGCGTCATCAGATAAGCATAATAGAACATCACCTGAGCACCGATACAGCCGAAAACCATAAGGGAGGAAAAGGAAATATCATCTGGGTCATAGAGCGAACCGAGAAAGAAAACCGATCCTACCACTTCCAACCCGATAACAACGAGCAAGAAAATCCTGAAAGCGAGATAGCGCATCGGCCAAAAGCAAACGATTAATACCGCAAAAAAGACAATCCCTATAGTCATTGCCAAAGTGAGAAGACCGCCCCAATCCGAATTAAAGTAGAAAGTATGCAGAACTCCGAGCGACATCAAGGAGAGAAGAAAAACTCCTATCGCCCTTAGCGAAGCCTTGAGATTGAGCTTTGTTTCTAAGAGTTTAGTGTATTTAAAGGTTACGGATACTCGGAATTTCTCTACCATACGCTTCATCTCCTCATCATAGCTCGACTCTATGGTGAAGCTCTTTCTTCCGTTTTTAAAGAGGCGTCTCAAGAGTATTTGCTCCTCTTCTGGCAGGTCTTCGCTGGCATCTTTCAGTTTGATGATTTTAAAAACGCGCTTACCCTCCTCCTCGATTTTAATGTACTTCTTCACTGCCAGATGGGTGAGCGATGCGGAGACCAGCTTTTTATCAAAGTCCTCTTTAAGGATATAGCCCAAATCTGCCACCGATAACTTTCTCGGCACTGAGTATTGAGGGATAACTAAAGGCTTTTCTGGGTCTTTGCCCTCTGCCTGCCACCTCCTGTAAAGGAAAAAGCTCCCCACAAGGCTTATAAGAAGGATGAGGAATAGCATAAAGTACTGCTCTCCAAAAGTGGGCGGTTCTGGCTCTTGGATAATGCCTTTCTTTATTCCCGCCGCTACGGTAAGCCCTTCGTGTGGCGCGAGATGATACGCCTGAAAGTGGATTACATTTTTAGAGAGGAGCTTGCTGGAGCAGTCGTGATCGGTAGAACCTGCTGCACCCGTATAGCAGGCTTGTTGCAGGATTTCTGCACCCTCAGGGAAGGTAATGGTCGCTTCGCATAAGCCGATATCAAAGCCCCATCCGTTACCGCTCACATTCCAATAGAGCTCATCAAAGTCATTATAAAAGCCAATCTGGTTGGTCGCTGTATATTCTATCTCGTATTCATAATCGCCCTCACTCAGGTAGGTGTCTTCGCTACCGATATAGATTTTGAGTTCGTCTTCTATTTTGGTCTTGTAAGGTACGGCTTCTCCGTCCTTTTTCACGGAGAGGATTTCGGTTTTCACCTTTAGTCTTCTCCCCTTCAGCTCACGGCTAAGAGGGAGGCTCCTTACAATACCACGCTTGATTTCTTCACCCTTTGAGCGCACTTTAATCTGCTCCTTTACCTTGATGGTCTTCGGGTCTTTATCTACATTGATAAAGGATTTAAAGCTAAGAATACCCTCAACATCATTTTCATAATATTTAGGATAGCCCAAAGAATCGCCACTCGCCTGCTGGGCAAAAGACTGAGCGAAGAGAAATATCAACAGGAAAGAAAATATTCTCATCGTTTTGTGATTAATGGATTAGAATTTCACTTGTGGAACGGCTCTCTCGGCAGGGTTTTCCAGCTCGAAGAACGGCGAAGTACGGAAGCCAAACATCCCCGCAACGATATTTTTCGGGAAGGTCTGTATTGCGGTATTCTGCTCCCTCACGGTGCCGTTATAGTACCTGCGGGCGGACTCTATACTGTCCTCTATCTCCGTCAGCTGGCTCTGGAGCTGTAGGAAGTTGGTATTCGCTTTAAGGTCTGGGTAGCTCTCTACCACTGCATTCAGGTGGAGCATTGCGTGGCTCAATGCTTTCTCCGCCTCTGCCTTGCCCTCTGTGGTGCTTGCAGATATTGCTTTGCTTCTCGCCTCGGTAACTTCCTTAAATACTGATTTCTCGTGCTCTGCATAGCCTTTTACAATCTCCACGAGGTTGGGGATAAGGTCGTGCCTCTTTTTGAGGAAAACCTCTATGCCACTCCACGCCTCCTGTACCAGCATTCTCAGCTTTACAAGGCTATTATACATCAAGATAAAAAGAAGTGCAACCACTCCAATGACAATAAGAACGATAACTTGTGTGCTCATAAGTATTTAATTTAAAACCTTGCATAGTTACGAAAAATATTGGAGCTATACACCATAGGTATGGGGCAGCCACACGATAATGTGAGACACCCTCACACGAGAGTGTGGGAGGTTCTCACACGGGAATGTGAGACACTCTCATACGGGAATGTGGGTTATCTCAGCAGCTCCCTACACTATAAATCCCGCTAAAACTTAAACCTAATACCACGGATACCTTAATCGGGAGCATAGATATAGTCAGGGCTAAACTCTAAACTGTGAGAGTTAGGTACGCCTCGGTTATCAAACGGGTCTTCAATGCGGGAGATAAGGAATGGGAGGTTCTTTGTAGGCTTCCAATCCAGCAAGTTTTTTACCCCTGCGTAGATCCCCCTATTCTTAATGCCCTCGTAAGTAAACATTATGTTCTAAAGACTGAACCAAGGAGAGTATTGCGGGCGCGGATCATTATGCGATTTTTCTTATGCAATAAAAAAATCTCCCGCTATAAAGGAGATTTTTCTTTGGTTTCTTAAAATTTACTGATTTCAAACTTCAGAGAAAAGAAATTCGAGTAGAAATTAGACCCACTAATGCCCGAGTTGGTTATTGCATAGTCCAGACTGAGCCCTTTATACTTAATTCCCACGCCAGCACTTGGTTGGAAAGATACTTTTCGCTTCAGATCTTCAATATCGGTTATGGTTTGGAACCTATTCACCCCAAGACGAACGAAAATCATATCCTGATATTTCAGTTCCGCTCCTGCAAAAGGCGTAATACTCGCAAAATCTGTCGATACAAGCGCTGAAGTCTTTGCAAAATCTACATTAACGCCCACTTCTGGTAGCAAATCAAGCTCTCTACTCAGCTCAAATTTCTTACTCGCTGCCAAATTCAGCTTCGGCGGTGTTATTTCCATCTTCTCCTTCGGTACAGGATTAAATTCCTGTCCATTAACAATTGTGGAGAGCTCCTTTCTATTAATATCCCAGAAGTTTGTCGTCGTCGTCGCATCACGAAGCATCGCACCAAAAGCCCAATCACTCTCAGTACGATACATCGCACCCACATCAAAGCCAAAACCAAAGGAGTTGGCAAACTTACCCACATTCCTATGGACGATTTTCGCATTCACCCCCACACTTAGTCGGCTATTCGCCCGAAAAGCATACGAAATAATTCCCGCATAATCCGCCTGAGAGAACTTTCGTATCTTATCATAATCAATATTCCCCTCAGTATCGATGAGTTTCGTCGTATCCAATATATTATCAACCCCCAATCGAACCAATGACACCCCAAACACCCCCGAATTACCCTCCAGCGGCTTTGCAAAGGCAAGATAATCGTATTTTGCTATCGATTCAAAGTACTCTGCGTGCATCCCCGCCGCTTGCCAGCCGTCATCCACGCCCATAAGCCCCGCTGGGTTCCACATTGGCGAATAAACATCCTCTTGATGAGATACTACCGCCCCTCCAAGCGCCAATCCCCGCGCACCAGCGCCAATATTCAAAAATTCATTAGAATACTTCCTCACAACCTGCGCACCAAGCCCAGAAAAGCCCATCGCAAGGATAAAAAATATCGTCTTTTTCATAATTTTAATTGTATTTAATGCTGTTTCAGCTTCCGTTTTGCTTTTAAATAACCGTTTGCAAAAATAGAAAATATCATCACTACCGCCGAGAGGTAGAATACAGGCGTCATATGCTCCGTTTCCCCAAAAATCAAGTACGCCAGCACAATTCCATACACAGGTTCTAAGTTCACCGTCAGTATTATCGTAAATGGCGAGATGTACTTCATCAGATTTACAGACTCCAGCATCGGATATGCCGTAAATACCCCTGATAACAAGACTATCAACGATAAATTTTGCCAACTTATTTCACTCATATCCAATATTTCCCCCTGTCCCGTTAATAAAAAATAGAAAAAAAGCACCACCGTACCCCCAAATATCTCGTAAAAAATAATATTTCCAGACGCCGTACGCCCATACATCTTCCCATTCAGCACCGAAAAGAGCGTCCCCAGCAATGCACAGATAATCCCATACATAATCCCCATTTTATACTCCATTTCTGCATTAAAAATCAAAAGAATACACCCAACAATGATAATTCCGATGATGATTTCCCTCACATCCACCCTCCTCCCGAAGATAAGAGGCTCAATAAGCGCCGCAAATAGCGTCGAGAGCGACATACAAGACAGCGCAATCGCCACATTCGCCACCTTTATCGAAAGAAAAAACAATATCCAATGCCCAGCCATCAAGCTCCCAACCCCAAAAAGCTGAAGCAACAGCCTCAGCGAGATATTCATTCGGTTTCGTAAAATAAATCGATTAGAAATAAAGAGAAATAACGCAGCAAAACCCATCCTAAAAAAGGTAAGCCGGTAGGCATCTACACTAATCAGCTTCCCCAATACCGCAGTGAAGCCCCAAAGGAATACAATAAAATGTAACCTCAATAAAACAGATTTCTGCATAGATATAAAAACGATAATTCTCAGATTAAGGAGCTAATCGCACCCGTTGCCAGTCATAATCCTCACCTAAACGATAAAGAATACGGTCATGTAATCGGTTCGGCCGCCCTTGCCAGAACTCAATCTCATAAGGTCGCGCAAGATACCCTCCCCAATGCTCCGGTCTCGGCACTTCCTTCCCCGCATACGCCTTTTCAGCCTCCCTCAGCTTGTTTTCAAGGTAGTTTTTGTCTGGAATAATGCTACTCTGTGGCGAAATTACCGCACCCAATTGGCTTCCTCTCGGCCGCTCAGCAAAATAGCCATCACTCAGGTTCTCAGCCAGCTTCTCCACCACAGATTTTATAATCACCTGCCGCTCTAAGCCCGGCCAAAAGAAGTGTAAGCACGCCTTCGGATTACGAGCCAGTGCCTCCCCCTTTCTACTCCTATAATTCGTATAAAATATAAAGCCTTCATAGGTATATGCCTTCAGTAGCACCATTCTCGTCCTCGCACACCCATCAGATTCCACCGTTGATACCGCCATCGCATTCGCTTCCGAGATTAATCCGCTTCCTTCTGCATCAAAGAGCCAATCCCTGAACTGTTCCATCGGATTTCCCTTCATCTCAGCCTCTCTCAGCTCATATTTATCATAAATTTTTCTTCTGTCGTGTAGATTTTCCATTAGAAATTATTATTTTTGAAATTATGAATTTGTCTTGCAAAGGTAAAGTATTAATCTCCACTCCCGATGCCTCTCGGGACTTATTTTATCGTTCCGTTGTCTTAATCGTTGAACACGACCAGAACGGAGCACTCGGTTATATCCTTAACAAGAAGTTTAGCAAGCAGATAAGACCCATAAAAATCGGTAATTTCTTTCAGTTTGAGCTCCAATGTGGCGGTCCTGTAGATGTAACCAAGTTTTCTATCATCGGAAAGAATCCGCCCGTAACTAATGACTTTATCCCGATAAATAACACCCATTACCTCACTGCAGATTGGGATACCGTTATACAATCCATATCAGATGGCGATACTATGCTCTTCGATTATAAGATTTTTTATGGCCATTCCAGTTGGGCACCTATGCAGCTCGATTACGAAATTCAAAACAAACTTTGGATTGTTATTGATACTAATTTTGACTTTACCCTACAGGCTGACGAGCGTCTTTGGAAAGAAATGATGGCGGGCCTCGGTGGTGAGTACCTTATCTGGGCAAATGCCCCCGATGAAATCTCTCATAACTAATAATATTCTCCCTCCTTTTAGATAAAATAAAAGTAAAAGCTATCCCGATTGGACGATCTCTATTCTCTACTTTGAAAAATATGCTGATATTATTTCCCAAAATCCTTTGCCTGCAAAATAAATAAGAGCAGTAGATATAATGCCCTTTACTGTAAAAAATATAAGCCCTGCTATGCCTAATTTCTTAAACCTGTTTCTCCATTTCCCTGCACCGTTGTTGTTAATCTTTTCTTGCTTCATCAGCTGATAATTTTGGGTAAAAGTAGAGATTTTCTACATATGGCTAATAGCCCCATTTTAGTTATAAATTTTTAGCCCTATATTCCAAGTGATGGATTGTTGTTTATTGAATGGATGTGGAACTTTAAAATTTTGATTTGAAATAAAGAAAGTCGTACTGGTATTCACAAAAAGTCTCCACATATAGGATTTTCTGGTGGTATCAAGACCGAGTTCTAAAAACGGCTGGCAGCGTGTGGAAGTATCATAGAAGTGGTCTGGCGAGGCTACGCTATCTACAAACTGATTATTCCGTACATTTTGGTAGGGCTTATAATCAAATTTATGCTTGAGAGGCAGGTAGAGATTGCCTTCTATATTATAGTAGAATTTATTCTTTGGAGAGAGCTTAAAATCCTGTCCATAAGCGAGGCTAAATGCTGCATAATAAATATTTTTATCTAAAAACACGGAAAGATCTTTGGTAGAGAATTTCCCTGTCTTTGCACCAAACCCCAGCCGAGTAATTTCACCATTATTTTTAAGGAAGGAGAGATGAGTTTTAATGCTCACTTCTTCGTTAATTTGGCGATTGGATGATGCCTGCTTTGTATAATTAAAGTTGATACTGGATGACGAAGATGCCATAAACAAAGTCTCCCAGATTTTAGACTGACCAGCCTGTCTGAAAAAAACTGAAAATTTATCGGTTTCTGTTCTGAGAGCGAGTTCTTTTTTATTAGAATTGAGAATAAAATCATCATAGGTCTTCAACAAGCTATACTTATTCTGATAGCTCAGTTTCAGCAGAGATGATTTGCCATAGAAAATATAATCTGCTCCTAAATAATTCCCCTGCTGTTTATAAACATTTCTGATGATTCCAGAAGTGGAGTTTGAGACATAATTATTGCCATACCCTTGATTCCAAGTGAGGAAAGTATCTGGATAGGTAATGATATTATTGAGCTCTGGGTTCTCGTAAAAGATATGATAATCCTTATGAAAATCCTGATAACCAACAAAAGCCAGCAACTGATGCTTTCGGAAGGTATAACCTGCTTTAAAAGCAAATTCATAATTAACATTCTGCACTTTCGGTCGGGCATCTATATTTCTGTAATTCTCATCATAATACCCATCTGCCATTGCCTGAAAAACGATATTACTAAACGGCTGATACGCAATAGTCCCTCTCAGATGATATTGCTGCTTATCCCAATCGCCCTTTCTACTAACATAATAATAAGGTTTATTGACAGCAAACTGGTTATCCGTACGCTCTTCCAGTAGAATATTACCTACTTGCTTTTCCTTTATCTTATGAAAATCTATATTCCCACTGATGAACAGCTTAGGATTAATCTTGAATAATCCCTTAGAACTAAAATAAAAATCATAGGTACTCTCGGCGGTTTGCACTCTATTAAACCGAGAATTCTTTGTATTGAGCTGAACCGCAGTTTCGGTATAATTAGGAAACGACCTTTGGAAAGCGATATGTGGATTGGAGATAACCTCATCTTTATACACAGCCTCTTGCCCAATGATTAAACTGTCCTGCGCAGAAAGATAGGTAGAGAAAAAAGCCATACCCCATAAGAGTATTTTTCTTGTGGAGTACAGGCTTGATTGATTTACAGATTGTATCATATACCTATTGATTTTAGAAACCTCTTGGGTTTGCTCTTACCGTTGTAAAATCTTGCTGAGAGTTATTGGTATCCTGTAATATCT
>ERZ772827.646-NODE-646-length-18821-cov-3.324416_pt1 | contig 18821 bp, 17 predicted proteins | sample MGYA00580850_ERZ772827 | MGnify/ENA primary metagenome ERZ772827 (study PRJEB29015, sample SAMEA2737950) | human oral metagenome | biome: human oral; feature: human-associated habitat; material: dental | place: China | collected 2145 ...
CCCAGCTCTTCCAGCCGCCGGTCGGTCATATACATGACGTATTGGTTGACGTAGTCGGCGTTTAGGCCCAGAATGCCACGCGGCAGCATGTCTTTGTTATAGGCTTTCTCGAGCTCAACAGCTTCGAGGATTAAGCTGCGGATTTCCTCAGCAAACTCCTCAGTTTGCAAGTCCGGGTTTTCGTGCAAAATAGTCAGCAGCAGGTTAATACCAAACTCCAGGTGTAGATTTTCGTCTTTCGTCACCCAATCGAGCAGCGTGCCAACGTTGCGCAGCAGATTGCGGCGACGGAAGCTCATCCCCACCATAAAGCCGCTGTAGAACCAAATCCCCTCCAGCACGATGTTATACGCCACCAGGTTACGTACGAAGTCCTTCTTACCTTCCAGCGTCGTCACATCCGGGCGCTCCTCCATCATGCGCGTGACGTATTTGGTCTGGAAAGCGGCTTTATCTGCCAGGGATTTTTTGCCCCAGCCGGCCGCATAAATTTCCTCACGGTCAAATGGGAAGGTCTCGATAATATACTCGAAGGTCATAAAGTGGTTGGCCTCTTCCCACATCTGCTTCGAAAGATACAGGTGGCACTCGGCGGCATTGACGCAGGGGTAAATGCCAAAAGCCAGCGATTTATTAATCAGCAGCTCGTTAGGATTAAGGTAGCTAATCACCGTCTTCAGGGCGTGCTTTTCGTCCTCGCTCAATTTCTCAAAATCGGCCAAATCCTGGCTCAGCTGCACCTCGTTGGGGAACCACGTGTTGGCCACCGCTTGGTTGTACAAACGGTACGCCCAGTCGTAGCGCACCGGCTTGAGCTGCAAGCCATCACGTACGCCTGATCCTAAAATGCCCATTATTACCTCCTTGTTTTTGTAAGAAACGAATTAATTATTATACTATCTACACTTATATTTCTTGTTCCATATCTGCTGGGTGGCGCCGTTTAACAGCAGAGTTGTTGTTTTGCTGCTGGCGCGAGCTCTCGGACACCTCTAGCGCTGGGAATAGTGGTGAGTCCAGGTCAACATCAAGGGCATATTGGACATAATGTATTGAGGTTGTGCTGTCTGCCTCCGCAATCGCTACAGTGCCGATAGTGTGATGGACACCACCCGGCGCGAGCTCCGGTCGCTGCGATCCATCAACTGACAGCTCTGTGCTTGCTCTCATCTTTGCTATATCGCTATACTCGTGGCTCACGATTCCTTCTCCTTCCCTTCCTCCTGCTTCTTGCGTGCGCGGTAGAAGCCACCAAAGCCCACGCGCTTGGCGTCTTGGTGGAGTTTTTGTTCGGTTTTGTTGGCGCGAATGGAGACCTGCTCGGACTGGTGGCGCGGCTTCACGTGCAAATAATACGTCGTTTTCAGGCCGCGGCGCCAGGCTTCGCTGTAGATCGTAATATACTCCTCGATATTACGCGATTCTAAATACATATTGCGGCTAATCGCTTGATCGACCCACTTCTGAGCGCGGGCTGCCACCTCAATAAAGGCATACGGGCTCAGCTGAAAGCTCGTCTTATACACATCGCGCACCGCCTGGGGGATCTGCTCCATGTGCTGGATGTCGCCTTGGGTAGTAAGCAGCTCATCCTTAAGCTCCTCCCACAGGCCGAGTGCTTTGAGTTTGCGCACAAGGTTAGCATTAACCTCAAGGAATTTGCCATTGAGCGTGCTCCGGCTAAAGATCTGGCTAAATTGTGGGTCGATCCCTGGAGTGGTGCCCGTCACGTGCGAGATATTGGCGGTAGGCGCAATAGCCATAAGCGTGGCATTGCGCATGCCGCGCCTCACCTTGGGGCGCAGCGCCTCCCAGTCGAGGCGGCGAGTCGTGTTAATTGCCACTGCCTCACCCCGCTGCGCGCCAAGCCGGTCAATCGTGTCGATAGGCAGTTCCCCCTTGCTCCAGCCACTGCCAGCAAAGTTAGGATAGCTGCCGCGCGTCACTGCCAGCTCGGCCGACTCATCGATGGCATAGTAGCTAATAAACTCCGCCAGCTGATCGATCAGCTCATACGCCGCCTCAGATTCATAGCTCAGCTCGAGCTTTTCTAGTACATCGGCCAGGCCCATAAAGCCCAAGCCAATCGCGCGATTTTGCAGGTTACTATTCATCGCCTCCGAGATAGGTGTTGTGGTAATGTCTACAAGGTTATCAAGTTGCCGCGTGGCCGAGCGCGTCGCCTGCTCGAGCCGTGGCCAATCCCACGTCTTGGTCGCGTCATCCAGGAAGGCGCTGAGGTTAATACTCACCAGATTGCACACCGCAATATTGTGCTCATCTTGCGGCAAAGTGATCTCCGTACAGAGGTTGCTGAGATGAATAGTCCCAGTGTTATTGTTAAGCGCCCGGAGGTTAATAGCGTCCTTCCAGGTGAGCCACGGGTGTCCGGTCGCCTGCAGGCTGCTGAGAATCTTGTGGAATTGCTGGCGAGCAGGCAGCTTGTCATAAGCGCGTAGCTTGCCCGCTTCGGCCTGGGTGATGTAATACGCATACCGCTCAGCAAAAGCTGCGCCATACAGCTCACTCAGGTCACTCACCTCAGCTGGGTCAAAGAGATACCAGTCTTCGTCCGCCTGCACCCGGCGCATAAATTCATCACTAATAAACACCGCTGTATCGAGGAAGCGCGTCCGCAAATACGGGTCGCCGGAGTTCGAGCGCAGATCTATAAATTCCTTGAAATCGATATGCCAGTTTTCCATATACACAGCCGCTGCGCCCATCTTCTTACCTTTGCGTGACACCGCAAACAGCGCTGTATCGATCATCTTAATAAATGGAATTGGCCCCGTGCTTGTTGTGTTAGTTGTCTTGACTGGGCTACCCGCCGCCCGCAGCTTCGTAAAACTGACACCGATACCGCCTGTCCCTTTAGCAATCCACATCGTATCGCGCACACTCTTAGCAATCGACTCCATATCGTCCTGCACTTCCATGACGAAGCAGTTGCTCAGCTGCGGGAACAGCCCGCCAGCATTAACGCGAGTGCTCCCGCCCGGGCTGTATTCGAGATTGGCCATGTGCTGGTAAAACTCAATAGCTGCCTCAGTCGGGTGTTCCTCATTGTAGCTCAGACCCATGGCGATGCGCATAGTAGTAAACTGCGGCACTTCGAGCGGCTCACCGTTTTGCTTGCGCAGGGCGTAGCGATTGCGGTTGGTCACCACACCAAGATATTTACTCAGTCTGTCTTTACTAGGGTCAAGTGCGGCAGCCAGGCGCTCGAGGTCAAAGATCGTCTCATCTTGCATGCGGGGGTCAAGCAAGCCATCGGCCACCGCTTGGCGAATATAGCGCGGGAAGGCCTCCCTATGACGCTGGCGCAGCTCTTCATCAGTGGTATATACGCCCAGCAAATCACGGTAGATCGTGCCCAGCAGCAGGCGCGCTGCAATCGTGTCGTAGTCTGGGTCATCCTTAATATTCTGCACCGTCGTCTGGATGAGCGTCTCCTCCAGCTGCTTGGTCGTCATCCCATCAAAGAGCGTCAGCTGCAGCTCGCGAGCAATCTGCACGATCTTCTGCAACGGATCGGCCAACCCCTGGCTTGCCGCCAGCAACATAGCATTTATCTTGATTGTGTCAAATGGCTCGGTCGTACCATCACGCTTAGTAATATGAATCGTCATCATCCCTCCCCTTAGGCTCCTTATCATACGGTGCACAAAACCAGCCACCAGGGCACGCCTGGAGCCGATCTCTATTATTTGTCTCTCCCGTGTTTATGTGTGCTCGCTATATATGTAGCGTCTGGGTCCTACTATAGACGCCAGATGTGGTGCTTGGCAAGGGGTTTTGTGAAAACTACAACCGATTTTGTGAGTGACCTCTGTGGGTGCTGGTGGCACACCATAGCCTTGGGCAAAAAATATCTAGAGGCCAGCCACTCGTGCACGCAGGTAGATCTCTGTTGCACTATCCGTGCCAGAATATTATATAAAGCAACAGCTATGCTACTCTATCACCAGACAAGAAAATATTTGGAGGCCAGCCACTCAGCGAGCGGAAAATCACTATAGTATAATCTGGCCGGAACATTTTCGGTCTGGCGATAGAGTGGCTTGGTGTATAGCAAATAATTTTGATAATGGCTTACCGCCACTAGTGCAAACTATCTCTCGCACTACTCCCCCCCGATGGAGTGTAAAAACCGGTCGTAATAACCGGTTTTCAGCCCAACGCAAGAGGTTTATGCCTAGGAGACATCGACCCTTATAGCGATCTATCGGAGGGAGTGTGGGGGGTGAGCGTGAGAAAATACAGCGCATTAACTAACGAGTGTACGTCACTAAGAGCGCGCATTACGCTCAGACACCTCCCGACACTCCTGCCGGAGCCGCTCCATCGGCGCATAATCATCATGGTACGGTGGCTGACTAGCAAAGGGAGCTGGCTGGTGAGAGGTATCGCCACCGTACGTTGCCACGACATTAGTATAATCCCAGCCATCTGCCCGCTCATAATGGAAACTCCCCTGCCCCAATAGAGCAGCATACGGTGCATCCTGAGCAGCAAACAGTGGCTGGCAGGCCGGCTGGCGACTGGCAATCATATTAACCACCACGCGAGCCTGAGGGCGAAGATGCCGCTTGAGTGCGGTAGCATACTCTTGCGTTGCCAGTGAAGCAGGTACATCGCCGTCATTATACACATCAACAAGGATGATATCGTACTGCTCGGTGCTGCGCTCGAGAAAGACGCGCGCATCTTGGAAGATCGGTCGCACATTGGCTGGATCGCGATAATAAAAATACTGGCGGGCAATCGGCAAGAGCCCCGGATCGATCTCTACTACATCGATCTGACTCTGCGGATAGCGCTGAGCAAGGAGGCGCGGCACCGTAAAGGTCCCACCGCCCAGCACCAAAATGCGCTGGCGCTGCGGGGCTTGCTCCACCGCGTGCATCATCTGACGCGTATACCAAAATGGCAGCTGCTGCGGCTGCCCTACCACCACACCAGCCGGGCCACTGGCAATCCCGCGGATAATCGCGCCATCCTGCCGACGCCATTGCTGGAGTGTGTAGTGCGCCGCGGCGGTATCGATCGTCTGCGCAGCCTGGGCCCGCACCACTGGTGCCACGCGATAGCCCAGCGCCAAACCCACACACAGCACACTCACCACCACGCGCCACTGCCAACGCTGGCCTGGCACCACCAGCCAGCTGGCTAGCACGAGCAGGCTAATAAGCACCACTACTACGTCATGAATCCCCAGCCAGCCAAACAAGAAAAACCCCGCCGCAAAGGTGCCGACAATCCCACCAATCGAATTCACCGCACTCAGCGACGCCACCGACCGCCCCGTTCGCGCCAGCGTCTCAGTCTGCCGTTCCACCAGGTAGGGACTCACTGCTCCCAGGACCAGGCTGGTCGGAGCAAAAAGTAGGCTTGCCGCTACTGTAGCTTGCAGGCGAATATCGATCGGTAGCTGCGCTACCCAGCGCAGTATATCGTGGTATTGGCATAGCTCCGTTAGCATCAGCAGCGCCGCACCAAGCAGCAGCCACGCCACATCGCCATCGCGCGAGCGTGCATCGGCCAGCACACCACCCAGCCAATAGCCCAAGCTCATCGCCGCAATAATGACACCAATGATGCTCGCCCACACATAGGTCGATGCCCCCACCACTGGCGACATCACTCGTGCTGCCACCAGCTCAAACACCATCACACAAAACCCCGCCACAAATGCAATCACCAAACGCCGATACGGCAGCGGCATCATCAGTCGTTTCAGTTTCATAGGAGTATTGTAGCATGGTGCAAAATGCGACGTGAATGTCCTTATCAAGCATCACACCGTAATAATTACCCAAGTGAGAAGACTGGCTTATATTTAGGTGTCTAAGCCTCTCCAGTACTAACCCCTCCACTCACTACTTCATCTGATGGAGTGTGAGAACTATGTGAAATTTTAAGGTACAGACACGCAGCTCATTATGTATCGCTGCAGTGTACACACCACAACCGAGAGCAATAGCGGACTTCTCGAGCAATCTATGCCAAAATTTGACACGTCATTCATATATTGATATATATATATTAACTTTTGCTCGAAGTTTGGTTACAAGGGCAAGAGTTGCCCTTTGCTTCGAGCTCACTTTCTGGGAGAGGAGGTGAGAAGGATGGAGATTATCCTTATTTGGATAGCCTTTGCTTTTCTGGCCATATTCATAAACCGCGAAGATTAAGGGCTTCTAGCCCACCGAACACCGAACATAGCTCACTGAACCATGTCTCAATCTGATCGTAGTGCTATTCTATTGCACTCTCGGATTGAGTAATTTAATCCGGGTTCAGTTTGAGTATGGTTGGTGGGCTATGTTCTCTTGAGAAGCAACTATTAACGACTAATCCCCTCCACCACTCCTCTTTACGCCACAGCTTGCTCGTGCTACAACTATACTATGGAAGCAACAGACTCTATTATCACCGTCAGCCATTTTTCAATGAAATTTGGCAAGACCAGCGTCATCGACGATCTCAGTTTTGAGGTCAAGCGCGGCGAGACGTTTGGGTTTTTGGGGAGCAACGGCTCGGGCAAGACTACCACGATCCGCGCACTCCTTGGCATATATCAACCAACTGGTGGCAAGCTACTCGTCAATGGCACGCCATACTCCGTCTCGGGCGACGTCAAGCTTGGCTATCTGCCAGAGGAGCGTGGCCTCTACAAGAAGGAGAGTGTCATCGACACGATGATCTACTTTGGCCAGCTCAAGGGCCTGAGCCGCAGCGAAGCTCGCAGCAAGTCACTCGCCTTCCTCGAGCGAGTTGGCCTGGCCAACAAAGCCAAGACCCGCCTCGACAAGCTCAGTGGTGGCCAGCAACAAAAGGTTCAGCTCGGCATCACCATTATCAACGACCCAGAGCTCATCATTCTCGACGAGCCTACCAAGGGCTTTGACCCCGTCAACCGGCGTTTACTGATGGAGATCATTGAGGAGCACCAAGCCAAGGGAGCCACAGTCGTAATGATCACCCACCAAATGGACGAAGTCGAGCGCCTGTGCGACCGCGTCCTCCTGCTCAAAGATGGCGTGGCTCATGCCTACGGCACGGTAGCTGAGGTACGCACGCAGTTTGGCGGCAAATCACTCGACGACATCTTCATCCAGGTCTATAGCCAGCCCAGCAAGGAGGACAACTAATATGCATAATTTATCTACCGTCATCCGCTTCGAGATCACTCGCTCGCTCAAGAAGAAGTCGTTTTGGTTTGCGGCGATCAGCTTCCCGCTGGTGTTTGCCATGGTCTTTGCCGTTATATTTCTCTCTAATAAAGCCTCGGCCGATGCTGCTAAGAACCTTGAGAAGCAGTCCTTTAGCTTTGCCGTCACAGATGAATCGAAGCTTGTCAAGCCAGAGCTACTTGCCGCTACTAAAGCCCAGCCTGTCGCTGCCGCGGACAAAGCTACTGCTATCAAGCGGGTCCAAGAAGGTACGCTCGATGCCTACATCTACTACCCTAAAGACATCGCCAAAGAACGGGTGGAAGTCTATGGCAAAGACGTCGGACTCTTTGACAACGGCCGCTACGGCAGCATTGCCACCAGCCTGCTCTCTAACTCTGTCCAATCAGAAGTCAGCCCAGCAGTGCGCATGGTCATCCAAGATAAAGTCAACACCAAGAACACCGTCTACAAAAATGGCAAAGAATACAATGCCATCAACGAGATGATCCTACCTGGGCTTTTCTTGGTGCTGTTCTACTTCCTCATTAGCTTCTTCGGCAACCAAATGCTCACCAGCACAACAGAGGAAAAGGAAAACCGCGTCATCGAGATGATCCTCACCACGGTACACGCTCGCACGCTCATCATCGGGAAGATTATCTCGCTCATCGTCCTGGCGTTTATTCAAGGGCTGCTCGTTATTTTGCCAGTGCTTGTTGCTTATCTCTTCTTCAAAGATCAGCTGCAGCTGCCCGATGTCGACCTCTCGCACATTGCAGTCGACCCCGTGCGGATTGGGGTAGGCTTCCTTGCCTTTGCCGCGAGCTTCCTCTTCTTCACCGGCATGTTGGTGGCAATCGGTGCTGCTGTGCCAACCGCTAAGGAAGCGGGGAGCTTCTTTGCCACCATCATGATTCTGCTCTTTGCACCGCTCTATGCTGCTGCCATGCTCGTCTCCACACCAGACGCGCTGCCAAGCAAGATCATCACCTACTTCCCACTCACCTCGCCCATCCCACTCATGCTGCGCAACGCAATTGGCAACCTCAGCGCCATGGATGCCGCCATTAGCATTAGCATCCTGACTGTCTGTGCCGTCATCGCCATCATGATGGGCGTGCGCCTCTTCCGCTTTGGTGCACTCGAGTACAGCCGCAAACTCAGCCTGCGCGAGATCTTTACCCGCAAGTAGCAGCACAGCGTGCTAGTCTATTACAGCAAAAAACTGGCACATTACCTCTGTTTCGTGCCCCATAATCCACCGCTTGGTCGGTGGGTTTTGGGTTCAAATTTTACCCCCTTGACAAAATCCCGTACTCTTTCTACTATTAATAGTATCGATACATAATACACCAGAAAGGTCAAACCATGACACGAGAACACTTCTCCACTCACGAGGACAAAACCACACCTAGCGCGGTATTGCAAGCCGCCAAAAAAGGAGTGGCTGTGGCAGCGTTAATGCCTGCCGCTCTGTTTGGTGTAACGGGCTGCTCAAGTGACGAAAGCGCAGAGAAGCCAGCACCCGCCACTGCTAATAGTGAAGGATGGACAGATGTATACAGTGATAACTCACGTGTTGAAAAGCGATGTGACGGCCCAAATCTCGTCTATAGAGATACCAACCCAGGTGGCGGCCTTTCAGTCGTCCCCAACAGCCCCGAATGCACCGGTAAAACACCAGAACATGCCGCAGGCGCTGCCACACCAGACCTTGCAACAGCAATCCCAATGCCACTGCCAACACACGAATAATCTCATTGACCACCAAGCAACCACTCTACCTCGCATCATATGGTTAATTGATGCGAGGTATGTGCTATCCAAGCCCCAGTCGCTTGACAATTACCCCGTTAGCTCGTATGATTAAACTATCATTCACAATAATTTCTGACAAACACAAGGAATCGACCTCGGTCATGAGAAACCAACCACCCGCCATACTGCCAAAGTCATCAACCAGTCTTGCAACTGAGCTGCCGTCCTTTATAGCATCACGTCTTGGCTCTACCTATAGCAAAAGCAACCCAACAGCAGTCTTCCCTACTCCAGCAATGACTGAATCCTACCCGCAGACACCAACCGAGCTATCGACCAGTGGCTCTAGCCCAGACGAAGCAGCTATGGATGAGGCAACCCAAAGGGCGATCCATGGGGCTCGTGCCGAGTATTTCGAGCGGAGAAGTCGCCGATTGTCACAACTTGATGTTGTCTGCGAAATGGGTGGCATGGCATTGATGCTGGGTGGGGCTGCATCACTCGCTGCCTCATATATGGGCTGCTTGGTAATTTGCGAGTATCCGGGTGACATCGACCACCTTACTCCTCCAAAAGTCTTCATCGAAACAACCGATGACACTGCCGTCGTTGACCCCTCAGACGTAGCTGGTCTGGGCGCACAGCCATCGCGCGAAGAGAGGCTTGCAACCCAGCAAAGCAACGCAGCAAAAGTAATAGCAGCTGGCTTTGGGGGAGTTGTTGCGGCAGCACCACTGGCAGGCCGACTGTCTCGAAGATCTTACAAAAAAGCAGTGGCAGAAGTAAACGCCGCGCGCTAGTATTCCTCTGCTTATTTATTATTCTACCCCTGTGGCCGCTCTGCATACCGCTCATACACAGCACGGTTGGCGGCATTGGTATTGCGGCGGAGCTCTGGAGTGTTGAGGATGCGATAGGCATCGTGGCGAAGGGCTTGGTGACGCTCAGCATAAGCTTGGTCAAAAGTCGGCTCGATGGCAGCTCGCTTCTCAGGCGAGAGGGTGCGAAGATACGAATCCTTGATCTGCTGGTAATCGGGCAAGTCGGGGATGCTATAGATCAGCTCGAGCGCGCCATCATTTGCCCCCGCGAAGTTCTCTGCCTTGAGCCGCCCCTCAAAGACTTGGCGTAGCGAGTGCATCTTCTCGGCAGCTGTGCCGTTGTATTCGCCGCGCAAGATCGCATCGTACGTCACGTCATTCACAAATGGCACCGCACCTGCCACCCCAGAGGCCACCGCCTCGGCCGAGACAGTGGCGCGAGCATCATAGTTGTATCCCTGACGCACCTGCACCGTGCCGTCGTCTGCCACATATTCGATCTCGCGGCCAGTCTCGCGAATAATCTCACGCTTTTGGCCAGCCGAGCCGGCACGGAACTGATGCTCGATAGCCGCCTCCTTCACGTACTCATTATCCGCCCGGAAGGTGTGCTGGTTGCCACTAGCATCGGTGAGGGTGATGGCAGTATCACCAGTGGCAGCCATAGCTTGCCATTGGCTGCTATTGAGCTTAAAGTGGCGCATCAGCTGGTCTTCGGCCGCAACATGCTCACCAAACTCCTTGCGCAGCCGCGCCGTCTGGCCTGCCACCATCAGGTTCTTGTGCCCCACCCCCGTGGCGTAGTCTTGCAGCGTCTGGCCATCGACCATCCGGCGGCGCAGAGCAACACCATCACCATCGCGCAGCACCACACCATCGGCATTGGCCACTGCCCCATCAGCCAAAAGCTCACGGTCGATCTTCGCCCGCACTTCGCGCTGCGCCATCGCACTGCGGATCTCCGTTAGCGCACCCACTTCGGCTGCTGCATAAGCACGCCGCCCCAGGCCATGGCTCAGGCCAGCTGGTACCTCACCACCAAGCTTCAGCTCATCATAGAGCGTATCAAGCTTATGGGCAGCATTCTTGGCCTCATCAGAGGTGAGCTGGGTATTAAGCGCTCGCTGCTTCAGTTCATCATCCTGCAAGAGGCGCGCATTCCAGGCTCGGTCGCGCCGCGCTGCTCCCTCCTTGCCACGCAGGTCGGTATAGCGGTTATATTCATCGTTGCTCCGCCCCACCGCTGATAAGTCGGCCATTGTTTCAAAGCGCTTCGTATAAGCATCGGTTCGCTGCTGAATGGCGCGCTTCTTCAGGGCCCTCCGCCGCGCCGCATTACCCAGCCAGTTGCGCTGCGCATCGCCAGCAAGTACGCGCGATTTGCGCAGGTCTGCCCGCTGCTGCGCCCAAGTCCGCGTCCGGTCAACGATGCCGCGCCGTGGGTCATTCATAATCGCGCCCAGCCGCCCCAGCAGCGAGCCACTCATCCGCACCACAAAGGGCGTTAGCACCAGTGGCACCACCTGCACTGCCAGGCCAAGGATGATCAGGTTGAGATTGTTCGCATCCTTGCCATTGGTCAAGATAGCCACTCCTGCCAGGCGCGATCCACCAAACAATATCGACATCAGTGGAAACATCAGCATCATCGTCATAAAGAGATCCTTCCACTTATCAAAATACTTCTCTGTACTGGGCAATACATGTAACAAGAAGGCAAAGGGCGAGACAATGACAAGAATGGTGATGAGCGCCTGACGCGCCGCAATAATCACCGCAGCGATGATGACTGCCAGCAGCACACCAACCAGCAGCGGGATGGCCATCGCCAGTGCCCCATCGGTCGCACCCACCAGCGCACTCACTCCCACCACTGCACCCACTGCACCAGCGCTACCCGTCAGCAGAGCACTCATGACATTAGGCCACGTAATTTTGTTAAGCGTGTTATAATCCACCCCATTAACCGTCGAGGCAATATTGACAAACAGCTGCTGCAGCTGAAATCCCAGTATGTTCGAAATATCAATCGCTGCCGCACACAGCCAAAACGACATATTGACGACGATAATTGACACGACAAGGCGCGGAAACATCTTCTTGATGCCATAATTACTAATACCAACACTGGTAACTTGCGAATAAATCACGATGAGCGAGACGATGATGAAGGCGATATTGGCCAAGTCGCGCATGATCGCCCAAAAGCGAAAGAGTGTGCCATCACCACCAGATTGCAGTGGCTGCACCGCCAAATACTGCGCCACCTGCTGGTAAAGCTGGTCGGTAATCCACGCCATGAAGTTACTCACCGGGCAGACAATCCAGCCAATGCTACCCAGCGCTGTGCCACTACAACTGGTGGTAGCGCCATCGTCTTTGTCCGCTTGCTCGGCGGGTTTGTCTTGGGGTTGGTTGTTGTTTTGGTTGTTTCCCGCTGCTTGGCCGTTTTGGTTATTGCCGTTGTTTTGAGCGTTTTGTCCTGCCTGGGCGTCATTATTTTGGTTGTTTTGTGGCGCGGCTTCCTGCTGCCCCGAGATAGTAATAGCGCTCGCATCACCTAGTTTGTTATATATATTCGGCTCGACGAAAGCATACTCCACGTACGTCGCTTCTTTTGCGCGCAGCGGGTCGGTGTCATTCGGGAAGATGATAGTCTGGCGTCGGTCTGAGGCTGGTGTGTATTCGTAGAGGTGCACACCAGTGGGTAAGCCACGAGCAGTCAGCTCTTCGTCGCTGGCTTGGTGTGGTTTGAATGTGTTATGGCGAAAAATAAGGTTCTCACCTTGGCGCTGCGCTGTCTCGGCAGCATGCACCGGCATAGGAGCAGCGAGTGCGAGCCCAAGCAGCACCATCACTAATAGTGCCAGCCACCCCGTATATTGCCGCAGACAACCCCTCGCCCGCGCAACCACTCGCCACGCTCTGTTCATGTCTTGTTCGACATTAGCATAATATAGCACAGTGGTCAAGTTTTTGTTGCCTACATATCAAAACCTTGTATAGCGCACAGCCCTCTGAGCTGTTATACGGGCTACCATTATCTATGGCCATATCCCCAGTGTTGAGCCACAATAACCATCCACAATTTATCATCTCCTCCTGAGTAACACAACGGAAAGAGGAAATCGCCCGATAGATCTAGCAACTCAAATTTTATGCACCATTATAACAATGTCAATATACAACCCTTCACTCCTACTCTGTTCGCACCCCACCCCAGTCTTTACAACACCGCTCGTATCGTATACACTACAGCGTAGGAATAGTATGATGAAATATAAGCGGTTAATTTTGGGGTTGAGTGTGGTGTTATGTCTTGGCGCTGCTCATACTGCGCCAGTAGCAGCAGCTGGTGGCGGCTGCGGTATTATTGATTTTACAGGCGTAAGCTGCTCTCAAGAGGCCTCTCCAAAAGATAAGGGAGAGGACAATATCTCTAACTTACTCATTGGCATTCTAAAGATTATGAATATTGGAGTCGGTATTGCAGCCGTTGGTGCACTTATTTATGCTGGCATCCTCTACTCTACCGCCAGTGGCGACGCTAACAAGACAGCCCAGGCCAAGACAGTTATTACTAATGTTGTTATCGGTATTTTAGCGTATGCAGTCATGGGTATTGTGCTCAACTTTCTCGTGCCAGGAGGAATCCTCCGATGATTCGCCGTCTTGCTACTTTTGGATTTACTATTGCTGCAGTTTTTTCCTTTATACTTGCCTCTCCAGTCCATGCTGCTGCCCCCTGTTCACCACCAAGCTTCCTTGGTATGCCCGCCTGGTATCGTGGCCTCCAAGACCCTAGTGATTGTAGTTCCATCAAAGAGACAGATATCCAGACGATGATTCTCACGATCGCTCTCAACATCCTCCAGGCCGCAATGGTTATCGTTGCCTATGTCGCTGTTGGTTTTATCATTAAAGGTGGCTATATGTATATGGTAAGCACTGGTAGCCCTGATGCAATGGCTGGAGCAAAAAACACGATTCGTGATGCCCTTATTGGCCTTGTCATTGCAATCTCTGCAGCAGCAATCGTTGATATGGTAGCGGGGGTTCTCTAAATGTGGCGTATATTTTCGACACTCAAAGGTATTAGTGCAAAAGACATTAACTACCAAAGTTCTGCAAACGACTCAAGCATTATCCAAAACATTCTTAATACCGCTTATATTTGGGCTGGTGTTGTTGCTGTCATTGTTATCATTGTCGCAGGCTTCATGTACACCATATCACAAGACGACCCAAGCCAAGTAAGTCGCGCTAAGAACACTCTGCTTGGTGCTATCATTGGTCTTGCCGTTGTCCTCTTTGCTTTTGTTATCACTAACACTGTTTTAAACGGAGTCTTCTAATGAACTTATCTCTCCAGCGGATTCTTTGTCTTGTTGGTGTAATACTTCTGTTTGGCATTGCTCTTGTCTATTCTCCACCTGTCCATGCACGTGTCGATCTCAACGGCAAACTCTCGCAAGATGATGCATGCGACAAAGCCACAGATGGCGATGGCAATGATGCTTGTCATGCCGTTACCTCAAGTGCACAAAGCAGCGCACTTACTCCAATGGTAATCGTCACGCGTGGTATTAATATCGCTCTCGTTGTTCTCGGTGGTGTCTCTGCCCTTATGATTGTCTATGCAGGCTTTCGCTTTACACTAGCTAGCGGCGACCCACAAGCGGTCAAAGCTGCACGCAATACCATTCTCTATGCAGTAGCAGGCCTCGTTGTGGCTATTCTTGCCTACAGTATCGTTAACTGGATCACTGATAACCTATCGATAACATAAAAGGAGATATAATACAATGAACACTTTCACAAAATTACTTCTCGGCGCAAGCATCTGTTCTACTGTTGTAGCTGGTGCTCTTGCTCCATCTATCAGTGCTGTTGCTGCAGCACCAATCAACACCTTTGCCGCAAGCACCACAGCAAAGGAGAAGGTTAAGGAAGGCATTAGAGGCGCTGGTGGAGACAACAATCAAATTAATATCGGCTCGGCTATCAAAAGCATCATCGATATCATGCTCTTTGCGCTTGGTGCTATATCTGTTATCATGATCGTCATTGGTGGCATTCGCTACACCACATCGAATGGTGACTCCAATGGTATCCAAGGCGCCAAGAATACCATTCTGTACGCTATTGTTGGCCTCGTTGTGGCTATTCTTGCCTATGCTATGGTCAACTTCGTCGTTGACAACCTCGTGAGTGGTGGCGGCCAATCCACCCCAACCGCCCAATATAATTACGTTTAACTACTACCCACTCCGCTTGCATTCTGCAGTAAAATAGGCTCTTTTTTGGAATTTTCTCCGTTAACTCTTAACATTTTGGCAAATTTTTGGTATATATAGATAGTACAGGTAGTACAAGATGGTACTAATGCCAATAGAAAGGATACGACAATGAAAATCAATATCAAAAAAGCTATGCTTACACTCCTCGCCGTGCCAATGCTGGCTGCAGGTGTTGCTGGGCTGGTAGCTCCACACGTGGGGGCAGCAGCGGCAGCCGATAGCGGCCTTGGGCTCAAAAAAGGTGTTAGCTCTGCACATGGAAGTGACCAGGTAAGCTGTCTCTTCGGAACTGAAAAAGAGGGCTGTACTGAAGGTACTGGTATTTTCCAAACAGTCGTCAACGTGATTCTCTTCATCGTTGGCGCGGTCGCCGTCATCATGATTGTGATTGGTGGTGTGCGCTACACCGTGTCAAACGGTGACTCAAACGCTGTCACTGGCGCCAAGAATACTATTATGTACGCCATCGTTGGTCTTGTCGTCGCAATCATCGCCTACGCACTTGTCAACTTCGTCGTCGTCAACATCGGTGCCAACCAAGGGCAATAATACAACCACCTTTCTTCATTGGCTCTCTTATACCACCCTCCAGCAGGGTGGTACTTTTTATTGAGGATATATTCGACGACACTTACGCAAGAAAGTCTGTCTATTGCTGATGGCGTCTGATACTGACTGTTTTTGCGTAGCACTAGCCATACTATTCCATTTCACTCTGGCTGGAGAATCATCATCACACTGCGCTCATTATACTTTACACTCTAGAAACCTCATAATAAGCCATCGCACCATTCAGGAGGTGTTTTGGGGAGTTTCTAGTATTCTTTGCTTCTTCAACTATATACTCTAACAGAGCCGTTTTACAAAATCATTACACCCCACTACCTTCGCCATCTCTCGCATGAGCTATATCTAGCCCAAGCGCCTCAACAGCTCTCAACCCTTCTCCTCATCTTCGCCACCATTTTCCTACAGTTATTGCAAAAGCTTTCTCTAGAACACTAGCCTCTCAGTGCTAATACTAAATGATAATCTATCTTCTGCTACCAATATTCACGCTCTGCTAAATGAAATAGAGAACATAAGAGGCCTCAAGGCTCGCATTACCCACTTCTCACAGCACAAAACAACCCCGCACCAGCGGGGTCATCATTTCAAAGCTTGTCTTTTCTTCCCTAGAGAATCGGGATCTTCTTGGCCTGCTCTTGCTTAACCTTCTCAAAGGTGATGGTCAGCACGCCATCCTTTAGCACGGCTGTCGTCTCATCTTCGCGTACCGTTACGGGCAGCTCCAGCGTACGGCTAAATTCACCCCAGTAGCACTCTTGGTTGTGCCATTTGGTAGCTACGGTGTCATCACCACTGCTCAGCGTGCCAACGATCGTCAAGAGCCCATCATTGATCTTCACATCCAGCTCCTCGCGGTTCACCCCAGCGGTGCGGGCCTTCACCACCAGCTGCGTCTCGGTCTCATACACGTCCACTGCCAATTGGCCAGTGTAGTCTTCCTCGCTCTGGGCAGGCTCTTCGCCCCACGGCGAAGCTTGGCTCTGCTGGCTCTGGGCAGGCATTGGGTTTGCTTGGGCGTGATTCATCGGTTGGTGGGTTGGCGCAGCCGGTGCGAGCGAGTCATCACCCTCCAAAAATGCTGCCGCAAGCTCATCACCGATCAAAAGATCATCATCTTGACTCCGGGCCATAGTTTCCTCCACATACTTTCTTTTGCTAATTCACAATTACCATTTCGACAACAGTCTGGATTTATTATAGCTAATCGATGGCGTATAATCAACCGGAGAGGCCTCATGAGTGTAAAAATCACAATACCGACCTACCTTGCCACCCTCCTTGCCCCGCATACCTGTTGTGGTTGCAACATCACCGGGACACTACTCTGTGATAATTGTAAAAACGACATCATCCGCGATCCACTCTACCGCTGCCTCGAGTGCGGCCAACCTACCCTATCTGGCCAGTGTCAAACCTGCTCTCTGCCCTATGCGGCCGCGTGGTGCGCCCTGCAGCGTGAAGGCGCGCTGGAGCGACTGATCAACCGCTACAAGTTTGAGCGCGCCCAAGCGGCTCAGCACACCCTCGCACACTTGCTTGACGCCGTCACACCGCCGCTACCAGCCGATGCCATCATTGTACCCATCCCGACCATTCCAGCCCATCAGCGCCAGCGTGGATATGACCACTGCCGGTTGCTGGCCCAAGCCTTTGCCCGGCTGCGCGCCTACCCTGCCAGCCAGTCCTCACACGCGCTCAAAACAGCATACAGCTGGGGAGTAGCCGTGCCCAGCGCCAGCAGCAAGCCCGCCAGGCATTCGCTTGCCCCCGCACACTCTCATCAGAGGTCGCCTACTGCCTTATCGATGATATTTCTACAACGGGTGCGACGATTCACTATGCTTCGCGTTGCCTCAGCGCCGCTGGTGCCCGGCAGGTTATTGCGGTGGTAGTGGCTCATCAGCCATTTGCGTAAGCCATTGTTGTGGTGTTTTGGCCCATCTGTGGTGTGCGATTGATCGGCAGTCTGGGAAAGTAACAATGCAAGCTCGGCCGCTGCTCATCTTTTACCCTGCTCCATCTCATGCTATAATAAGCGGGACTGGAGAGATGACCGAGTGGTTGAAGGTACCGGTCTTGAAAACCGGCGTAGGCACCCCCTACCGTGGGTTCGAATCCCACTCTCTCCGCCATGTCATGCTTACTCGAACCCTCGGTAGCAGGTGTGTTACTGAGGGTATTTTATATTGAATCAAATCGCCACATAGCCCAGATCTCAAAAGTTCATCTTCATCTTTCTTTATCTTATTTTTCTACCATTCTTATCCGATGGAGTATGCCTTGAGTTCTACTCTATGCTATACTAAACATATGCAGCCATCGCAATTCGATCAGTCATCATCCTCAGATGCAGCCGACCCGTCGCGCACCGCTCGTGCCGATACACAGGCCACTGATGAGCCTAACCCACCGCTCGAGATTCGCCGTGGGCCGAGTGAGGCCAATAGTAATTCGTCGCAGGTTTCGCCCTTTCCCGACCCCACCGAACCACTTCTCATCTGGCAAGAGCGCGAGGTCAATGACACCACTCGCCCCCGTGGCTGGTATGTGATCTTTGGCGTGGTTGTGGTGGTACTCTTCGCAATTTCGATCTTTTTGTTTAAGTCGTACACCTTCGCGCTACTTATTCCTATTATGGCTGTGGCATTGATCGTCTCGCTGCAGCGGCCAGCTGCTTTGCTGAATTATAGCGCCAGCCACGCCGAGGTGGTGGTGGGCCAGCGGACTTACTCGTACGATACCTTCCGCTCCTTCAGCGTTACTGCAAAGCCTACACAAAACTGGATCACGCTCATTCCACGCAAGCGCTTCGCCATGCCTATCGTCATGTACTTCCCCGAGGATGTGGGCGAACAGCTGGTTGACCTCATCGCCTCTCACCTCCCAATGAGCGAACGCAAGCCCGATTTGCTTGAGCGGTTAATTATTTACTTGCGACTGCAGTAGCAGTTTTGGCCGCGGCGTCTTGCCCTTCGTACACCTCTGTGCTACAATAATAAGCGATCTGGTATCATCCAGTGCACCTTATAGTTTGGTCTGGGTAACATTTGTTTCCCAGGTATGCACTCGTAGCTCAGCTGGATAGAGCGTTGGCTTGCGGAGCCAAAGGTCGTGCGTTCGAATCGCGCCGAGTGTACCATAGAGAATACTAACTCAGTATGTTGTTGCATGCTGAGTTTTTTATTACACAA
>ERZ772827.647-NODE-647-length-18786-cov-2.899044_pt1 | contig 18786 bp, 19 predicted proteins | sample MGYA00580850_ERZ772827 | MGnify/ENA primary metagenome ERZ772827 (study PRJEB29015, sample SAMEA2737950) | human oral metagenome | biome: human oral; feature: human-associated habitat; material: dental | place: China | collected 2145 ...
GAATGAGTACGGCACTGCTCCCTGCCAGCTGATAGCTGATAATGATAAGCTCATCTTCTGCCTGCCAGGCGTACCCTTTGAAGTAAAGCCTCTCATCAAAGAGAAAATCATCCCGCTTCTCAAATCTCGTTTTGGGCTGCATTCCATACTCACTGCCGTAGTTTCGGTTGTAGGAATCCCCGAGAGTGCATTGTCCCACAAAATTGAAGACTGGGAAACCCACCTCCCCAAGAGCCTGTCCCTCTCATACCTTCCCGTAGGAAATAGGATAAAACTGCGAATTACCGCAAAAGGAAGCACAGAAATCGAGCTCCAAAAACAGCTCAAAATCGAAATACAGAAGCTGAAATCTCTGCTCGGCACCAGCATTATCTCCGAGGCTAATGACAGGATACAGGATATCGTAAAAGACCTCCTCATCTCAAGGAAAATGACCATTTCCACTGCCGAGAGCTGTACGGGAGGGGCGATCTCTAAACTGCTCACATCGGTTTCTGGCAGCTCGGCTTATTTCGCTGGTGGCGTTTGTACCTACTCCCCCGAGATGAAGGCGAAAATACTCGGTGTAGCGCCTTCCATTATAGAGAAGCATACGGTGGTTTCGGCTGAAGTATCCCAAGCGATGGCAAAAGGCTGTCAGCAGCTCTTCGGCACTGATATTTCTGTATCCACCACAGGAGTTGCAGGTCCTAATACCGACCAGTACAATAATTCCATCGGTTTGGTCTATTATTCGGTAAGAATTGGTGAGAAAGAAAGCACGCACAAGCTTTTTTTACCCCACTTGGAGCGGGAAGACTTCATTAATTTCGTCAGTGAAAAGGTCTTGCAAACAGTGGTAGAAGAAGTGCTTAAAAGTTAGTATATTTGCTTGCTCATTACAGAAAATATGATTAGAAGTAATAAAAAACTGGCTATTGATTTTGATGGTACCATCGTAGAAGATGCTTATCCAGCCATCGGAAAGCCCAAAATATTCGCATTTGAAACCCTTAAAAAATTACAGAGCGAAGGCTACAGACTCATTCTTTGGACTTACAGAAGTGGCAAAGCATTAGACGATGCAATTGATTTCTGTAAAAAGAATGGAGTAGAGTTCTACGCTGTAAATTCTTCCTTTGAAGGTGAGGTATTTGATGCCGAAACTCAATCTCGAAAAATAGACGCCGACCTCTTCATCGATGATAGAAACCTCGGAGGCTTCCCAGGCTGGGGAGAAATCTACAACATCATTAATGAGAAAATAGAATTCCGAGTAGAAGGGCGAGAGGTTCTCCCTTATTCCAAACTCAAAAAAGAAAAAAAGAAAGGATTTTTCTGGTAAAATAAACGATGATACAACTAAAAACATTAGAAGAGCTCTACCTCATTAGAGAATCTGCTCAGCTCGTCTCCAAAACACTGGGGATGCTCGCAAAAGAAATAAAACCTGGCGTTACTACGCTGCATCTCGATAATCTCGCCTACGAATTTATTAAAGACCACAATGCCGAACCAGGCTTCTTGGGCTTGTATGACTTCCCTAATACCCTTTGCATCTCTCCAAATGAAGAAGTAGTGCACGGGATTCCCAACAAAAAGCCCCTTGAGGAAGGAGACATCATCTCCGTAGATTGCGGCGTCTATAAAAATGGCTTTTATGGCGACCACGCTTATTCGTTTCAGGTAGGCGAGGTGAGCCCCGAAGTGAAAAAACTCCTCAAAATAACTAAGGAATCTCTCTACAAAGGTATAGAACAGTGCATACGAGGCAAGCGGGTAGGGAATATTTCCTACGCTATACAGACCTATTGCGAGAAGGAAGGCTATGGGGTAGTTCGAGAGCTTGTGGGGCACGGTGTAGGTAGAAAAATGCACGAAGACCCTCAGGTGCCTAACTACGGCAAGCGAGGAAGTGGCAAAGTTCTGAAAGACGGTATCGTGCTCGCTATAGAACCTATGATTAATATGGGGACTGAGAAAGTTATTTTCCATCAAGATGGATGGACGGTTACCAGCCAGGACAATAGCCCTTCTGCGCACTTCGAGCATGATGTAGCAATCATCAAAGGAAAGCCCGTTCTCCTCTCCACATTTAAATATGTACACGAAGCGCTTGGCATTTCCTCCGATGAAGAAGAACCTTTCCAGTACGATTGGTAATGTTTGTATTTCATAATATTAATATTTATTTGTTAAACTTGAAATCCTCGTTTTAAACGAGGATTTCTTTTTTGTCTATAATAAACCAAAAGAAATCAAGGTGTATCATAATATTGAAACACCTTGATACTATTTTCTATATTTTTTATCTTAATAAAAACGATGCCTCAAAATTGCAGGTAGATAGGCATTACTTGTTCGGACGATTTAAAGAAACCGTAGAGGATGAGAAAGGCAAAGAAAATGAGGATATATAAGCCTAATGAGAACTTGTTTCGCTTTTCTACGAGTTTGTCTATAAAGTCATCCGGGATAAAGTGGATAAGCATTGCGAAAGCAATCATCCAAACCACATATTTGTAGTTTTCATAGAAGGGCATCCACACGCTGAAATCAAAGTTGAAAGCGATTTGCCGAATCATTGCCAGTGCGATATCAAAATCCTCAGCCTTAAAGAATATCCAGCAGAAGCAAGCGAAATGAAAGGTAAGAACAATCATTATGAAGTTATAGAGCTTGGAATTATTAAAGCGAGCAAATGCTTTCCCAGTCATCATCATCCATATTTTATGAATACCGAGCGCAATGCCGTGCAGTGCGCCCCAGATAATAAAATTCCAGCTTGCACCGTGCCAAAAACCGCCGAGGAGCATTGTGGTAAGGAGGTTAAAATTAGCTGCGATACCTTTATTATTTCCCTTTAAGAGCGGTGGGAGTACGAATATCATCAGCAAACCGAAAGTAATAAGCCCCGAGTAAAGATAAGACAGGCTAAAGAGATGGTTGAGCATCATAAAACTCCCGATGAGGAATAGAATAACGAAGAGGTAAGAGCCAAATGTAGCATTTCTATTCCCTCCCAGAGGGATGTAGAGGTAATCCTTTAGCCAAGAAGAGAGCGAGATATGCCACCTTCTCCAAAACTCTGTAATATTCGCACTTTGGTAAGGCGAGAGGAAGTTAGGCGGTATCTTGAAACCGAGCCAGAGAGCCATACCGATAGCCACATCGCTGTAGCCACTAAAATCGCAGTAGATGACCATTGCATAGCCGTAGAGGGCGATTAGATTTTCCAGACCTGTATGCAGTGAAGGGTTATCAAATATATAATCTACCAAGTTGAGGGTGATATAATCGGAGATGACCAATTTCTTTATTAACCCCGAGATAATGAGGTAGAAGCCTTTTGCAAATTCCTTCTCATTGATGTAATAAGGTTTATCCAGTTGTGGTACGAAGTCGTGCGCCCGTACGATAGGACCCATCATCAGCTTTGGGAAGAACGAAAGGAAGAGCAAATAATCTACAAACTTATTGGCAGGCTTAAAATCTCCTCTATACACATCTATCGTATAGCTTAAATTTTCAAAAGTGAAGAAAGAAATACCTATAGGCAGGAGGATGTGGAGCGGATTAAAGCCTGTATTAAAAATCTCATTGGCAACCGAGATAAAGAAGTTGGTATATTTAAAGTAGAACAGCAGCCCGAGATTGATAACGATACTCACCACTAATGCAAGCGTCTTTGTCCGCTTTTCTTTGAGCTGGTATATCGCGTTTGACAACAGATAATTGACTACCGCTGAGAGGATGACCAGCAGTACAAACGAGCCACTTGCCTTATAGAAAAAGTATAGAGAGAAGCAGGAGAATACATATTTCCTTGCTGTAGGCTTGTGCCTCAGGAGGTAGAAGAGCAGGATAAATAGAAAGAAGAAATAGACGAAGAAGCCATTGTTAAAGAGCAGCGGGTTCTTTGGGTCATAGAGAAACTGGCTGAAAAAAGCCTCTGCATCAAAGCTATTGATAAGGTTTAGGAATATTGTAATAATCATTTTTCTATCGTGTGGTTAGGTTTATTTTTTCTTAGCTACATCTTTTTGGATTGCCTCAAAGAGCCTTTGTGCGAGGATTTCTGCCCCTTTGTGGTTGGGGTGTATATAGTCTTTATTGGCAAGTGCGGGTTTTTCATTTGCCCATTTCACTATTGAGTTTTCTCCGCCCATTGTCTCAAACTGATTATAGAAAGCGATTTTATTTTCAAAAGCCATCAGTGCTTGGGTCTCGATAAGGTTGGGTAATCCGATAGCTGTTTTAAACTCGCCATTGTACTTAAAAGCGCGGTCAGCCGAGCTGATGAGTAGAAATTCAGCTCCCTCAAAAGCGGTTTTCATCTTTGATAGGACTGGGGAAAACATCTTTGAGTAGAAGGAATAATCGGTGGTTTTTGGTTTAAAGAGTAGATTAACGCCGTACTGCAAGACGATGAGGTCGTATCTATTGTTTTTCTGTACCGAGCGCATAAAATCTTCATCAATTTTGTTCAGTTCTACGCCTGTAATCCCTCGGAAGGAGAAGTTATCCACAAAAACGCCACTCTCGCTCTCGAAACTAATACCGTACAGTGGTGTTTGAACATTATTCCCCGAGATTTTTATTCGGTTGGAGCTATCTTTCAGCAGCACTTTTCGGTTGAGCTTTTCGGTGGATGATAGCTGCACCGCTGCACCATTTACCAGTACCTCTGATGCTGCACCACTACCAAAAATAAGGGCTTTTTCTGTGCTTGCTGAGTCCTTTATCGTGTTGTCGGTATAGCTCCCGGCACCTGTCCCCGTGTATTTATACCCCGAGATGTAGAGGTTTTGTGCGGCTTTATCCATAAAATTCGTCCCCTGCCAGCCTTTTACAGAAATCGTGGCCGACTGTCGGAAGCCCGCCACATTAGAATTAATTGGCAAGAAGCCCACGCCAGAGCCACCGTATTCCCCTTGTAGAAGAGCTCTCAGCGTCTGTGTCATCAGGTCACCTTCAATCATACTATCCCCGAAATAGGCAATCCGTATTTTCACTTTTTCTCCCTTTTTCAGTCGGTGTAGTTTCTCCGCAAACGAGGGTAGGGCAGGAGAGGAGCTCTCTCGGAAATCGGTAATCAAATTTCCTTTTCTGTAAAGTTCAAAATTCTCTTTTGCCTCGCTTTTCCCATTTTGAGAGGCGATCAATGAATCTTTTTTCTTTTTCAGCTCAGCGCTAGCAGTTGATTTTTTATCATCAGACTTGATGAGTTCAGAGATGAGATTAACCTTATCAAATGGCTCCCAACTGAGGTTGAAAGCGGTGAAAATAACCGAAGCCACAAAATAAATTAGCGTACAGATAGCGGTTAGCGATATAACCTTTTTATTAACATTTTTCAAGGTGACAAATCATTTTACTGCAAATTAACGATAAAATCTCTCTTTTATCCTAATAAATCCTAAAATAGCTTATAGATTTAGGATTTGTTTATAGTCCTAAACTAGAACGACAAGGTCAGAGACCCGAATAATAGGGTTAAAAACCCCGCCGACCCGGTTAAAAAGCCCGTTGACCTGGTTAGGAACCAGGAAAACGCGGTTAAGAACCTAAAAATTGATAAAAAAAGTATGATTTTTTTATTAAAACAATAATTGAGGGCTGTTTAAAAGCCAGTAGTTAACTACCCAATTATACTGTGCTTGCTGTCTGTGATATCTTTCATTTTTGGGCTGAAAGGAAAAAAGCATTACTTTTGCGCTGATTTATCAATTGGGGTTGACTGGTTTCGACAGCAAGACCAATGGGTAAATAAGCATGCAGAGAACCGTAGCGCGATCTCTTTAATCCCTTGCTACAAATTTTAACTGGCAACGAAGAGTATGCTCTTGCTGCTTAATCTGAAGTATAGTAGGATAGGCGTTTTTCCCGAAGTAGAGTAAGGAAACAAGATGTCTCACGGAAGCTCCGTTCTGCGGCGTCCGAGTATGAGGCATAGGAAATGCAGAAATAAGCCTTTGGAGGCTTCGGCTAAAGGACGAAAACCCGAGAAGATAAGCTGTAAATTGAGTGTCTGTTCTCTGTTTGCAGACGAAAACTAAAAACAGAATAAGCGTGTAGAAAGCTTATGTATTGCTTGTTTGGACGAGGGTTCGAATCCCTCCAACTCCACAAAAACCTCCATAAACTAAATATTTACGGAGGTTTTATTTTTTTTAGCCTAATTAATATCTTAATTAGGTATAAAGTATTCAATAGACCTAGCCGCCTATTTTTATCATACTTCTGTTGGCGAGTTTTTCTTCCTCTATGTTTTGTAGATGAATGAACTGTCCGCCTTTTTCTTTATGCTTTCGCCAGATACCTTCTTTTATGGCATTTTCAATGCTTTGCCCTTGGCGGTAGAGGGAAAGCAGATCAAATTCCTCTGCTCCGAAAAGACAGTTTTTCATTTTACCATCGCTGGTGAGTCGTATTCTGTTGCAACCCGCACAGAAGGAGTCCGTCATTGTAGAAATAAAGCCAAAGCTACCTTCGCTATCAATTCTCAGTTTGTATTTTTTTGAGGTATCGTTTTTAGCATCAAAAAGTTTAAGATAATCGTACTTCTTCCCAATGATGCTGAGCATTTTTCTAATGGGGAAAACTTTATTTCGCTCCCAAGAATTACCATTGAAAGGCATAAACTCTATGAAGCGCATTTCTATCGGGTAGCGATGAGAGAGCTCGGCTAATGGGAGGATATCATCTGTATTCATCCCATCTATGATGACTGCATTGAGCTTAATATTAAAGCCTTTTGAGATGCCTGTCAGTATATTTTCCCAGACTTTTGGGAGGAAATCTCGCTTGGTGAGTAGCTTGAATTTTTGACGATTGAGACTGTCTATACTGATATTGATATCTCTGATGTTTTTTTCTTCTAATAGGCTGAAATATCGGTCTAAAAGCACTCCATTAGTCGTGATAGCGATTTGAACATTGAGCTGAGAGAGGAGTTCTATGATTTGTTTAAAATCTTGTCTTACGAGGGGTTCACCACCCGTAATTCTTATTTTCTTAATTCCAAATTTTTCTACAAAGACTTTGGAGATATTGAAAATTTCTTCGGCGGACATAAGCTCTGCAATAGAGCTACAACTGAAAGGCTCATCAGGCATACAGTATAGGCATCTAAAATTACAGCTATCTGTAATGGATAGCCGTAAGTAATCGTGTTTTCTACCGAAGGAATCTAATAAATCAATACTCATATTCTTCTTCTTTCTCGTCTCCTTTCATAATATTACCTGTTGGTATTCTAGGGATGTATCTTAAAAAGAAGACTAAGCACAGAAAAATAACTACAGAGCCAATTGCTGACCAAGTAGCAAACGGCTGTACTTCTATTTCTGTATTATATAGGTATAATGCCTTGTTAATCGTACCAAATAAAAGCCACATCTGGAGAGCGACGAACATAATATAAATTGCAATAACGAAAGTTAGCATTTCATTAATTCTAAATGTAACTTTCTTTATGGGTTTCTTTCTAATAGCCATAAGGTTCAGTATTTATTTTATCCGTGATGTGCTTTGTGATGCTTTTTCTTTTGATAAGCATATTCTTCTACATAGATTCTGTTCTCTTTTACTACAACGCCCAGTTGCGGTAATGGTCTTGGTGGAGGTCCCTGTAAAACTTCTCCATTCTCTGGGTCAAAAAATCCGTGATGGCAAGGGCATTCTATAAGGTTTTCATCGTGTTTATAGATAACTCCACAAGAGAGGTGGGTACATTTTTGCTCGAAAACTTTCCATTTATCTTTTGCCATTCGAATGAGCATATAAGGGTTTCTGTGGTCTCCATCTATATAGAAGGTTTTTTGCTGCCCTACTTCCAGCTCATCAGTAAAGCAAACGAAATAATCTTTAATGACTTTTTTCTTATGGAAATAATTAAATACTGGAATGAAAACATTAGCAAAAGCCAACAATCCAGAGAATAAGGTTACGACTTTTACAAATTCTCTACGGGAGACATATCCTGCCTCTCTTTTCTTAATAGGGAAATCTGCTTTCCAATCAGGGATATTGTTATTATCAGACATTATTAATTGATTTTTATCATTAGAATACTTTTAATTCTTTACTGCCTTTCGGCATCATTATATTAACCTTAGTGGTTACGACCTCTTCACCGAATATAAAACGGTTAACGGGAGTACTGTTTGGCCTTTTCTTAGCTACATTTTCTCGGGTATCAAAGGTGAGCGCTCCACTTGGGCATACGGTAGCACACATTGGTTTAAGACCAATGCTTGTTCTATCGTAGCACATATTACACTTCATCATTAGCAGTGCATTCTGATCAGGGATTTGAGGTACTCCGAATGGGCAACTCATTACGCAGTTGGCACACCCAATACATTTAGAAACATCTGCAGAATGTACAATACCAAATTCATCTTTTGTGATAGCATCGGCGGGACATACATTTGCACAAATAGGGTCATCACAGTGCATACACACCTGAACCGTAGTTTGGATGGTTTCTGCTCTATCTACATAGTGTATGTGTATCATAGTCGTCTCTCCATTGGTTTCGCACTCTGCACAAGCCATTTCGCAAGAGTGGCAACCTATGCATCTCTGCATATCGAGGAAGAACTCCATATCATTAAACTTCTCGAACTGTTCTGCCATAACTTTTATAACTTCATATATCTTTATTACTGTTTAAATATCTTTTTGATTTGTATTTAATAGTGAATATCCCTACTTCTGTAAGCTAATTCAACGGACTCCTCTGCTCGCTTCCTGCCTGTTTTCTCTATCTTGCAGGCACAGACCTTAAACTCTGGCATTTTAGAGATTGGGTCTAATCCATCAAATCCTACGGTTAATTGATTCACTGCATTAACTCCTCCCCAGTGGTATGGGATAAAAATAGTATCTTTTCTTATGGTCTCCACGACATTGGCTGGGAATAAGGCTTCTCCTCTTCTGGTGATGACTTTAATTAAATCATCGGTCTCTATATTGTATTTAGCTGCCAGCTCAGGGTGGATTTCCATTAAGGGCTCAGGGTATATATCTACCAATTTTCCAATTCTCCTTGTTTGGGTTCCACTAAGGTATTGGCTTACTACTCGCCCAGTTGTTAATACTATAGGATATTCCTCATCAGGCTCTTCTACTGGGGTAATGTATGGAGTAGGGTTGAAGTGAGCCTTACCGTCATTGGTTTTAAATTTTCTATCCTCCCATAATCTCGGTGTACCAGGGTGGTCAAGGCTTGGGCAAGGCCAAAACATTCCCATATTTTTTTCTATTCTTTCGTAAGTAATTCCGTAATAATCGGCATAGCTTCCCTTAGTAATATGTCTTAATTCATTAAAGATGTCCTCAGATTTGGTATAGTTGAATTTATCTTCTACTCCTAATCTTCGTGCTAACTCCTTAAAGATATCAAGGTCTCTCATTGCATTTCCAGGAGGCTTTACAGCTCCAGTAATACGGATAACCCTACCTTCGGAGGAGGTAGTAGTTCCATCTTCCTCTTCTTGAAGAGACCCTGCCAATATGATATTTGCGTGGCGAAGAGTCTCGGATAAGAAGAAGTCTATACCAGCGTAGAACTCCAATTTTTCTAATGCACTTCCATTATCACGGGAATTGCACTTTCATTTGCGCACTGTATAGGCGAGTTTGGAGTGGTTATTATGGTCGGTGGGAATATTGCGAATGAAACCAGAATCGCTTCCGTAGCTATTTATGACCAGGTTCAGGCACTGAATTTTGAGGCAGCCAATCGCTATGCTTTCGTCCTTTTCATCTTCTCATTTCTTATCCTGCTTTTGATTTTCAGTATTAATAAAAAGTTCAAAATACAGTTCTAATCCTATGGAAATATCCATTAAACACCCTATTCTCACTTCCGAAGGAGAGAAATGCTTAGAGGTAGATGCTACGATTGATGAAGGGAGCTTTATAGGCGTATTCGGTAAGTCTGGAATAGGGAAAACTACTTTTTTTAAGATTCTTGCAGGCATTATACAGCCTGATTTCGGTCGGATATCCACCTCCCAAACCCTTCTCGATACTCAGCAAAACCTGTCATTACCACCGCAGAAAAGGGATATTTCGTTGATGTTTCAAGATTATGCCCTCTTTCCTAATATGACGGTAAAAGAAAATATCGCTTTTGCACAAAAGGTGAAAGATAAACCCTTTACCGATGAATTATTACAGCGTTTTGAGCTCTCACCACTACAAAACCGATATCCTTACCAGCTCTCTGGTGGGCAGCAGCAGAGGGTAGCACTGGCTCGCACACTGGCACAAAAGGCAAAAATTATGCTTTTAGATGAGCCCCTCTCCGCCGTTGACAGGCAGATGAGAACAATAATGATAGATACGATTTTTGAGCACTATAAGACCTACGAGCCAACGGTCTTTATCATCAGCCACGACCCCTCCGAATTTGAGAAACTGATCAGCGGCAGCATACAAATCTAAGATATTACCTAGACTTTATTTTATTCAATGAAAAGGATATTCTTATGTTTTCAGAAAATTTTTAATCTATTAGAGTAGCAGAATTATCATTTTTTTTCTTTACTCCATTAGAACAGAATCATATAGTATATTAGAGTCTATATTTATCCTTTTAAAGCTATATTGGAAAGTAAAATTATAAATCTACCAATAGAGGAAACCTAATAAAAACTGGTTAGGAATTGGAAAGGGGGATAACTCATAGAGAAATTTTTCAATTAATCCCTTCGTCTAGCAGCCTATGCAGATCGATAATCCCAAAATACTTACCGTTTTCTGTTACAATCAACTGCCCAATATTGTTCTCCTTCAAGAGTTTCATCGCTTCTTTCGCAAGAGCCGTTTTCTCTATGGATTTAGGGCTTTTGCTCATAATATCTTTTGCTCGAAGATGAGATAAATCCTGCGTATTAATCAGCATTCTCCTAAGATCTCCATCGGTAATCACGCCCGTTATTTTCCCTCCATCGGTTACCACCGTAATCCCGTGCGAAGAAGCACTAATCGATATAATCACCTCTCGGATACCCGCCGTTTCAGGGACTTCAGGCTTTTGTTGGGAGAGGAATTGCTCCACCGTAGCCGTAAGATTCTTGCCCAAACTCCCCCCAGGGTGGAATTTTGCAAAATCAGTGTCCTTAAACCCCCTCATTTCCATCAGACAAATCGCCAAAGCATCTCCTAATGCCATCTGAACAGTTGTAGAGCTCGTGGGAGCCAATTTTATCGGGCAGGCTTCCTTCTCCACATTCGTGTTGAGAATGATATCTGAGCCCTCAGCCAATTTACTTTTAAGGTTACCCGTCATACCAATTAAGGAAGAAGAATAGCTTTTCAAGTAAGGAACGAGGCTTACAATCTCAGGCGAATTTCCCGAATTGGAAATACAAAGCACCACATCTTGCTTCTGGATAAGCCCAAGGTCGCCGTGTATCGCCTCTGAGGCGTGGAGAAACTGTGCAGGAGTACCTGTGGAATTCATTGTAGCAACGATTTTATTGGCAATGTGTGCGGACTTACCTATCCCCACAATAATAAGTTTCCCTTGTGCAGAGTAAATTGTCTCTACTGCTTTCAGGAAAACTTCATCTATGCGCTCAGTGAGTCTGTGCAGTTCGCTGATTTCCGTTTCAATGGATCTTTTTGCTAAATCAATAATTGAGTTCATCGTAAGGAGATATGAGAATATGCAGATTTGCAGTGTTTCAGTGGGAGGCTATAGTTTTTCTATCTTGTCAGTAAGGCTGTTAATGAAGTTTTGAAGGGGTTTCTCTACCATCATCTTGATAAATGGATTGAAGTTACCTTTAAAAAGGAGCTGCACTTCGGATTTGTTGTCGCTCATAGGTTGCATCTGACCTATTAAGGAGAAATCAAGCCCTGCTTTTGCAGATTTTAGCTCTATGTTTCCATCAATCGTCTCATTGATGTCTAATGCAATCTCTGGCATCCCTTTTAGGCTGAATTTAAATCCCTTCTCTGTAGTCTCAAAGAATTGCAGACTTTCTGGCATTAAATACTGATAGTCCGAGGGATGTTTCAGCATTTCTTTAAGCTCTTGTACTGACTTATTTACAGTGATTTTTCTTCCTTCTAAGTTCATTTTTTATATTTTTGTGCATTAAATTTTCAAATACCTCACAAATGTATAAAGTTTTTATTAACGAAAAAAAAATATCACTCACTAAATCTCCCGAAAGCACGGTCAAAATTCTTCCTTACGAAGGTGCTCATACCATAGAGATAGCGATGGACCTTATTAAAAACACCTCTACACAAGAAATCAATATTTATTCTACCGATATAGGAGCTCTGTGGCAGAATTTCAAAAGCCAATTCAGAATAGTAGAAGCTGCTGGTGGTATAGTAAAAAATACAGAGGGGAAAGTACTTTTCATCTATCGGCTCAACAAATGGGATTTACCTAAAGGAAAGATAGAAAAAGGCGAAACCTATGAAAATGCGGCACTGAGAGAGGTCGAGGAAGAAACCCATCTTCGCCATCTTGTATTAGGATTACCTGTGATGACTACTTACCACATCTATACTGAGAAAAACGGAGATAATGTCTTGAAAATGACCCACTGGTTCCAGATGGAATACACAGGAAATGAGCAGCTCATCCCCCAAACAGAGGAAGGCATAACCGATGTACAATGGCTTGATGAAGAGGATATCTACCTTAAAGTCCTCCCCAATACCTTTAAAAACATACATCTTGTATTAAATCAAAGTGGGGTAGCAGAAGATAAGTGAGACCTTGGATCTTATTTTTTATTTAGCCATATAATCAAAAGGTATTATAAAAATATTATTTCTTAATCTTCCCAGAGCTATGAACTCTGGAAAGAGATTTATTATAATAATTCTTTTTATACAGAGTAAACGCTCTTTAATATAATACTAATAAGAGCTTTACATAGTAGATTAAAACAAGTCTTTACGAATAATATTTTGGTTTCGCTCTGGACCTACGGATACGAGATAGACATTAATACCGAGGTAGTTTTCTATAAAGGAAATATATTTCTTGGCATTTTCTGGAAGTTCATCGTAAGAGCGTACTTTGCTGATGTCTTCATCCCAACCCTCGAGCTCGTGATATATAGGCTCATACTTATAGAGTTTGGTTGTAGATGAAGTAAAGTAATCTATAATTTTACCGTCTTCGGTCTTGTATTGGGTAACGATTTTCAATGTTTTAATGCCTGTCAGCACATCGAGTTTAGTGATAACAAGATTGTTGATACCATTAATCATACAAGCGTGTTTCAGAGAAACGAGGTCAAGCCAGCCTGTGCGTCTTGGTCTGCCTGTCGTAGCCCCGAATTCGTGCCCTACCTGTCTTATTTTCTCACCGAGTTCATCATTAAGCTCGGAAGGGAAAGGGCCATTACCCACCCTCGTACAATAGGCTTTAGCCACACCGATAAGGTTTTGAAGGCTGGTTGGAGGTACGCCCGCACCTGTACAAACCCCACCAGTAGATGGAGAAGAAGAGGTTACAAATGGATAAGTCCCAAAATCAATATCCAGCATTAGGGCTTGCGCACCTTCAAAGAGGATATTCTTTCCATCTCTTATAGCTTCATTGAGTTCAAGTTCGGTATCTACGATTCTATTTTTTAGCTTCTGACCGATAGCGAGGAATTCTTCGTAGAGTTCATCTACATTAAGGGCGGGTTTGCCAAAATATTTTTCAAAAAGAGCATTTTTTACTTTCAGATTTTTCTCAATCTTTTCTCTCAGTACTTCGGGGTTGAGTAAATCTATCATACGAATACCCACTCGAGCGATTTTATCCTCATAGCAAGGACCGATTCCCTTTTTTGTAGTCCCGATTTGTGTTCCACCTTGCTCTTCTTCTCTATAAGTATCCAAGAGGATGTGATAAGGCATAATCACATGAGCTCTTCTACTGATGAATACATGATCAGTTCTGAGTCCTTTGCTCTCAATTTGCTCGATTTCTTTAATAAAGGACTTAGGATTTACCACTACGCCATTGGCAATAATACATTTCCCTTTGCATTGGAGAACTCCTGAGGGGAGGAGGTGGAGAACGAACTTCTCATCGCCCGCATAGACAGTGTGCCCGGCATTATCACCACCTTGGAAACGAACTACATAATCAGATTTTGCGGATAGAACATCGGTAATTTTACCTTTACCTTCGTCTCCGTATTGGAGACCTACAACTACATAGGTAGACATATTTTCTTTACTTTTTTTTAGATGCTCACAAAAGTAAGTTAAAAATGCATCAGCCACAAAATTAAATTCACACTAATTTATGATTAAATACTACTTTTGCAGCCCAAATGTGTTTCAATGAAGCAAATCTTTTTCAAACAAAAACAGCTATTCTTCTTTATTATAGCGGGCGGTCTTAGTGCGATGATAGAGGTGAGTAGTTTTAAAGGACTAAGCCTCATTCTCCCTTCAATCATCTCCTCCGAGACCAATTTCTACGGCATACATTTCCCTTTGAGCAATGTTTTTTCTACCTCGCTCGGCATTATTACGAACTATTTCTTCAGCATTTGGTTCGTATTCCAGAGGGGGAAGCACTCCAAAAGGAGGGAGTTTGCCTACTTTATGTTGGTTTCATTGCTAAGTACTCTTCTGAGTTTGGTTTTCTTTCAAATATTTTTTACTTTTGTTTTCAAGAATCACTTAAAACTCATCATTTTCACATTTAGCGCGGAGGTTTTAAGCAAAATATCTGCGATTATTCTAACCTCAATACTGAATTATTTCGTGAAAAAGAAAATGATTTTTAATGGATAATACAAGATAATGCTGAGAGCCAAAGGAAATACTGCCCTTTTGATGTTTTACAATCTGGAGAATTTATTTTATCCTCTAAGTTCTCAGAGTATTGATAATCAATTGAGAAATTGGTCGCTCAGCCGATACCAAAAAAAGCTAAAAAGCATTTCAGAAACACTCCTATTAATACAAAAAACCTACGGGAGCCTCCCGATTATCATTGGCGTATGCGAGGTACAGGGCATACAGCCTCTGGAAGACTTAATACAATATCCGCCGCTTTCTAGCTACGGCATTATACATTACAAAGGCCGTGATAAAAGGGGCGTAGATACCGCTTTACTCTATGATTCTAAGGAAATAGAGGTCCTCCATTCCGAGCCTCTTCCCGTTTCGGAAACCAGAAGCATCATCTTTGCTAAAATACAGTATTGCAACTCAATATTCAATGTTTATACCCTCCATCTCCCGTCCCGAAGGGGGTCAGATGAGGCAAAAAACAAAAGAGAAATCATACTGAACACCCTCAAAGAGCATCTGATAAACAATCTTAACGCCCAAAAAGAGCCCGTCATCATTCTCGGTGATTTTAATGCCAATCCTAATGATGAAGCCATAAGAAATCTGATGAATATAAGCCCTCGTTTCCAGCTGATAAACCCTTTTTCAGAGGTTTATGCCAATAGGTCGTTTTCCAATTTCCATCGCTCAAAGGGTTTGTTGTTTGATCAGATTCTCTTCTCCGAACATCTCGTGTCAGAAAACTTCTCGTTAGCGTTCGTAAAAGCAGAAATCTTTGCTCCAGAACAACTGAAGCAGCACGGAAAGCCCTCGCGAACCTTCGCCGGAAGCAGATACTTGGGCGGACAAAGCGATCACTTTCCCGTCATCATACAAACCAAGACAATTATTAACTGAATTATTAACATAAAAAATTAGTAAGCTATGAATGTAGAAAATTTTTTAGATTCCACTTATCTAAAACTCCCAGAACAGTCTGGTCTCACCACAGAAGAGACCCGTAAAAAGGTAATTGAGCTCACCGACGAGGCCATTAACTACCATTTCTTCGAAGTGATGATTCGTCCAGAATATGTCCACTTCATCAAGAACTATATCAAGGAAAAGGGTGCCTCAGTTAAGGTTGGTACCGTTATCGGCTTCCACGAGGGCACCGCATCTGTAGAGGCGAAGCTCGCAGAGGCAGAAAAGGCGATTGCCGATGGCGTAGATGAGCTCGATTTCGTCATTAATTTCGAGAAATTTAAGGCAAATGAGCTCGCTTATGTAAAAGATGAGTTCCTAAAATGTACCGCTCTCGCGCTCAAACATCATAAAACCGCGAAATGGATTATCGAAATCGCCGCTCTTACCGATGAGCAGATTGCCAGCATCACTTCTCACATTCGCCAGTGGGCAGAGGAGAGTTTTGCAGGTAGAGAGCAAGAGATTTTCGTTAAATCTTCCACAGGTTTCTATAAAACGGAAGGCGGAAAGCCCAATGGAGCCACTCCAGAAGCCATTAAAATAATGATTGCCCACGCGGGTAAGCTCCCCGTAAAGGCTGCGGGAGGCGTTAGAACCCACCAAGAAGCCCTTGATATGATTGCGCTCGGTGTCAAGAGGATTGGTACTTCCTCTGCCCTCGCTCTTTCGGGTAAAGGTACTGCTCCTTCAAGCGCAGGATACTAAGCTATCATCATTCAAATACAAAATCCAGAGCTTGATAAGCCTCTGGATTTTTTTTTCATCTCTTACCAACCTCATATAATTAGTATTTTTGCACAGCTAAAAATTAAAATTCAAATGATTTCAATATTAGATACTCAATTTTCTCTACTGAATTTGTATTTGTCTGAGGCTTTACCAACTAAAATATTCATCCTTTGCGATGAAAACACAAATGAGTACTGCTTGCCTACACTTTTACTCAATATGCAGACCGATATTCCTTTTGAAATTATAGAAATAGAAGCAGGTGAGGAAATGAAAACCATAGAAACGGCAAAGCAACTGTGGGAGATATTGGCAGATTTCGGTGCGGATAGGAAATCATTGCTCATCAACCTTGGCGGAGGGGTTATTACCGATCTTGGTGGTTTTGTGGCATCTACTTATAAGAGAGGGATTCGCTTTGTAAATATGCCGACAAGCCTCCTCGCAATGTGTGATGCTTCTATCGGTGGTAAAACGGGGATTGACCATCAGTTTTTGAAGAATGTAGTAGGGACTTTTGCCCATCCAGAAGCTGTTTTCGTTTATCCGAACTTTTTAGATAGCCTTCCTTTTGTAGAGCTTAGGAGTGGCTTTGCAGAGATGCTTAAGCACGGTCTTATTGCCAGCCGTTCGCATTGGGAGAACCTCTCCTCTCTTTCGGAGATTAATGTAGCAGCAGTTTCGCCCTACATCAAAGAATCTATGATGATAAAAGAGAAGGTGGTAAGCATCGATTTTAAGGAAGAAAATATCAGAAAAACACTGAATTTCGGGCATACTATCGGGCACGCTATTGAGAGCCTTTTCTTGGAACAAGGAAGTTTGGTTCCCCACGGAGAAGCAGTAGCAGCAGGTATGATTTGCGAGACTTATCTCTCTTGTCTTGAAGGATTGATTAATAGAGAAACCTGTGATAATATTATAAACACGATAAGAAAATTCTATCCAGTGCTCAATATCCAGAATTTTACAGATGAATCCTTGATTTCCCTAATGACCAATGACAAAAAGAATGCGTCTGGGAAGATTAATTTCTCCCTTATCTCTGCGGTGGGAAGCGGTATTTATGATTATCAATCCACGGAGAAAAATATCATTGAGTCTATTGAGTTTTACGGGTCGTTGCCTAACGATTCATTTTATTAAAAGGAAGAAAAGAACTACTTTTGCACCCGTATGAAAAGATGGTATCTCTATCCTTTTTCCCTCGTTTATCATTTGGCTACGGCTACCCGAAACTTGGCGTATAGCATAGGAATTCTTAAGTCCACAAGGTTTAGAACCCCAATCATTAATGTAGGTAATTTATCCGTAGGAGGCTCTGGAAAGTCTCCAATGGTGATGTATCTTGCCGATTTGCTTTCTCAATATTACCGAACGGGAGTGCTCTCTCGTGGTTATGGCAGGCAGACGAAAGGCTACAGGATTACCAATTACGACAGTAATTACAGGCAGGTAGGTGATGAAGCTATGCAGCTCTTCGAGAGGTTTAAAAATCGTTTCGTTATTGGGGTTTGTGAAGATAGAGTAGCGGGAGCAAAGAAGATGATTCCCGATATGGATTTAAAAGTTCTCCTTTTGGATGATGCCTACCAGCACCGTGCGATAAAAGCAGGTTTTAACATTCTGATGACGGATTATAACGACCCTTACTTTAAGGATTTCCTACTGCCTGCGGGCAACCTTAGAGAGAGCCGGGCAGGTGCCAAAAGAGCACAAGTTATTATGGTTTCCAAATGCCCAGATAACCTTACAGAGGAGAAGAAACAGTATTATATCTCTCGTATAAAGCCTACACAGAATCAAAAGGTGTTTTTCTCATCCATTAGCTATGATGAAAAGGTGTTTGGTAAAGATGGGCTGGGAAAACCTACCGAGCTCCCCGATAATAACCTGGCGTATTACGACATTCTCCTCATCACGGGGATTGCCAATCCTAAGCCCCTTTTGGAGCATCTTTCCAAGTTTAACAAGAATTTTAAACATTTAAAATTTAAGGATCATCATAACTTCACAGATGCTGATATAAAGAAGATTATGGATGAATACCGAAAGCTTGGAGATTATAAACTCATCCTCACTACCGAGAAGGATTATGTAAGATTGAAAACTTTTGATTACCTTAGAGGTCTTATTTTTTACTGGCCGATAAATCTATCCATTGATAAAAAAGAAGAGTTTAATCAAATAATTATAGACTATGTTAAACAAAATTAAAGAAACCGCAGAATTTATTAAGGGAATCATCAAAGAAACCCCAGATTTCGCAATCGTATTAGGCTCTGGGCTTGGTGCTTTGAAAAACGAAGTAGAGCCGATACA
>ERZ772827.649-NODE-649-length-18763-cov-2.961140_pt1 | contig 18763 bp, 25 predicted proteins | sample MGYA00580850_ERZ772827 | MGnify/ENA primary metagenome ERZ772827 (study PRJEB29015, sample SAMEA2737950) | human oral metagenome | biome: human oral; feature: human-associated habitat; material: dental | place: China | collected 2145 ...
GATCCAATCGACAGCGCGAGCTGTCATGTCGGTCAAACTGATTTCCGCCTTAACGGCAATAGATGCCGAGGCGATTTTCGTATTGCCGTCTGTTTCGCGGCTTATTTGCCCTAAGGCATGGACAACAGCAAAGCGGCTAGATGACGGTTCGTAATATCTGAAAACGTCAAGCGGATATTCGCAGGAGTGGAACCCAGAACTACAGACTGCCACCTTGCCTTCATGCTCGTAGGTTTTGCCTACCTCGTACTGGAACCCACGGCACTGCATGTTTTTGTCGAACCCTTTGTAAGCAACAATGGGCTGTTCTTTTTTCATATTGATTCCCCTTGGATTGGATTTGCGCCGCCTTCCACGGCGCTACGCATGCGCGCTTCGGACGTCTTTGCGTCGGTCAGCCGGCTCCAGTGGGTTGTGTCTAGGACGCCCAAAGTTTGTCCCGGCCCACGTCTTTCCGTGGTTATGTCACGGTGTCTCTCCACCGTCTGTCGCGGGGCTTTCGTTCTCCCGTTACGCTGGCCGTTTCCCCCGCCAGTCAGGGTTGCTCGAGCGATTCGGCGCTCATCGTCCTATCCGCCATGTGTTCAGGCTGGCGGACTGCCCGTTTGCTCGCCTCAGTGGTTATCCACAAAGCTCATGATGTCGGCGGTGCCAGGGATCCTTCTTGCCTTGCTTCTATTCCCGACTCGCAGGTTTTGCTGAGACGTTGATGCAAGTATGCTTACTTTTTTCAGGTGTGTCAAGCATACTTACACTTTTTTGATAAAATCTCCCCGCGCCGTTGTTTTTGTGGTGTGGCGGGTATGTAAAAGTTGGACAAAACGCCTGCAAAAAAAGCGTTAATGCCCGCGTTAAATGGCGTTAAAGCACGTTAAAATCGCTTACTGTGGGAGATTTTTATGGCAACACAATCGATCATTGAATGGACAGAACAGACGTGGAATCCCACCACAGGGTGCACCAAGGTTTCACCGGGCTGTAAGCATTGTTATGCCGAGGTAATGGCGCGCAGATTAAAAGCGATGGGCGCGCCCGGCTATGAAAATGAGTTCAGGCTTACTTTGCACGAAAACCGGCTGGAACAGCCTCTGCTGCGCAAGAAGCCGACGACGTATTTCGTCAATAGCATGAGTGACTTGTTCCACGAGGGCATTCCCGATGCATTTCTTGACCGGGTATTCACCGTTATCACAAACACGCCGCAACACACCTATCAGATACTGACCAAACGCGCCGAGCGCCTGCCGCAGTATTTTGGCTGGCGAACCTGCCCGCAGAACGTGTGGCTAGGGGTATCGGTCGAGGATAGAAAATACGGCGCGCCGCGCATTGATTATCTGCGCAGGGTTGATGCGCGCATCCGGTTTTTGTCCATCGAACCGCTGCTTGAAGACCTGGGCGAAATCGATTTGCGCGGTATTCACTGGGTGATTGTTGGCGGAGAGTCCGGCCCTAAAGCGCGTCCGATGCGGGAAGAGTGGGTGGCGAACATTCAGGAGCGGGCGGAAGAGGCCGGGGCGGCATTCTTCTTTAAGCAATGGGGCGGCTGGGGCGCGGATGGCATCAAGCGTCACAAGAAGGCAAACGGGCGTATCTTCCGTGGCCGTACGTGGGATGATTACCCGCAGCAGGCGGTGTATCCACAGCTATAACGTGTCCAAAATGTCTTTGGCGATTTTAGTTGCCAAGCTATGCGCATTGGGATTTGGATTGGACGCCGCGAAATAGAGCGCGAAAAGCGGCGATCCATATGGCTCACCGGCCGCCCCTCGCTGATATAGCACTTTTGGTCCAATGACTGCTGGAAACAAACTTTTTAACCTGCTGGATACAAAATCGAGCATCTGTCTATGCCCCGCTTCTCGTATGTCATGTGAATCGCCAAACAAGTCTGACTGTGGGTTGGGGATATAAAATTCTCGCCGCCATTCATCTGTTCCTAGTACGCGCGTGAGCGATGCTTGTTTATCAGCACTTAATGCTGCCGTGCTTTTTGCGGCTTGCCGATACATTCCTGCATAGGGAAATAAGTACCAGGTATCGATTGCGCGGGTTTTTGTGATGACTTCCAGCGTCGCCCATTCAACATCCATTCCAAATGGGTCAAGGAATAAAACGGCTCGCTCGTTTTTCCATCGACGCTTATTGCAGATATTCCTTAGTGTGGCATTGGCATCGCCATGAATAATCTCGATATTTTTATTAGGATACTCGCCCTTTAATTCATCTAGCGCTGACAGCTTTCTCGTGGAAAGCTCAATGAAATAAAACTTGTGAAACGGCGGGCTGGCTGACAACGCTACTCGCGCAGAGCCGTCGATACTGCGCGTCTGACCATCAACCTTGATGTCACAGCGCCCCGTTCCAGCAAAAGCATCTATGTAATATCTAGAAAATTTTTGTTTTTTTAATGCGGTATTGAAAGCAGTAAGATATTTTTTCAGTGCTTCTAACTTGATTTCTGTCCATATACCGCCAAAATGATGTTGGTCGCCTCCGCTCACTCCTTCCAACGAGAATGAAGTCGCCGTGTCGTCAGTTGATCTCATTTGCCCTCAGTTTTTATTTAAATCGACTGCCTAAAAGCTTAGCGCCGCTTCGTTTTGCGTGGCAATATAAATTTCAATTGCACCGGTTGACTTAAATTGATCTTTGTTGTTTCCGGCGCCAAACCCCCTGTCTTTGTGGTGCAAAACGCACTCAAGCCGTTGATGGATAATGATTACTTGGTCGGCGCCGTTTTTTTGCATAGCGCAGTATTTGCCAACAAAAAACCGCCCGAAGGCGGTTTGGGTGCTTCTACGGATTTATTTCTTTACAAGCATTGGAAATGCCCGGCATCCGCACTGATGCGCCCATAGGATTGTGCCGTTTTTCAAACGACGCCATGGACGGAAAATCAGCTTCATCCCATCTGGGATTGGGAAATCAAAAGATTTTTGAGCCATCCTTGTTACCTCCTTTCTCGGGTGAAAGTTGCCCGGGAGGTAACACTGGTGTACACTGACCGTTGCTAAACAAGTGCTGGTACTCCCAGTGTTACGCCCTAAGACCACGTCACCCGACGTGGTGACCGGGTAAAAAAGGGTTATGGAATTAGTTTCATAGCCCTTTTTCTTTAAGTTTTCTCAACCGTGTGTTGGCGGCCGAGTAAGATACGCTGAAATCACGCATAACATCTTCAGGGTGCATGTAGCCCTTTAAGAGCGGTGCCGGCATCAGTAAATGCGAGGCAAAAACATCGGCCTGCCATTCGCTGTTTTGGTAGATTTTAGGTGGACTCTTTATGTTGGCGCGGGCAAAAGGTATGTCTCGGTGCAGTACCAAATGCCCAAGTTCGTGCCCCATTGTAAAGCGCGCTCTCGGGTCGCCCAGTGCTGCGCCGTCATAGACGCTTTCACGCAGCAGAATTTTTCCTTGATCCGGATATGTGCGCGCATCATCATCGCCAAGATCGCTATCTTTGACAACCTCAAAATGAGCCTTGTCGCCAAAAACTCTCAACTCTCTAAGTTTTTCATACAATGGCAGTATCGGTAGGTTTTTTCTCTTTGAGAACTGCGCAAGATCACGCACCCACACTACAAGGTTTGCAATGAGGTCTTCACTCAACGGCGGGACAATTATTCCTTCTTCTCTTTTTATCATTAATGATGATCTCCGTTGATTGAGTTGTAATTACCTATAATTGCATTGATTTTTTCTTTTTGTTCTGCTGTCAGCGTGCTGAATTTACGTGCGAGCGCCGTTGCCAAGTGTGCATCGTTGATACTTGCTTCGTCTAGAGAAAGGGCTACCTGTTTTCTTGCCTTGTTTGCCAGCACCTCCAGCGAAACTAGTTCTAGCGCGGCGTCAGGTACTGCCGCAATAAAGCGACTTACAAAATCATCGGGAACCCGCTTCTTTCCATTTTCAATAGCTGATAAAAAAGCCGATGACACACTCATTTTCTGGGCAACTTCGTATAGCGTTAACCCGGCAAGCCGTCGTAGCTTTTGCACCTTGCTTCCAAACTCCGCGTCCATGGTTTTCTCTCTTTCATTTATGCCAGCATCCTTGGGATTGTCGTTGATACGCTTGTCATGTATTTAGCGTAGGTTGATTTTAACTAATCCGGTTTAAAAAGTAAACTATCACAGTTAATATCCTGGGCTGGTTAGTGTAGGAAAGCGGGGCAACAAAAAACCCGCCGGAGCGGGTTGGTGGAAGGGGGTAACGGCTACTGTTTTTCTTCTGGCTGCCCAATCGAAGGTGTGTCCAGTTCGAGGCTGCGTTGTAACAGTTCCTGCGGGATTTCCAATGCGTCAATCGAGGATGTTTTCAACCCACAATATGCGGCCATGCTGACGAGGTTGTTATCCAGCATAACTTTCATTCGATACCTCTGATTCGCTTCCACTCGGCAATGGGGTCTGGCATGCTCGCCCAATCTGTTTTGATCTGCCTGAGCGCCGCCATTGTTTCATGCAATGGGGTGTCGTCGAGTTCCTCGAAGCTTTCGGCAATCAGTTTTTTGGGTTCCCACACGCCTTCGCTGTTGCGCGTCCATGTACCGCGCGTGCGCACACGCAGCACCGCTCCTTTGAAATTTATGGCAAAACGTCTTGCCAGGGCGTCGTTGGTTGTCTCAACCGTAATTGAACGGCCTGTACCCTCTTCGAGCAGGCCGACGCTGGTGGTGTTGTCTTTTCCGCTGATACGGAAAACCACGCCGTCAATTTCTGCCGTGTCGTGGATAGTGACTTCCGGCGTTGGCTTTTGCTCGGGAAGAACCATGCGCAGCACATGATTATCGGCAGTCAGAACCTGCGCCGACCTGAAACCGTCCCTGCGCAGCATGCTCTCAAGTTGTTGCACGCATTTATCGAAATCCGAATCGTTGGCCGCATTGCTGATGCGTTTGGCAACCGTCGCCTTATCCGAATTATCGACCGCCGCACGAAGAACGACGCTGCCTTTCACGACGCCTTTGAAAATGGGGCGGGCATCACTGCCTATCGCCTGCGCCCACAAAGCAATGTATTCAGCCAGCTTGGACATGGGCAGGGCGGCCGGCGATGCGCCTTCCAGCTTCAATGCGAAATCCCATGCGTTGCGTTTCTTATCCATGATACGGATCATTGTGCCAGCCGTGCGCAGGCTGGTCAATTTGCTGTTTTCTTCCGCCACTCCCACGGGGCGACGGGCGGTTGCTTAGTATCCAGATCGCGCCACAATCCAGATTTTGTTTTGCGCGCCGTCTCTTGCAGCGGATACAGATAATCGTATCCGGCGGCATATTTGTCATACACCCAGGCCAGCCCTGATTTTACCTGCGCAGATGATGCATCCTGACCTTGACAAGTGACATCCGCAATTGCGCGGCCATAACGATCATGATCACGCACGCGGATAGTCGCCTGTTGCCCGTGGCAAAGATCGGCAAGCTCTCGGCGTGAGGCGCGGCCAAATGGCTGCCCCCGTTCCGGCGCATCAATTGCGGCCAGACGGATTTTGACTTGCTCATATGTGCCCGGTTCACCGCATCGCGCAGTAAGCGTATCGCCGTCGGAGATGCCGACAATTAGACAGGTTAGGAGTTCTGGAAGCATTTGCTGTTTGTCCTCCGGACAATCAATTTTCATCCATGTCCAGCGTGCATTTCCTTTTTTTCAGAAAGGATTTCTTTTGCAACTTGCAGAATCGGAGACAATTCGCTCATGATTTCCCTCGCTTAGCAAACAAACATTAATTTTGTCTATATATATCCATATTGTTTTTTATTTCTTTTTTAAAGAGCTTTTTCGCTCGCTGCCTCCTTCACAGATTTTTTTGCTTCGGCTTACTGATCCATCGTTGCAAATAAATTTGCCGTTAGAACAGTGTGAAACGCCACCTTTTTTGCCAGAGCATGGCGTATTTCCAGCCATAATCGGGCTGGATAGCAAAGATACGCATAGCGCTGTGATTATCAGCGGAAATTTCATTTTTTCTCTCCCTTGGTTGTGTTTCCAATATTATTTACGTGCCATGTCCTTTTGTCATAAGGGTAATAGGTTTCGCGTTGTACTACGGAGTCTTATCTTGGCCGGACACGGGTTCCCAGCTTTCATCCTTGTAGGGATCGCCACCCTTGTAACGATAGCCTTCCTCGATGTCACCCACCTTGGGCGGAAGAAGCTCCCAGCTTTCCTTCTTGCTGGGATCGCCACCCTTGTAACGGTAGCCGTCTTCGATGTGACCAATTTCCAGGTTCGACGAATTAAGGTGTTTATAAACGTTGCTTTCGTATTTTAAGCAAGAACGAAAACAAATCGAAGCAATAATGAGAATTATTATAAATGCTATTTTGCGACTTGTTTTTATTGGTTTTATGCTTAGATCAGGCGCTGGCGAGGTTTTGTGCGGAGTATTAAAAATAAGAACAAGCAACGCTCCAATAGAAAGAACACCAAACCATTGCGTAAGCAGAAGCAGCGCGTCGATTTTAACGAGTTCTGGCCTATATTTATCAGGCGGGGAAAACAGAAACGAGTAGCCAAGATTTATCTCCGCCTGACTAGCCACATGGAATGGCGGGAACAATAACATCCCCACCATGATAATAATCATGGCAATAATTATTTTTCTTTGGGTGTTGTTTAGTTGCATTTTTTTGCCTCCCTATTTATTGGCAAGCAGAATGCGTTAGTTGTTGTTATTCTCTACATCAATTCTGTTTTCAGAAATTTCGTATGCAATAATGCATGCACTTCCAGCAATAGCAAGGGCATCAATAATTAATATCCATTTCCCCATCAATATAATAGGCGTTGCTACAAATCCTGAAAACAGGATCGCTATTGTGCAATGTATATATGCGATAATTTTTTTGTGGCAAGGTGCAATATGCGCACCGGTAAAAATAAATGCCATTACCATTGCTATGTAGCTAATTATTTTAATAAACAGTAGGCTCGAAAATGAGTCTGGATCAATCCCTATAAATGACATTGTTATTCTGTTCACAAACGACACAATGTTCCAGACTACAACTGCCGCTAATAAAGACGCGGGAAAGAAACCGATCCAGCGCAGAACGGTTTTCCATGTCTTTGGTTTTTCTGCTTCTTCTATTTTTGTTTCTGTTTTTTGTTTTTGCTTGTAGTGTATAAGTGGGCGGTCATGCCAATCTGAGAATTCTTCATCTTCCATGCCTTTTCCCCCGCCCCTGTGTTTTTGTCACGGTTATATCGTTTCCGTTTGCAGATAAACGACTTCGCCCAGCAAAAAACAATTTTCCGTACATAGCTTGTCCCCAAAGCGGACTTTGTCAGGATTGTCGGATGTAATAAACCATTGTCCTGAGTCCCGCTTCATCCGTTTAATGACCATTTCCCCTTCGTAGTTGATTGCAAATACAACGCCGTCTTTGGGTGTGGTGCTCTCCGTATTGACGATGACCAGATCGCCGTCATACATCTTTGGCTCCATGCTGCGCCCTTGCACGCTGATAGCGATCAGTTTTCCTGGGCGAAAATTATTTTTTTCAAACCATTTGTGCGACATAAAAATCGGGTCGCTTTCGCCGTTTTCATACTCGATTTCATAGCCAGACACTCCGGCAGAAAGCTTGAACAGCGCCCGCTTGATAGGCAGGCGTGAATCTCCGGGCGATACCAGCGGTGTTTCTTCAGCGCCCTGCTTGCCGACTGCAAACTTTTCCCCTGTGCCGTCAAGAAGCCACCTGGGGCGAATATTCATTACCTCTGCCACGGCAAACAGGTTTTCTGGTTTTTGCGTTTTTGAGTCTCCTGTTTCCCAAAAAGCTACGGCCGCGCGTGTAATTTTTTCCTTCTTGGCCTTCGATATTTCGTCGGCAAGCCGCTGTTGAGACCAGCCCAGCGCAGTGCGCTCTTCCTTGATTCGTTGTCCTGGTGTTTTCATGTAAGCAACCTTACGCTTGTTTGTAGATAGTATGCTTGCTTTTTAATTGCAAGTATGCTTACAATAGACACATGAAGAACAAACGACACAGCAACATCATTGATTTGCTCGGTGGAACTGTTGCAGTTGCGCGCATCTGTGACATCAAACCGCAAGCGGTGAGTCAGTGGCGAAACAATGGCATTCCCAAGCCATGGGAAAAGCTTTTGAGACACACCCATCCTGAGCTTTTTGCCGACGATTCTGGGGTGCCTACGGGAGACAAGCGTGGCTAGGTCATACGTGGACATCGTGCGCGCCGCTTTCACACGCGGCGCAAGCGTAGCGCTTCGAGCGGCCGTCCTTTGTCGCGTAAAAGCGCAGTACCGATTTTATTCCTTTGTCGTAGCAAAGCTGGCAGACGTAGTGTTCTGGATTGCCATCACCCTCGTCCGGAACGAAACGATAAACAAACCGCCCCGGAGCCACTTCGAAGAGCGTGTAGTGCGTACGCTCATCAAGTTTTCGCTCAAGTTCTGCCACTTTGTTCGCCAGCTCGCTATTCGCAATTGCCAGAGCGCAGCTCTTCTCAATGAGCTCAATCGCCGCCATGGATAAGTCCACTTTCTTTTGCTGGATTTCGGCGAGAGCCTCGTTGATTCTGGCTTCGTCTCGCGCTTGTATGGCGGTTTTCACGAAATCGACCGCCGAAGACATGGCGGTATATGCGGTTGATAAGTCCATTGGTCGCTCCTCGGACACGGGAATGGTTTTCCGGCAAGAGTTTCCATTCTACGCCCGTGGAGCGGCCGCCTTTTTTGGGGCGCGGTATGCGTAGCCCGGGCGAAATGGTTGGCGGGATGACCCCAAAAGAACGATTACGTCCGGACGCCCCTATAATCCTTGAGGGGGGGAAGAGTCGCCCGCAAAACCAGTCTGTTGACTGGCGCGTGCGCGTCGTTCGCGGCGGATTTTCTCTAGAACCCGTCACTCGCGGTTTGCCTGGCCATCTTGTCCGCAGCATCAAGGGCGTGTCGTGCCGAGCCAAGCGCATCCGCAACGGCTTTCTCGTCAAGACGACCCTCAGTCATCGCTTTGTCAAATTCCTCGACCATTACAAGGTAGTAGGCGATGGAATTCATCAGCGGAGGGATGGCGAGCTTGTGCGCTCTCCATCTATCTCTTTCGTCGAAAGCACGCCGTTTCTGGATGTCGAGCCTTTCCCGCCAGTCAGTGAAAGCCGCATCGTAAGCAAGCCTGAATTTTCTATCTGTTGCGCCGAGTTCTCGGCAATTTCTTTCCATCGCTGCTTCATGCCAAGCAAAGCAACGATGCCGCCAATGATTGCGCTGCAAAGCCCGATCAAGGCCGTTTCCATGAGTCTCTCCTCCGCGTAGTTGAAATGGTGGTGCGTGGATTCTACGCGGGGGTGGAGGCTCTCCCCAACACACATAAAACACGGAGGAATCATGAACGCGCTTGACCTGATGATAGCCATCGTTTGCTTCTTCGTCGGCATCCTTGTCGTCCTTGTCGCCATTGCCGGACGGGTCGCTTATGACGGGATGAAAAAAGGCAAGGGTAAAAAATGAACCGGCACCCATACTCAGCGCTGTTCAAACCGTTTGACCTGTCGGGCGAAGAACTCGCCGCGCTGGAGAACTCAATTCAGGCCAACGGCATTCGCAATCCCATCACACTATATCAAGGCGCAATTCTAGACGGCTGGAACCGCTACAGCGCCGCATCCCGCCTTGGCGTTAATTGCCCGACGCAGAATTTCGACGGCACGGAGGCGGAAGCATGGCAGTTCGTTCTTGACGAGAACATGCACCGGCGTTCGCTCACCAACGAGCAGAAGGCCATCATCTACCTGACCAAGCGGCAGATGGATGAGCAGAATGTACAAGTTTGTACGCCTGACGAGAGCGTGACAAGTGTCCCAATTGGGACACAAGCTGCACCTGTTGCAAGTAATGATTCCGTTTCGGAAGGAAGTGTACCAATTGGTACACTTGCTACGAGTACCAATTGGCACGCCGGCGAGAGGAATGCAGGTGTACCAATTGGTACACCTGCTCCTTCGGCGAGAGAGATTGCGCGTGACTTTGACCTTTCTCACGGAGCGGCATCGAGAATTAAAAGGATTTCCGAAAAAGGTTCTGGCGAACTGATTGATGCGGTCAAGTCAGGCGATGTGTCTATCGGCAAGGCGGCAAGCGTACTGGACAAGCCCAAGGAAGAACAGCTTGCGGCGGCCAAGACAAAGGCGGCAAAGCCGGAAACGGTATCCGCCGAAAAATATGCCGAACTGAAAAAGCAATATGAAGAGGCGGTCGAGCGTGAAAAGGATTTGGCATACAGCCTCGAAGCCTATACGGCGGTTGAAGAGGGCGAACACGAAAAGCTGATTAAGCGTCTGCGGGTCGAAATCGACACGCTCAAATGCCGTCTCAACACTGTCACAACAGAACGTAACGAAGCCATCCGCCAGTCGGCGTGGTGGAAGTCCGAAGCCAAACGTCTGGGATGGACAGCGCCCAGATGAAAGCGATCCAACTCCGCGACTACCAGGCGCGCAGCCTCGATGCGTTGCGCGATGGCATCCGCGCCGGCCTGAACAGGCAACTGCTCATGGCGGCGACGGGCGCGGGGAAAACGGTCTGCGCGGCGCAATTGATGGAATCGGCGTCGAACAAGAAACGCCGCGCCGTCTTTCTGGTCGATCGCGTCTCGCTCGTCGATCAGACTTCGCGCGTGTTCGACGAATATGGGATTGCGCACGGCGTAATCCAGGCCAATCACTGGCGGTATCGCCCGTATGAATACATTCAGGTGGCCTCCGTGCAGACGCTCTCGCGTCGCGGATTCCCGGAAGACATTGATCTTCTGGTGATTGATGAGGCGCACACGATTCATAAATCGACGATCAACTACGTACTCGGCAATCCAGACCTGCGTGTCGTCGGATTGTCGGCCACCCCCTTCACAAAAGGGCTGGGCAAGGTATTCCAGAACCTGGTCAATGTCACGACGACGAACCGGCTGGTCGAGGAAGGGTTCCTCGCGCCGGTGCGTTACTACGTCGCCAAAGAAATCGACATGACGGGCGCAAAGACGGTGGCCGGAGAATGGGCGGACAGCGAGGTCGAGTCGCGCGGCATCCGGATTGTCGGCGATATTGTGGCGACCTGGGTGGAAAAAACCCGTCAGCATTTCGGACGCCCGGTAAAAACCATCGCCTTCGGCGCAACGGTTGCCCATTGCGAGGAGATTGCCGCCGCCTTCCAGCAGGCCGGATACAACTTCCGCGTCGTCTCTTACCGAGACGGTAACGATGAAGGCCGACGGGCATTGATTGAAGAGTTCCGCAAGCCAGACTCCGACATCATCGGATTAATCTCGTGCGAGGCACTTTGCCTGGATGAAGAAACAGAAATCCTGACTCGCGAAGGCTGGAGAGGAATAGACGCCATTTCTGAATCAGATCGCGTTGCGTCATATGAACATACAACCGGAAGTATTGTGTTTGAGCCTGCAAAGAAAATCATCAGGCGACACAAGGGTATTTCGGAACGCATGGTAACGGTCGAATCTAAGCGTCTTAGCCTGCGTGTTACTGAAGGTCACAGAATGCTTGTTCCTTTAGGCGCAAACGGGGCTAGCAATGGTCGATGGCAATTCAGATCAGCGAGAGATTGTGTTGACGTTGCAGGACTTGATATTCCCGTCGCAGGATTCGCAGAACCAGATTCTATAAGAGTTGCACAAGAAACAGGTTTGCCGATAAAGCGGCGTATTGCAGCAAACTCGTACGTTCTGCGCAAACAAGGAATGAGTTACGAGGCGGCAAAAGATGAAGCATTGGCGCGCATCACAAGTCGCTTGCAACTTAAATTCCGGCAGCCTCAGGAATTAACTCTTGATGAATGTCGACTAATCGGTTTCTGGATTGGCGATGGAAGCACAACGCGGCCTAAATCGGGAGGTATTACCTATTCATTTAGTCAATCAATGCGATATGCAAATATCGTTGAATGGTTTGACAATCTAATTGCCAGGATTGGTTTGCATGCCCAGCGCTACATTATTCCAAAAGAAAAAGTAAGCAAGGCTACAGCCGATGTAATCAAGTGGCATATCCCGCGGGGAACAGGATTTGGCAACCAGAGCAGATGTGGGATTTATGGTCTTGAGCCATATATGAAAAAAAATGGGAGCGATCTTTTCTGGGGGTTGAACAAAGAACAGTTTCTGGCGCTGATAGAAGGGTTTGAGTATGCCGATGGCGATCATTATCACGCTCCCAATCGGGACCGGCACACGCCAAGAATATCGAATACTAGCAAAGAACTTCTTGACACTTTGCAGGCAATCGCTGTGTGCCGTGGATGCCGCGCAACTCTTTCAGTTGATGATGAGCGGACAAATAAAGGATACAAGCCGCTTTACAAACTTACCGTTCGCGCAGACAGGACGTTTGTTACAAGTGCCTTTGGAAAAAAATCAGCTATTGAGGCCGGAAAAGATTCCGAACGTGTTTGGTGCGTTGAAACGCAGCTAGGAACAATAGTTACTCGTCGCTGTGGCCGCGTGGCAATCATGGGGAATTGCAAGGGCTTCGACGTTCCGGATGTGCTGTGCGGCATCGGCGCGCGTCCGCTGCGCAAATCGCTGTCCACGCACATCCAGCAGATCGGCCGCGTGATGCGCATCCACCCGGACAAGGAATACGCCATCTGGCTTGACCATGCCGGCAATGTGCTGCGCTTCCATGAGGACATGGAGGACGTGTTCCAGAACGGCTTGTCCGGGTTTGACAGCAAAAATCTGGATCAGCGTGTGCGCAAAGAGCCGACGGCGCGCGAGCGTGAACTGCGCACCTGCCCGCGCTGCAAGCAGTACATGCCGCCGAAACAATATACCTGCCTGTCCTGCGGTTTTGAAATGCCGCGCAAGCAATCCGGCATCGAGAACGTCGCGGGCGAAATCGTCGAACTTACCACCAAAACAAAAGGCAAAGCCCGGAACGGGTGGATGGCGGACAAGGATTCGGCATGGCGGATGATCATCGGCGAAGCGCTGATCCGTAAAGCGCCGGATTACCTCGGACTTGGCAAGGCCAGCCCGGACGACATCAAAAAGGCGGAGAAATTCGCCCTTGCCCAGTATCGGAGCATTTACGGCGAATGGCCGTATCGCGCCATGCGCAACGTTGAGCCGATCATGCCGACGCCGGAGGTGCGCAAATACATCAAATCGCGTTGCATCGCATTCAGCCTGAGGAGAGCGGCATGATCGACGCGATCCGCGCGGCCGGGATGAGTCCGCCGTCACATCTGCCCATGGGGCGTTTTGTCCGCTTCCCTGGCGTGGATAAGGGGCGCGGTAATACGGCGGGCTGGGCGAAATTGATTACTCCGGCGCTGGGCATCTACGGCGACTGGTCGTCCGGTTTGTCCGCCGTCTGGCATGACGGGACGGCGAGCAAAGAATCCGATGCCGCCGCGCGCGCTGAGATTGCGCGCCTGCGCGCACGGGAACAGGCGCTTATCGAGAAAACGGCCGCACAGGCCGCGAAAAACGCGCAGGAAACGATTTTACGGTGCAAGACGGGTACGCACCCCTATCTCGCACAAAAAGGCTTTCCGGGCGAATACGGGCTGCTTGACGGGGATGACCTGATTATCCCCATGCGGAACGTAAAGACGTTCCAGATTCAATCCTATCAGCGTATCCGGTTCGATCCGGAAACGCGCACTTTCAGCAAAAAGTTTCTGCATGGCGCACGCGCAAAGGGCGCGATCTTCTGCCTTGGTTTGAACCTGAAAAGCGCTGAAGAAATTTACTACTGCGAAGGCTACGCGACGGGACTGTCCATCGCGCAGGCGCTTCGCAACATGTACCGGAAGTTCTCGGTAATCGTGTGTTTCTCCGCCGGAAACATCCCCGTGGTCGCCGCCCAGTTGAGGCGTGGTGTTGTCTGTGCCGACAACGATGCATCCCAGGCAGGGATGGCCGCCGCCAAAACCACTGGACTGCCGTGGGTGATGCCGCCGAAAGAGGGATACGACTTTAACGACTTGCATCAGGAGGCAGGGATTTCCGCTGTTGAAAAGATTCTCCGGTCGCTATGACCGGCGGGGGGCGGTGCGCCCTTGTCGAGCAAGAGCACCCGGTTCATGTGTCGGGCGTAGCGTAACGGCGGGCATGAACGGAAAACCTCACACCGTGGGATAGATCGAGACGTGAGGCGTGGCGGGCGAAGCTTAGCACCACGAGATCGGAAAGGCTGAGCGGGCGGAATGCGACCGACGAGCAAGCATTTCTGAAGCGTGGCCTCGCTCCAGGATGGGCGAGGCTCCGCTCTCTCAGAGCAAGGGGCAAAACCGAAGGAGATAACAGAGGTAACTACGGAGATAGAGCGGGGGATGACAAGCGGGTAGGCAATAGATGCTATCAGCATATATTACGACGTTGACATAAATGGAAACAGCTATGACAAACGAATGCATTGAACGGGCAAGAACCGCCTTTGCCCGCTACATCGATGTCCGCCGCGAAGACGGCTGGACGGATGCACAACTGGCCGGCCTGAAGCGTCTGGCGAAATCGGTCATGACATGGCCTGACGAGAAGCTGCTGGCGCTTTATTCGGCCGGTCTGTTTGGCTCGGCCGACGAAGTACGTGATGCGTTCATCGGCTTCTGGGAGGTTGCCTGATGTGCGGAAAAGCGCCATGCGAGAAAACGGATTGCACCTGGAGCGAGCAATACCGGGCGCAATGCGAAGCGCGGGTCGTGATGCGCTGGCCGAAGGGAAAACGGCAGGCGTACTACCAGAAAGTGGCAAAAACGCGCGGGGAAGCGGCGGCGCGGGCATTGGTCGCCGCGGTCAGACAGGAACGGAAAGGTGCATGAACTGCCGTTACTGGTCGCGCTTGTGGGGCATGGCGCTGTGCGCAAGGCATCCGGAAAAAGCGGGCGACAAGGTGGTTGTCTGTGCGGATTTTAAGCGGAGAGAGGAAGCACAATGAGTCTGGAACTGTTGAAAGAATGGCAAGCGCGGCTGGTTGAATGCGAGGCGCAAATTGACCGGCTGAACGAATTGACCCGCATGGCTCCGGAATCGCCGCTGTGCGAAGCCATTACTGCCCTGATGGGGTTTGCTACGCGAACGGTGGCGAAAGCGACAGGGTTTGATCTGGATACGCTGGAAGCCTGGTGGCTAGAGCACGGGCTGGGCGATAGCCCCATGCGCGCCGGAATCGGCAACGAGCCTCTGCGCACGGTCAAAACGGTCGAGGACTTGCATGCGTTTTTGGCGGAGTTGAAGCGGTGAGAGATCCGCTGTCATTCGCGCGTTTGCTGGGGCAGCTGGATCCAGTCGCCACGAAACTGTATGTGCGCCCGAATCCCCGTCCGGCCGGCGTGATCCGGGGCGGGTCGGCCAGCGAAATCGTGTTGGGGTTGTTGAGATCGCGCGAAGGGTTTTGGACGGAGGCGCAACTGATGTTGGCTACGCGTCGGTCTCATTCGGCGATTTCGTGGGCGCTTCTGTATCTGGTTAAAAACGGGCTGGCGGAGGCGCGTCCGGACTGGACGCGGAATAGTCGTTATAAAAAATATCGGGCGATAAGGAGCAGTGAATGAATGCTTTGCAGCATCCGCGCTGGCGCGCTGATTATCGTCGGGCGACACAAAACCCGTCGATGCACGGCGTAGGATCCCCGACATTCTGGTGCAAGCACTGCGGGCGGTCTCGACGGCTTGTCGGGAGAAAGAAAGTCGGCAACGAATGGCGGTGTAAAGAATGCGCGGAGGCATCATGCTAAGGCTTTCGCCGGAAGAATTTGATGGTTTGCGCGCTCGGATCAATGCGGCGATGTCAGCCAATCACACGCCTGTCCGCAGTCAAAAAAACCGAAAAAGCAAATATGGAAATGTGGTGACATGGGTCGATGGGTTGCGTTTCGACTCAAAGGACGAAGCCAAACGGTTTGTGCAACTGCGCGAAATGGAACGCTTAGGGAAAATCAGTCGCCTGCGCCTGCAAGTTCCGTTTGATCTGCTCCCCGCGCAGGAGATCGACGGGAAGAAAGAAAGGCCGGTGAAGTACGTTGCCGATTTTGTGTATTTCGACAGCAGCGGGAAAGAGGTGATTGAAGATGTTAAGTCCGGGCCGACCAAAACAAAGGAGTTCATTATCAAGCGCAAGCTGATGATGTTTGTGCACCATAAGGCAGTTGTTGAAGTGATGGGAGTATAGGCATGGCAAACAAGCAGCGAAAACAGGAACGACCGACGGTCGAGGAGGCGGTGGAACGCCGTCGAATTTTCGTAGAAGCTTATCTGTCGAATGGACAGAACGCTACCAAGGCGGCAATGGCCGCCGGTTACAGTACGCATCCGAAGACTGCAAACTCGGCCGGGTGCAGATTGTTAAAGCACCCGGAAGTCGTGGCGCGTCTTGATGAGCGGCGACGGGCGCTGGCGCAGAAATTTGAGCTGACGACGGAGAAGAATCTACAGGAAGTTGCGCGGATTGCTTACTGCGACCCGCGCAAAATCATGGCACAAGACGGTTCAATCAAGCTGCCCCACGAGCTGGATGAGGATACTGCGGCGGCAATCGCCTCGTTTGAAGTTTCGTTTGACGGCTCGATCAAATATAAGTTTTGGCCGAAAACGCAGGCGCTTGATATGGCGAACAAGATCATGGGCAATTACGAGAAGGATAATCGGCAGAAGATTGACCCGCTCAGGGAATTGCTTGAATCGTTGTCCGGGAATCTGATCGGTGTGGCGCAATGAGCCTGTATCGTGAGTTTGCGCTGCGCTCGCCGGCTGTCTGGCCGGCGCTCGTGGCGTTCGTCAAGGCGAATGCGCAGGCCGTATTGCGGCGCGGGGGCCTGCTGCGCGTGATCGTCACCGAGGACGAGAAGAAGCGGACAAGCGAGGCGAACCGATTCTACTGGGGCGCGGTGCTGGAGACGATTGCTGAACAGGCGTGGGTCGATGGCCGCCAGTTCGACAAGGATGTCTGGCACGAATATTTCGCCCGGCAGTTTTTGCCGAAGACGGAGATGGTCATGCCTTACGGTGAAATCATCACACGCCGCAAAAGCACGACGGAACTGACGGTTTCCGAATTCTCGGATTACCTGCAACGGGTGCAGGCCGAGGCCGCCAATGCCCTGGGAGTGGTCTTTGAGTAACTACCGCTCAAAAAAACTGCTGGATGCGGCAAGGCGCGCTCCGGCTTGCATGGCCTGCGGCAAAGCCAATCACGGCGATGTGGTGGCCGCGCACTCCAATCAGTTGCGGGATGGCAAAGGCAAAGGGATCAAGGCGCACGACTACCGTATTGCCTACTTGTGCCATACCTGCCATGCGGAAATCGATCAAGGAAGCAGCCTGAGCCGCGAGGAAAGAGTCGCTTTGTGGGAAGAAGCGCATCGAAAAACGATCGGCTGGCTGTTTGGTACGGGAAAGGTTGTCACGAAATGAACCTTTCCGATCTTGCCAGGAATCTGGATAACCCGATCTGGCGGTTGAGCAATCTCTATAAGATTGTCACGAAAGGGGACAGCGAAGAAGACGGGCTGGTGGTGCCGTTCCGACCGAATCCAACACAATCGCATCTAATGCGCCGTTTATGGCATCGCAACGTGATTCTCAAAGCCCGCCAGTTGGGTTGCACGACATTCGTGGCAATTAATTGGCTGGATTCTGCGCTGTTTTCAAAGGAGCCGCTGCGTTGCGGTGTTATTGCCCAGGACAGAGAAAAAGCCGAGGAGATTTTCAGGGACAAAATCCGTTTTGCGTACAACAACATGCCGGAGGCTTTGCGTGAGCGCTTCCCTCTTGAGGCGGAAAATAAGAGCGAGTTGCTGTTTGCGCATAACGGGTCGAGTATCAGGGTGGCAACATCAATGCGATCTGGAACGATTCATCGTCTGCATATCAGCGAGTTTGGAAAGATATGCGCCAAGTTTCCCGATAAGGCGGAAGAAGTCGTTACCGGGTCGATCCCCGCGGTGCCGAAGTCCGGAATACTGATCATCGAATCAACAGCGGAAGGGCAGGATGGCGAGTTCTATCGCATTGTGATGCGTGCCTTGGATATGCAACGTGCCGGGCGAACGCTTACCCCAAGGGACTACAGGATTCACTTTTTTGCATGGTGGGAAGCGCAGGAATACGAGTTAGAACCGGATTCCGTGAAATTGACCGAAACGGATTTGCAATATTTTGCAGAGGTTGAACACAGGACAGGCAAGAAGCTGAGCGATAGAAAGCGCGCCTGGTATGTGGCGACGCGGGACGGTGATTTTTCCGGGGATGCCACAAAAATGTGGCAAGAGTATCCATCGTATCCGGAAGAGGCGTTCCGCGTTTCAACGGATGGGTGTTATTACGCCGAGCAGGTCGCCAAAGCGCGTGAGCAAAGGCGTATTGTTCCGCGCGTTCCGCTAGCGCCCGCGCCTGTCAATACGTTCTGGGATATAGGGCGAGGCGACATGACGGCAATCTGGTTCCATCAACAGGTGGGGTTTGAAGATCGTTTTGTCGGGTACTACGAGAACACGGGAGAGGATTTGTCCCATTACGTGGCGGAGATGCTGCGTAGAGGTTATGTGTTTGGTACCCATTTTCTGCCGCACGACGCGACGGCTCGCCGAATCGGCAAGGATGCGGACTCTAACCAAACTATTAAAGAGATGCTTGAAGAGTTGCTGCCAGGGCATCGCTTTGAGGTGATTGATCGCATTAGTAATATCCAAGCGGGGATACAACAGACACGTGACTGTTTTGCAAGCGCAGTTTTTGACGAAACTGCCTGTAAACAGGGGTTGCTGCGTCTTGCCAATTACCGC
>ERZ772827.654-NODE-654-length-18708-cov-21.667614_pt1 | contig 18708 bp, 19 predicted proteins | sample MGYA00580850_ERZ772827 | MGnify/ENA primary metagenome ERZ772827 (study PRJEB29015, sample SAMEA2737950) | human oral metagenome | biome: human oral; feature: human-associated habitat; material: dental | place: China | collected 2145 ...
TCATGCGATACGTCAGCCAGACATAGACATCCATCGCAATGGGCGATCCCCGCAGTGCTCCATAAGTTTGCAGATTAATCGGCACCGGTCGTTCACACAGTTCGTCGAAAAACCGTTTGCTGAGCACCACACGTGACTTCCAGCGTCCGGCTTCTTCTTGCTCTTGCGGTGTCCAAAGGCGGCCATCGCCATGTTCAGACGGGCATTCGTCCCCTGCCGCCTCGTCCAGCATGTCTGCCGTTTTTTCGTCCAGCGCGGCATCGTCCACTATGGTAATATTCCGCAACTGGAAGGCTTTTCCCTTGCCGGAATAAAATGCCGTAATCAAGGTAGAAAACAGGCGCTCCATCTGGTCAGAAAATCTCGCATTCGGCCCCAATTTGCCGCCCCCACGCTGAATCCCTATACCCTTCAGAAAAGCAGAAAGACTTTCCCCAAGTTCCAGCTCCGGCGATTTTGTCCTGACTGCTTCCGTTGTTATCCAACTCATGATGATGCGCGGATATATGCCATAGGGCAGTCCGTTTTCACTGCCGCTGACCATGCGCAACGTATATTGTCCGTTCTTTCTTTCAAAAAGAGGAGATTTCGGATTTTTGTAAGGTAGCGTGGCATTAACCAGTGCGCGTGTCATGTAGCCCAATGTACCTGCCGCCCTGGCATCTTCGGCCTCAATGCCCAAAGACTCATCCAACGCGTCCCTGACCCATTTCGGTATGGGGGTTCGCCTGTAATCGATTTGTGTCATTCCACTTCCTGAGCTTGTCGGCTTCTTCGTTCGCTTCTTTTTTCCAGCGCGCTACAACCGGTGCTGGCCCGGCCAATGTGGCCATGTCCCATCCATCCGGCAAATTACGGCAAATATCTTCGATTTGCCGTGCCCGCACATAATCATCCAGCAGGTTTTCCAATTGCTTGACGTGGTATCCGACCAATTGGCGCGAGCAGCTGTAATTCTTGCCTGCCCACTCCATTGTGCGTCCCTCCACCATGACCATTCGCGCCATCTCTATTTGCGCTGCGGTCATTTTCGGACACATTTCAACCAACGCGTTGAAAACGCCGGAAGAAATAAGAGGATGTGCTCTTTTACGCCCAACTGCCATGAATCGGCATCTCCGCGATAATCATGTAAACTAACCTGTAGCCATATCAATTTCCCTTTGAGTTGATAGTGGTCAGGGAATGCGGCGCTGCAATCGCCTCATTCCCGTCTGATTATTCACAAGCTGGCGATCTCGATTACTTCCGCCAGCCGGTTTTGCAGACTGGGCTTGTCTGTGTCGGCAGCATCCAATCCGAGCAAGAAGGCCACCAGCAACAAGGATTTCGGCCCCTCGATGGCAAACACGCCTCCGCGCAATGCCCGCATGACTGCCCCGGCCATGCCTGCGACTTTGCCCCCTTGTTCGTATCGGGCTTGCAGCGCCTGCGTAAACAGCGCCATCTCTGTCTCACTCAGAGCCTCCAGAATGGCCGCTGCGGGCTGCTGTCGTTCCATCTGCGCCCACACCTTGTCCAGCACCTGGGATGCATTCAACGGCTGCGACCGCTGGCCAAACATGTCCTCGATGCGCCTGACTGCATCATCCGGCGCGGCTTGCCGGTTTTTTTCGGCGGCCTTGGATGACTTGACCTGCTCGCGCACCGCCTTGACTTTGGCTCGCGCATCTGCCTTGCCACGTGTTTGCTTGAGATCATCCACGAGTGCTTTGGCGGCTTTGGCATCTCTGGATTCGATGACCTTGACTGTGGATATGACATCCACATCAGCCGATATATTTTCGGCAACGAGACGGTTGGCCTGCTCCGGCAAAGCCAGCAAACCCAACATTTTGGAAAGCCAGGATTTGCTTTTGGCATGTTTTTCAGCCAATTTACCCAAATCACGACCTGCGGATTCAAAATCACGCTGTAGTTTTCGGGCGATTTCGATTTGCGTCAGATTCTTGCGCTGCACATTTTCGGCAAACTGCGCATCCTGAATCAAATCGTCGGCAATATCTCGGATAATGGCGGGTATTTCCTGCATATTCGCTAGCATTGCTGCGCGATAGCGGCGCTCCCCGGCAATCAGTTCATACGTCCCATCCTCGCCGGGACGCACCAATACGGGTTGCAGGACACCCAAACGCTGGATGCTGTCCGCCAGCTCCTGCAAGGAACTATCCTCATCTTCAAACAAGGTTCGCACCTGCTCACGCACCTTGATCACATCCAAAGGCAGGCTGGATGCCTGCGGCCCGGCATTGGCGAGTATCTGATCCACACCACCGGCAAGCGCCTCCAGCGAATCGGCAAAGGCATTTGGCCGGGATTTTTTTCGGCTCATTTGTCCATCCTTTCCATAATCTCCTGACACGCCGCCCGCCATTCGCGGGCGGCCAGATAATGTCCCTGACCTTTGGTGGCCAGCCAAACAGGACGGCGCAAGGCAATCGCTTTGCGCACAGCCGCTCTTTCGGGCAAAACGCATCGGAAAATGTTGCCCTGATGGCGTTGCCGCAACATATCCAGCCCCGCCTTTTCTTCGGCGCTGCGGCTGTTGGTCTTGATCGGCAAAATGCCTATATGTTTCAGGGCAGGATTGAAACCTTGGTTACGGACGGCATAAATCGTGCGCAACAAGTCGCCCACCCCCGCCAGCTCGTAGATGCCAATCGACACCGGAGTCAATACATGACTGGCCGCAACCAGAGATGCCATGAGCCGCACGCCCAACAAGGGCGGCGTGTCAATGATGCAAAGATCAAACGCCTTGCCGAGTGGGCGCAAAGCACGTCCCGGCAAGCGGATGGCCTCGTTGTCCGCCTTGTCTATGGCCAACAAGCCATCATCGGCCCGGATGATGGCAAAGCCCTCATCCAGCATCTCCGGTTCTCGATCGGTCTTGCAATAGAGCTGACTGGCAACCAGCCCGCAAGCCCTGCCCACCGGCGGAAAAGACAGGGACAGGCTGCCTTGCTTGTCCATATCCACCAGCAAAACGCGCAGACCTTTTTCCCGCGCGTAGCAAGCCAGATGCACGCACAGCGTGCTTTTGCCCACACCGCCTTTCTGATTGGCCACAGTCAAGATTTTCATCAGCCTCTCCTTGCGTGCATGCCTCGTTCGCATTGTATGTTGTCAAATGTTTTGTTTGACAAATAAGCCTGAAACAAACGCTTACGCCGTTTCTCGTCCGCGAAACGGTACCGTCGGCACTGCACGAACTCCTTCGCGAACAGTCAGGACTTCACCATTTTACGCATAAAACTCCAATTGTCAAACAAAACATTTGACAATTACATATAATTACTTTATGCTCAACAAACAGACTGCAAGCAAAGCGTTTCGCGGACGCGAAACGGTAAAAACATTAGCGACCATCAAGCCCGGAAACGTCGCCACACGCCAAATCGTGAAGTATTTGGCGACTTTGCATTTGCTGGTGCAACTCGCGAACAAACGCGTCCGGACAAACATCCAGCGCATCCAGCCAGCGCAGCAGCTCCACCACATCGATACGCCTAGCCCCTGTCTCCACCTTGGAAACATACGACTGAGGCACACTCAACCGCCGCGCCAATTCTTCCTGATAGACATTGCAGGCCATGCGTCTTTGCCTGAGCAACGCCAGAAACAGCGCATAAACAGGATGGTGCAGGCTGCCGGACATGGCACATGAAGATGCCTAGGCTCGCGCGATATGCCATGATGGGATATGATCCGGATGATATTAGGTTTGATTTGTAATGATTGCACGATTGCACGATGCACACGGGTTTATCGATCGTGCGAAAAACAACATGCAAAGGGATAAGCAGTGTTCGATTTTTTTGTATTGGCGCAAGCATGCGCTCCAAGTGTTCACCCCGACACTCTGGCCGCCATTATCCGGACGGAGAGTCAATTTCATCCGTTTGCCATTGGCATCAACGGCAACAAGCCGTTGGCGCACCAACCCAAGACCGCGCAAGAAGCCGCGACTTTGGCGAAAACACTCATGGCACAGGGACATAGTATTGATCTCGGTTTGGGGCAGATTAATTCAGCCAATCTGGTGCGGCTGGGCTTATCGGTAGAAGATGCGTTTGATCCTTGCGCAAACCTGGCCGCCTCATCGCTCATCCTAGTGCAAAACTACCTGCGCGTCAGCAAACAAACGCACACGCCACAAATGGCGCTCAGGCAATCATTGAGCGCCTACAATACAGGCAATTTCGAGAAGGGTTTTGAAAATGGCTATGTCACCAAAGTCCTTGATAACCATCATAAACTGAACGCACGGCAATACACCGTGCCCGCCATTGCAGGAACCACTTACGATACTGCACAAAAAAGATACGAAGCAAAGGCACCTCCGGAAAAATCTGGATTCATGGTGTATGACGATAACTCGTATGAAGACGAGAATAGGCACGATGTCATGGTATTCGGCGATACACCAGAAAATGATGAAACAAGTCGCATTATGGTATTCGATGACGCGGCAAACGTCATGGCCGAACATGACTCATCAGAAAACACAAAGCCAGAAGAGCCGCTCAAGCTTCGCGCTGAATATCCCGCAGAAAACGGAATATAGTATTCGCCCGCATGGAATCCGTCACAACGAGAATCCGGACATTTTCACCAAAGGAGCCTCAATGAGAAAAAACTCGCCTCTAACGCCACTGCAACAGCATGAACGAGACAAGCGGACATTGCTGCAATTGGCATTGATCATGATTGGCCTGCTATTCATGCTCACGCCTGAACTCGCTTTTGCCGAACCGTGGAACGATGCCGCAAACAAAGTGGTACAGATATTCACGAGTGGCCTCGCGCGCACACTGGCCATTATTGCCGTCATTGCCTTGGGCCTGACAGCCCTTGCCGGTCGTCTTTCATGGGATTGGGCAATCAAGATCATTATCGGCATCGTATTGGTCTTTGGTGCGGCAACCATCGTCGATTACATCATCTCTGCCGCCGGCGGAGGCAGTTGATCGCAAGTCCGGCAATCAGGCAGGATTCATCCGGCCTGATTGCTGATTGCCAATCACGCATCATGAATTTCACCATGCCTGAGAAAGAAAAATTGCAAGTCGATGAGTTGTTCCTTGGAATGACACGCCCAGCCACTTATTGGGGCGTTCCCTTGGTCGCCTTTCTGGCGGAGATGTTTGCCGTCATCATCGTGTTCCTGGGTAGCGGCAATCCCTTGTGGCTGATGCTGGCTCTGCCCATACATTTTGTCTTGTATCTCATCAGCGCCACGGATCCCGGACGTTTCGATGCCTGGCGGATGTGGTTCATGACATTCGGACGCACGCCCAACCTCCTGTTCTGGCGAGCGGCAGCCTCGTATAGTCCCCTACGCATCAAGCGCTACGACACCAATTGAACCCCGTTTCTCGTCCGCGAAACGCTCGACACCAGCAACGTCATGAAGTTCGCATCCGCCCTCAATCGTGAAGTGCCTGTCCGGGATTTTCTGCCCTACGGCAACCACGTGACTGAAAACGTGGTCAAGACAATTGGCGGAGACTATGTATTTTGCATTCGCGTAAACGGAGCGGCACATCAAAGTGCCGATCCGGACAACATCAATGGTTGGCATAACCAATTCAACAATTTTCTCAAAAATCTCAGCTCTCCAAATATAGCCGTCTGGTCGAACATCATCCGTCGCAAGTATGGCGAATATCCTGGCGGAAAATATGCATCCGGTTTCCTGCGTGATCTGAATGAAAAATATCGTGCCCGCATGATGGAGCACACGATGATGATCAACGAACTGTATGTGTCCATCGTTTACCGTCCGCAAGCCACCAAGGTTGGTCGCTGGTTTGACAGTTTCACATCTCTCAAGGCCACGGAGCTTGTGGAGCAGCAAAATGACCATCTGGATGTTGTCGATGATCTGATCAACACGACGATGGCCGGATTGGAAAAATACGATCCGGATTTGCTGGGATGCTACGAATACAAAGACCGCTGGTTTACCGAAGTCGGCGAATTTCTGGCCTTTTTACTAAATGGCGAATGGCACCGAATTCCATTGCCCCAATCAGAGTTGCGTGACATAATACCAACGTCACGCCCGTTTTTTACGAAAGCGGGGCTGATGTCGATCATGTCGCCGACTCGCACGATTTACGGCGCGGCCCTGTCATTTCAGGAATATCCGGCTTTTACCGCTCCCGGCATGCTGGATGATTTGCTCTCATTACCATGCGAATTCGTATTGGGGCAAAGCTTCACCTTTTTGAGCAAACCCGCAGCAACCGCCCGCATCAAACGCCAGCAATCCCGATTGATCAATGCAGGCGATGTGGCCAAAAGCCAGGTTCAGGCTCTGGACGAAGCTATGGACGACATTACGAGCAACAAATTCGTATACGGCGCTCACTCGCTGTCGCTGGTCATTTATGGCAATGATGACAGGGATCTCAAGGAAAACATCGGCATGGCCGGAACGGTATTGTCGGATGTCGGCATCAAATGGTCGCGGGAAGACATCGGCAGCGCAGCCGCGTTCTGGTCGCTCTTTCCGGGCAATTTCCCGTACCGAATCCGGATATCGGACATCAACAGTCTGAATTTCGCCGGATTTTCCAGCCTGCACAATTACCCGATTGGCCGCTTGCGCGGCAATCAATGGGGTGATGCCTTGACTGTGTTCCGGACGGTATCGGATGCGCCATTTTATTTTTCCTATCACAAGGGTGAGGAAGGCACGGACGCAAAACGTCAGGCCAAACTCGATCCGAACCACAAGGAAGCGGCCAATACCATTGTCATCGGCGGCACAGGCAGCGGCAAAACCACACTGGAAATGTTTCTGGTTGCGCAAGCGCAAAAGTTCGACCGCCCGCCCCATAACCGGATGACATCCGTCATCTTCGACAAGGATTTGGGTGCGTCCGTGGCCGTGCGCGCAATGGGAGGTTTGTATTACCCGCTCAAAAACGGGCAAAGCACAAACCTGAATCCCTTCCAACTGGAACCGACCCCCAATAATCTGTCTTTTCTGGAAAATCTGGTCGGGCGGCTCTGTCATGAAGAAGGATCGCCCCTGACCGCCTTGCAGAAAGCGGAAATATCGCAAGCCGTCAAAGGAGTCATGTCCGACATCGTGTCGCGCGACAAAAGGCGGCTGCGCGGTGTTTACGAGTTTCTGGACAAGTCGAAAGAGGATGGTTTGGCCATCCGACTTGCCCGCTGGGTGCGCGGATTGGGATCGCTGGGATGGGTTTTCGACAATCCGCAAGACACGCTCGATCTGGATGCCAAATCGATCATCGGATTCGACATGACAGAGTTTCTCGATAATGACGAAACCCGCGCTCCACTGACCATGTATCTCCTGCATCGGATCGAGTCTCTTTTCGATGGTCGGCGGGTTTGTCTTTACATGGACGAATTCTGGAAACTGCTGGATGACGAAGTATTCACCGATCTTGCCAAAAACAAGATGGTCACCATCCGCAAGCAAAATGGTTTGCTGGTCATGTTCACGCAAGCTCCAAAGCAGGTATTGCAATCGAAAATCGCTTTTGCTATAGTGGAACAGACTGCCACCAAAATATTCATGCCCAACCCCACGGCAGACTACAAGGACTATGTCGATGGATTCAAAGTGACCCAACGCGAATATGAAATCATTCGCGCGCTTCCGGAAAAATCCCGGAAATTCCTGATCAAGCAGGGCGGAAAATCGGCTATCGCCGAATTGAATCTGCGCGGATTTGACGATGAGCTGGCCGTCCTGAGTGGCAATACGGCCACTTCGCTGCTCGCCGAAAAAATCGTTGCTGAACATGGCACCGATCCCGACATCTGGCTGCCCATTTTCCAAACGCAGCGCAAAATCATGCTGCAATAATCTATCTCAACTCAAGGAAACTTTCATGTGCACCCCAAAAAAAATTATCCTTGCCATAACCGTCACCATTATGGCATCCTTTACATCATCAACTAGCGCCTTCTACGGTGTTGCTCAAGAAGTAACACAAGTCATTAGCTGGGCGTTGCAATATCAGCAAATGGTGGAAGAGTTCCAGCAACTAGAAGAAACCTACCGCTCATTGAATGGAGCACGCGGCATGGAAGAATTGGTCAATAACCCGGAAATCCGCAAGTATCTTCCTGAAGATTATGCAGGCGTATTGCAGCAGGGTTATGGTAACTGGCTCGAATTACGCCAGTTACTAGAGTCCACTGAAGGAAACAAAAGCATTTATGACAGAACAAGGGATAAACTGGCAATCGACGAAGCCATGACACAGGAAGCCTATCGGCAAGCATCCAAACGCATACAAGACATTCAGGTGTTGCTGGACAAATTAAAAGATACCCCTGATGCCAAGGATATTGCCGACCTGCAAGGTAGAATTCAGGCAGAACAAGCAATGATACAAAATGAGCGCGTCAAACTTTCAATGCTTCAATCACTTCAAGCAATTGAAGCTCGTAAACTAGCTGAGCAGACTTCTATTAAGTTGATCGAATCCTTTGACCTGGATAAAAAACTAGACAAGTTGCGCTCTTCGCGAGACACTCAATACGATGGAGAATAATGATGATTCATTTAAAGTATAAAACTATTCTATTAATGATACTGCCATTGATAGTTTGCGCTTGCAAAGAAAACACTCCTCCCGCATATGATAATATAAATGATATCATCATAAAAGGCGAGCATATGACCGCTGCTCAATATTACGAGCGATTCTGCACAAACGCTTCTCCAGAAATAATCAATCACGTGCGTTGCACTGAAGCGGCATCTCAAGCTAGGATCGATGCCTTAGAAGAAAAAATAGAAAAGAACCTAAAAAGACTTTAGATGATTAATCTTGCAGGAATACTTCATGCCTCTCAAAATTAGATATGACCATTTTTATGCAGATCTCTTTGCAGAGATAAACAATTTAATTGAATCCCATATAAACGACACCGTTATTGCAGTTTCCCAAGCCATCGCTCCATCCATAACATCTTTATTGATAATATATATCGCAATCTGGGCATGGTCTATGGCAAGGGGCATGATACAAGAGCCAATTACAGACGGAGCCACAAGAATAATTGCCCTAGCAATAATTGCCAACTTAGCACTAAATGTTGGATTATACAACACATATATAAGCAGCTGGATATGGAAAACTCCAGAAGCGATGGCAAACATCATTTCCACGGAACAACCCGGCAATGGTGGAATGGATTTCTTAGATGAATTATTTTTTAGAAGCTCAATATACGGAGATTTATTATGGACTGCAGCTGAAAGGAATAAATATGGGCCATTCCCAAATCCATTATATGCCATACTATCGATACTTATGAAATTTTTCGGTTTGCTATTAACCGGTTATGCTGCTGCATTAATAATCCTAGCCAAATTTATGCTAGCTGTACTATTGGGTATCGGTCCAATATTTGTGACTCTTTTGATATTTCAATCGACAAGAAAATTTTTTGAGTCTTGGCTTTCACAGTGCCTAAATTATGTTTTTATGGTTATTTTAATTGCCGCACTATTTGCACTTATTGGAAATATAATATCTTCTTTTGTGCGAGAAGCCGCAATGACCGCAGCAAGAACCCAAAATCCAAACATTGAGTCAGTATTTATGGCTTATGGATTCATTATCATTGCATTTATATTATTGCTACAAATTGCCCCCGTCGCTTCTGCTTTAGGAGGGGGGGTAGCTATATCAACCTTAGGAGCCGCTGGTATTGCCTGGTCGAAAATATCCGGCGCTCTCAGGCGACTAACCCCGACAGCAATGGCCGAGCGTCGCCGGCAGATAATGCGTCGCCATCAGATCAACAAGGATTGGTCTCAATACAAAAAAGAAAGGCGCGCCAAACGAATTGAGCGCGTCAAACGATTCTTTGGCAGAGGCAATTCCGTTTCTCAATCATGACAGTAATATTCCATCATCATGCCCATCATGAAACTTGCTTTGCCAACGATTGGCGGAATCATTTTTTTATCTGCCTGCTCCCTGACTCCCCCGCCACCTCCTGCCGTGTCGGGCGAATATCGCCCCGTCAATCGACCCGATACGAAATCTCCGGAACATCTCACACCCAGGATTTTCGATTTCAAATACAGGGGTAATTTACAGGGATCCTTGCAGGCTCTGGCACTGTTGCAACCGCAACTAACCATACTGCCACCATCAGGCACCAGCCAGCACGACATCCTGATCGATGTGGATTTGCGCCAGGTCTCGCTTGAAAAAGCACTCAAGAAGCTTGGCGAAAACGGCCAGGACAAATATGAAGTCATCTTCAAAAGCGATCCCGCCACTCAGCGCGACTTTGCATACATCAGGTATTTGCGATGATGGATATCAAGGACAAAAAAGACAAAAAGGCAGCACTGGCAGCATACCTGAAAGAAGCCCGCACATGGGAGACCGACAAAGTCATTGCCGCAGAAAAATCAAAACGCATGGCATGGAGAATCACTATTTTCAGCGCCATATTGGCTACTGCCTCCGTCATAGCCGTCATCGGACTGACCCCGCTCAAACAGGTAAGTCCTTTTGTCATCCGTGTCGATGATTCCACGGGCATCGTGGATGTGGTGACGACACTCAAATCACAGCAAACCAATTACAGCGAGGTCATTAACAAATATTTTGCGCAACGCTATGTTCGTGCCCGCGAAGGATATAACCGGGCAACGGCTGACGTGTCATATATCGAAACCGGCATCATGAGCGCCCCGGTCGAACAACAGCGCTATCACGACTATTTCACGCCACAAAATCCGCAATCACCTCTCAACATTTATAAAGACACAGCCAAAGTCCGCATCAGCATTAAAAGCGTATCCTTCGTCAAGAAAGATGTGGCACAAGTGCGTTACACGCGCGAAATCGACCGGCCTCCCAATCGCCCCGAAGTATCCCACTGGGTCGCAACTCTTCATTTCCAATATGTCGGTTCGCCCATGAAAGAAAAAGACCGGGCCATCAATCCGCTAGGATTTCAGGTCATGGATTACCGCACCGACCCAGAATCCCTGACGGCAGTCGAGCGCAAGACACCGCCCCGGACAGAACCGACACTTACTGCCACTTTGCCGCTCCCGGCCACACCGATTCCATCAGGAAAAGAGGTTGAACCCGAAATCGATCCAGTCGAACCTGTAGAGCCTGCACCCGCTCCCACAAAAAACAATTGACGGCATCCCCATGAAAAACATCTTTTGTATACTGATTATTATCTTCGCCTGCGTCACCGCCCAGGCTGAAATATTGCCATCCCCCGGCAAACAGGATGCGCGAGTCCGCATCGTGGATTACAGCCCCATGAATGTCGTCAGGCTGAACACTTTCTATGGCGTATCAACCCACATTCAATTCAGCCCGACCGAAACCATCAGGGATATAGCCACAGGCGATGCGCTGGCATGGCAAATATCCGCACGCAAGAACAATCTTTACATTAAACCAAAAGCCAAGGAGAGCGACACGAACATGACCGTCGTCACCGATCAACGGACTTATCACTTCGTTCTGATCGTGGTTCCCTTGCCAACCAAAAGCTCCAATGCCTGGAAAGACAAGAATCTGATCTATTCGCTCGGATTCCGCTATCCGAAAGAAGAAGCCGAATTGCGAAACCAGCAACTCAAATTGCAGAAACAGCTCGATCAGCAAAAAGCCGAGAACAAGGCCATCAATCAGAAACTCGCGGCGGCCACGGCCAAAGCGGGACACAACACCAATTACTGGGTGGCAGGCCACGAAGAGGTCAGTCCAACTGGCGCTTACGATGATGGCAGATTCATTTATCTGACATTCTCTGCCAATCGGGATATGCCTGCCGTTTACGTCGCCGATTCGCAGGGGAACGAGAGTCTGGTCAATACGCATGTAATGAGCGCAAACACCATTGTCGTTCAACGGCTGGTCAAGAACCTGATTTTGCGGCGCGGCCAATATGTGGCATCGGTTGTCAATCGATCGTTCGACGGTGAATCGGGACAGGACAATACCACCGGCACAATTGCGCCGGATGTGGAGCGAACAGTCAAGGAGCATGACTGATGAGTGCAAATTCCGACAACAATTCTGCCGCATGGCGGGGCAATAATCCGGATTTTCACGGCATGCATTCGCCCCCCGAAATGCCTGACGAAAATGCGGGATTGCCTGAGCTGAATCGAAACAGGAATAACCGATTCGTCACGTGGATGGGCTTTGCCGTCATTGCCATGCTGGGCGTGGCATTGATTTTCCAGTCTTTCGACAAAACACCCAAAAAACGCGAAACAGATAAAAAGGAAGTTGCCAACAACCTGCCACGCCTAGTTGTTCCCGATCTGCCTCCGCCTCCAGTGACTGAAGCGCCGCCAACACCCGCCGCCAACACCGCCAAAAGCCCGGACAACGACTGGCTGGCTCGCAAAATGAATGGAACGGTCATGTTGCCTGGCAGCGGCAACAGCGGAAGCAGCAGTGCGAATGGCAGTGGCAATCGCCAAATTGCGCAGCAGCAACGCCCTTCCTCCGCCGATCTGGCCAACGCTCGTTTGGCGTATCTTCAAAACCTGTCTAGACAGCCCGGAGCATCCGGCAATACACAATCCGCCGCCAATGAAACAGCCTTGGGCGCATCCCTTCGTGCCACCGAAGTCGTAACCGGCAAAGCTCGCATCCTGCCGAATCGCAATTTCGTGCTGGCCAAAGGCTCATCGCTGGACTGTGTTCTCGAAACAGCCTTGGACTCATCTGTGCCCGGCATGGCCACGTGCAGACTGACACGCGACATTTACAGCGACAACGGCAAAGTTCTGCTGCTTGATCGCGGTTCCCAACTCGTGGGCGAATATCAGGGCGGTATGCGCAATGGACAAAAGCGCATGTTTCTCTTGTGGACGCGCGTCAAAACGCCTTCAGGCGTGGTTGTGAATCTGGACAGCCCGAATACGGACTCACTGGGACGCGGCGGATTGGGCGGCTATGTGGACAATCATTTTTGGGAGCGTTTCGGCGCAGCCATCCTCACCAGTCTGGTTTCGGACGGAGTCCAAATCATCGTCCAAAATCAGGATAAAAACGGTGGCAATCGCATTTATCTGAATCAGACGGCCAGCGCAGGCGTGGAATTGGTCAAGGAAATGCTGTCGCAAAACGCCAATATTCCGCCTACCCTGATTGTCAATCAGGGCGCACGGGTCTCCGTCCTGGTAGCCCGTGACCTTGATTTTTCTGACGTTTACACACTCAAAGTGCGCTGAAAATGCATGCGCTCGATGCCGATCCGACAGAAACTCTTTCAATAAAAGAGCGGCGGGAGATGCTGGATGAATATCTGGCCCCCTTGAGACCTTTTCTGGATTCGAACCTGACCGAAATCTGCGTGAATCGTCCGCAAGAAGTATGGACGGAAGATGCCCAAGGCTGGCATAGGATTTCCGCCCCCGAACTGACTTACCACCATTGCAGAAACATTGCATCACTGATTGCCTCATACAACGAAAAAAGTATCAGCAAGGAATATCCCATTCTGTCATCGACGCTGCCGGATGGCGAACGCATACAAGTAATTGTTCCTCCTGCCTGCCCTGCCGATACGGTCTCGATTACCATACGCAAGCCGTCAAGTTCCGAATTCTCGCTGGATGAAATTGCAGCCACTGGTGCTTTCATGGAAGTCAATGAAATACAGCATGATTTGCTCCCATTCGAGCGCGATCTACTCCAGTTGAAAAAAGAAAAACGCTACAAGGAATTTCTGCATCAGGCCGTCCTGGCAAAACGCAATATACTCATTGTCGGTAAAACGGGATCGGGCAAAACGACCATCACGAAAGCGCTCATCCAGAGCATTCCGAAAACGGAGCGTCTCATCACCATTGAAGATGTGCACGAACTCTTCATGGAAGATTTTCCGAACAAAGTCCATCTGTTTTATGCTCGTGAAGACGAGGGCGGCGCAAAAGTCACGCCCAAACAAGCACTGGCCGCGTGTCTGCGCATGAAGCCTGACCGGATATTGCTGGCCGAATTGCGCGGCGATGAAGCGTGGGAGTTCATCAAATCCGTCAATACCGGGCACCCCGGCTCCATTTCCACCATGCACGCCAATGGTGCATATGAAGCATTCGAGCAGCTCACTGCATTCATCAAGGATTCACGCACAGGCCAACATCTGGATAGCGACTATATAAGGCATCGACTGCATACCACGCTTGACATTATCATGTTCTTTGATCGATTCAAAATGCGCGAGGTATATTATGATCCTGAATTTAAAAGAGAACAGATCGGCTAGATATGCACTCGTTGCGACCATCGTTTTTACTGTTTTTCTGACATGGCTTTATCTGGCGGGTGGCATTTTTCTCGGCATCATCGGTCTTGATTACAACAAGGCCACGCCTTTGACCGCCATACAATATGCATGGTATTTTTCCGACAATGCATGGATTGCCACTCGGCTTGCCGGTAGCCTGGGGCTGTCAGCCGTCTTTCTGGGCATCCCTGCTGCATTGCTTTTCCGGAAACAAACACCCAGTTTGCATGGTGACGCGCGTTTTGCAACTTCCGCCGAAATCAAGCGAGCTGGACTACTAGATTCCTCCGGCATATTGGTGGGCAGTTACAAGGGAAAATATCTGATGTTTCCCGGATCGCAGCACGTCATGGTTGCCGCGCCCACCCGCAGCGGCAAAGGTGTTTCAATCGTCATCCCCAATTTGCTGCAATGGCCTGAGAGTTGTGTCGTGCTGGACATCAAACAGGAGAACTGGGAAATCACCAGCGGCTATCGGAAAAAATACGGACAGCAGTGTTTTCTGTTCAACCCGGCAGCCACGGATGGACGCACACACCGCTACAACCCGCTTGGCTACATCTCTTCCGATCCCGGAAAACGTATCGATGATGTGCAGAAAATCGCCCATATGCTTTTCCCGGACATGCCAAACGTGGATCCCATTTGGACGGCAACGCCACGCGCCTTGTTTCTCGGCATCGTGCTTTATCTGGCTGAAACACCGGGAAAACCTTGCACCATCGGTCAGGTTTTGCGTGAATCGCTGAACAATGGTGATGCTTCGGAATACTTCTCGAAAATCATTGAGGCACGACAGAAATCCGGCACGCCTTTGTCAGGCGCATGCGAAAGGGCATTGAGCACCTACTGCTCCATTTCCGCTGCCAACACACGCGGCGGCGTTATCAGCTCCTTCCGGTCGCGCTTGGAATTATGGATGAATCCGGTTCTGGATGCGGCCACCAGTGACAACGATTTCAATCTGGCCGATTTGCGCAAGAAGCGCATGAGCATCTATATTGGAGTCACCCCCGATAATCTCGAACGCATGGCTCCACTCATCAATCTGTTTTTTCAGCAAATCATCGACATAAATACGCGCGAACTGCCCGAACGCAATTCCGCCTTCAAATACAAATGCCTGCTCATTCTCGATGAATTCACTTCGATCGGAAAAATAGGCGTTCTGGCGAAAGGCATTGCCTTCATCGCCGGATATGGATTGCGCATGATGCCAATCATTCAAAACCCTGCGCAACTAGCGGAAGTTTACGGCAGGGAAAATGCCGCCACTTTCCAGCAAAATCATGCGCTGCAAGTCATTTTCCCGCCAAAGCCTTCTGAAACGCAAACGGCAAAAGACATCAGCGAATGGCTCGGATATACAACCGTCAAAAGCGCCTCCCGCTCTCGCAGTACTGAATTGTTTCGCAGCGCCAACCGCTCAGAAAGTGTTTCCGAACAGCGTCGCGCGTTATTGTTGCCACAGGAAATAACAGCTCTGGATCAGGATACGGAAATCATAGCCCTGGAAAATCTGCGTCCCATCAAGGCCCAAAAGGCCCGCTATTTCGTGGACGCGAAATTCATGGATCGCCTCAAGGAAATCTCACCCAGTTTGCGCGACTTTGGACGCAGAATGCCATCCAAAAAAGCATTGGATCAAGCCATTTCCAGAAAAGAACTCAGTGCTCCCGTGCCCATGCTCGATATTGCTTCACATATTTCGGAACTCGAACGTCAGAAAGCTCTTTCCAGCACTCCATCAACAATCCGGCGTAATTTCTCCGCAATGGATATGCCGAAGCTGCGCGATGTTAAATTCAGCATCGATTTTTCCGACATTCCATCACCACCTCCCGAATCCACTCAGGAACATATTGAAGCATGGGTGAAAAAACTGGCCGAAAGAATGGAATTCGACATTGATTTGTGAAAAGGTTCAACATGCCCGACATGAATGATATCAACACCGCCTTGAGCCATATCGATCCGGCCGATCGAAATACCTGGGTCAAAATTGGCGCAGCTCTCAAGACCGAACTGGGCGAAGACGGTTTCAATACTTGGGACAACTGGTCACAAAATGCCGATAACTATGATGCGAAAGCCGCCCGCTCCACGTGGAAATCACTCAAACCGGGATACGTGAACATTGGCACTCTTTTTTATCATGCCTCGCAAAATGGCTACAAACCATCACGCGAAGTTGCTTCCGCGCCGCGCAAACCAAAAATAAATGCGGAAACCAGAAAACAAATCCAAGCTGCCGCTGCGGCAGCAACACAACAAGAGAATCTGCGAGTCAAATTGCTGGCCCAGAATATCTGGAGTCAATCCCGAAAAGCCAGTCCAGATCATCCCTATTTGCAACGAAAGCAAATTACCGATCAGACTTGCCTGACTTCCGTGCGCCTGAATCAATACAAGGGACAAAACAACATCATCGTTCCCATTTTTTACAATGGTGAAATCGTCAATCTCGAATCCATCAGGGAAGACGGATCCAAAAAACTGTTATCTAACGGCCAGGTGAAAGGCGCATACGGCCTCATTGGAGATATTTCGAAACTGGAAAATGGCCTGTATTTTGCCGAAGGCTACGCCACGGCTGCCAGCATCCATGCAGCCACCCGTGCGCCCGTCATTATCACCATCAACGCAGGCAACATCTCGGAAGTTGCAAAACATCTGGCACATACCATCCCGCATGATACACGCGTGGTTTTTGCGGCAGATAATGATGCCAATGCCACGGGATTCAAGAAGGCCGTGGAAGCGCAGAAGCACTTGCCAAACTCCAGAGTGCTGATGCCTGCTTTTTCCATGCATGCCACTCATCAGTTCATGCAGACGCATGATGGGAAACTTCCCAGTGATTTCAACGATCTGCACGTCATTTCCGGCTTGGACGAAGTAAGGAATCAATTTTCCCAACTGAATGTCGAACACAGCACCCCGAAAAGTGAAATCGATTATCCGGAAGGTGTGACTTACACGAACGAGATTCCCGATTATTCACCAGAAAGCATGGGATTTTCTGCTGACAGTCCAGATGGTAAATCTGCCACAACAGAATCGACAATACACACCACGCTGAAAAATACAGGCAGCACACGCACATCCGCCTCGCAGGAAACAGCAAGCCAAGATCAACCTGTCAATACAATTGAGCATGTCCAAGAACAGTCGGCGGAAGCTGCTCCTATCAAACATGATTCATGGCGGCCATCTCGACTTCTTCAATTCATGCATCCGCATCCCCCCCATCCCATGCCGGATGAAATCGACAAACATTATTTCAGGATCGGTGACAACAACTACCATCACAAAAAAAAACCTGAAGTCTGCGCTTTTATAGACAAGGGAAACCAATTGAAGACCGATCTGAATTCCAGTATCGTTGTCGGCTCGCTGATCACAATCGCGGAATCGCGCGGATGGAATGCCATCAAAGTTACCGGCAATGCCGAATTCAAGCGTTCCGTCTGGATGGAAGCTTCCTTGCGCGGCATGAATGTTCACGGTTACAAACCATCCGAAATCGATCATGCCATGCTGGAAGGACGCCGAAAGGAAAAAGAAAACAGAACCAATAATGCCTCTCGCAATGAAAAATCTACCGCCTCTCCGGAAAGCAAAAGCCACAAACAATTGATGGCGGAATCATTTCTCAACGACAAACCAAAAGATGCCATTGCCAAATATCCGGAACTGGCAGGAGCATATGCTGGCGTGGAAGCCATGCGCCGGAAAATCCAAAGCGCCGGTCTGCCACAGGCTGCGGAAAAAGCCGCAATGGATAAAGCCACGGAAATTGCAGCGCACTCGATTTCAAAGGGACAAATCCCGAAGATGCAGGTTGTCGAAGAGGAAACCACAACCACCATCACCACCACCATCCATGAAACGGAAGAAACAAAGGAACTTGTGCGATGAGAAAAATCATGCTCATGGTTATTTTGTGCAGCATCATTTCCGGCTGCGCTCGCGTTCCGTTAAGCAACGAAACAGATACGCATACATCAAAACGCATTGGCCCTCAATATTCGGCAAATACCAATACGAAAATCAAGGCATTTGTCTATGCCGAACGAACTCTGGTACAAACCGACGATGGCGAACGGCTGCAATTCTGGTTGCCGGATGGCACGCCCATTCAAGCCGAATGGATTGGCAATCGCTACTATCAATTAGATCGCCTGACGATGCATTTCTTTGCTGGCAACTCTCACCAAACCATCGAAATCAAAGGGAATCCCGTTACCATGATTTTCAACACCACAGGTGTTCACTACATGGAACGGCCTGGCTCCGTCTTAGCGTCTGTGCCACAACTCCAATGACCGGCAAGCACGCCTGCGCTCCACGTGCTCAGCTCTCGGCCAGGCCCTCGATGACCGCCCCACGCGTGATAACTCTTCCCCTCGCCTG
>ERZ772827.656-NODE-656-length-18663-cov-7.696260_pt1 | contig 18663 bp, 16 predicted proteins | sample MGYA00580850_ERZ772827 | MGnify/ENA primary metagenome ERZ772827 (study PRJEB29015, sample SAMEA2737950) | human oral metagenome | biome: human oral; feature: human-associated habitat; material: dental | place: China | collected 2145 ...
CGAGAGCCTGCACCTGCTGTGCGCACGGATTGCGGGCAGCCTGTTTGAGCGGCCGTAAACGCTGTATGCCCACTACGCGCGCCGAAGGCGGGAAAGGCTTGAACCGGCGCGGATGCAGGGGGTGTTGTTTTGAAGTCAAGTACTTGGCATGCTGATTTGTATGGGTTATTTATTCCGGACAGTAGTGCGCCTGCGCGGGAATGACGTCAGTTCAATGTTTCAGACGGTCTCAAAGTTCGTCTGAAAGCCGCAGCCGGTTGGACACGGCAGCGGGGTTTTGATTAAATGCGTTTGTCTGTCATTTACAATGGGGCACTACAATGAACGGCAATATACGGAATGAAAGCAGAAAAAGGCCGTCTGAAAACGGCAGCGGCAACGAAAACCGGTTTTCAGACGGCCTTTTGGCCGCAGGCGCGGCGGCGGCGCTGTGTTGGAGCGCGGCCGATATGCTGCTGGTGGGTTTTGTGCCCGCTCGAGAAAAATACCCGCTGCTGTCGCAAACGCTGGCGGCGGATTTGGACGGCAAGGCGGATTTGGCTCTGCTGATGCTCGACGCTTCGCCCGGGCGGCTGTTTTACGGCGTTGTGTTTGCGACTTTTTCCGTGGCGCTTTATCTGGCGGCATCTTTCGGCGTTTACCGTTTGGCGGGCAGGGGGCGGGCGGCGGCGGCCTGTTTTGTGCTGCTGTTTTCGGCTTACGCGCTCTCGCCCTTGGGGCATGCCGGTTTCTACTATCTGGGCATGTCAGCGAAAACCCTGCTGCACGCCGCGCCTGCCGACCATGCACTGCTGCTGGAGCAGTTTGCCGCGTTTTATAAAGTGCTCGCCGTCCATTGGTGGGCTTCGGTGGGCAGTATGGCGGCGGCTTTTCTGATTTTGCTGGTGCAGACTGCGCGCGGGCGAACACTGCTGCCGCGTCGGGCGGCATGGTTTAACCCGCTGCCGCTTGGGGTGCTGATCGCTTTTTCGTGCCGCCTGTTTCCCGAATCCGCTTTGGCCGCTGCTGTCGGCGGCGCAACCTTCAATCTGGCACAGCTGGTGTTTTTTCTCTCCGCATGGTGCTGCCTGCGGCGCAAAAAGGCCGTCTGAAAAGCATTTCAGACGGCATTTGTTTTTTTTGGGCAGTAGTTTGGATAACGGCGTTTTCAGACGGCCTTTACCCCTACAACCTAATCTTCTCCACCCCGCCGGCGTTGGCTTTTTTGACAAACTCATCCAGCCAGTTTTCGCCCAGGATGTGCCGTGCCATTTCGATGACGATGTAGTCGGCAGGCAGGTTGTTGTCGTCGGTGTAGCGGCTTAAGCCCTGCAAACAGGCGGGGCAGGTGGTGAGCATTTTGACCGGCTCGCCCTGCGGCAGTTGTTTCAGGTTTTTTTCGATTTCTTCCTGTTTGCGGAATTTGACTTGGGTGGCGATGTCGGGGCGTTTGACGGCGAACATGCCGCTTTCGCCGCAGCAGCGGTCGCTCAATACCACTTTTTGGCCGATGAGTTCGCTGGCCATTTGGGTGGCGTTCATGGTTTTGACGGGGGTATGGCAGGGGTCGTGGTAGAGATACTGCTGGCCTTGCACGCCATTGAGTTTTACGCCTTTTTCCAACAGGTATTCGTGGATGTCGATGATGCGGCAGCCGGAGAAGATGTCTTCAAAACGGTATTTTTCGAGCTGGTCGTAGCAGGTGCCGCAGCTGACGATGACGGTTTTGATGTCGAGATAATTCAGGGTGTTGGCCATGCGGTGGAAGGCGACGCGGTTGTCGGTGCTCATTTTGTCGGCGCGCTGGCGGTCGCCGCTGGCTTCCTGCGGATAGCCGCAGCACATATAGCCCGGCGGCAAAACGGTTTGCACACCGACGTGCCAGAGCATGGCCTGCACGGCAAGGCCGATTTGGCTAAAGAGCCGCTCCGAGCCGCAGCCGGGGAAGTAGAACACGGCTTCGGCGTCTTCCGCGCTTTGCGGGTTGCGGATGATGGGGATGCTTTTGCTGTCTTCGATGCCGAGCATGGCGCGCGGGGTTTTGGCGGGCACGCTTTTGGGCAGCGGGCGGTTGATAAAGTGGATAACCTGTTCGGTTATCGGTGCTTTGCCGACGGTGGCTTTGGGTTCGGCTTTTTGTTTTTTCGTGCCCAAAGGCAGCAGTTTGCCGACTTTGTAGGCGAAATGCTGGGCGGGGAAGCCGGTGCGTACCATGGCGGTGCGCAGGGCTTTGATGGCACGGGGGCTGGTGGCGTTGAGCAGGGCTTGGCCGACGGCGGCCACGGGCGTGCTGCGTTTGTGGCCGGCATCAGATAAGTAATTGCGCACGGCCACGGTTACGTCGCCGAAATCGATGTTGACCGGGCAGGGTTTGACGCAGCGGTGGCAGACGGTGCAGTGGTCGGCGATGTCGCCGAGTTCTTCAAAGTGTTTCACCGAGATGCCGCGCCGCGTCTGCTCTTCGTATAAAAAGGCTTCGGTGAGCAGGCCGACACCGAGAATTTTGTTGCGCGGGCTGTAGAGCAGGTTGGCGCGGGGAACGTGGGTGGAGCAGACGGGCTTGCATTTGCCGCAGCGCAGGCAGTCTTTTACCGATTCGGCGATGGTGCCGAGTTCGGATTTCTCCATAATCAGCGATTCGGCGCCCAAAAGCTCGAACGAGGGCGTGTAGGCGCGGCGCAGGTCGGAGCCTTTCATCAGTTTGTGGCGGTTGAAGCGGCCTTGTGGATCGACGCGGGCTTTGTAGTCCCAAAAGGGCTGCATTTCTTCGTCGGTGAGAAATTCGAGCTTGGTGATGCCGATACCGTGTTCGCCGGAAATCACGCCGTTCAGACGGCGTGCGATACGCATGATGCGCTCAACCGCGCGGTGGGCGGTTTGCAGCATTTCGTAGTCGTCTGAATTTACGGGGATATTGGTGTGGACGTTGCCGTCGCCCGCGTGCATGTGCAGGGCGACAAACACGCGGCCGCGCACGGTTTTGCTGTGGATTTTGCCCAGCGCGGCGTTGATTTTGGCATCGGCCTTGCCGCTGAAAATATCGGCCAGCGGTTTCATCACGTCGGTTTTCACCGACACACGCAGCCTGAAATCGCGAAATGCGATAAAGCAGCTTTCGTCGTCGCGGGCTTCCGAAGCAGCCTGAACGGCGCTGCCGAATTGGGTTTTATAGTCGGTCAAGGGCGAATCGAGATGATCGAGCAGCCATTGCCAGCGTTCGCGCACGGCTTCGACATGGGCAAGGGCGTGGCGGGCGCGGTCGCCCAATAATTCGGCGCTGGGCAGGTCGGTGTCCATTTTGTCCACCGGCAGGCTGCCTGAAAGATATCGGATGAGCGCATCGCACAGTTTGAGCTTGTTTTGAATCGACAATTCGATGTTGATGCGCTCGATGCCGTCTGAATACTCGCCCAGCCGTTCGAGCGGAATCACTACGTCTTCGTTGATTTTAAAGGCATTGGTGTGTTTGGCGATGGCGGCGGTGCGGCTGCGGTCGAGCCAGAAGGTTTTGCGTGCTTCGGGCGTAACGGCGATAAAGCCTTCGCCTTCGCGCGCGCGTGCCAGCTCGCAAATGCGCTCGGCGGCGGCGGATACGGCATCTTCGTCGTCGGACACGATGTCGGCCAGCAACACCATTTTCGGCCGCCCGCGTCCGGCGGCTTTGGTGGCGTAGCCGACGGCGCGCACATAACGCCAGTCCAAATGCTCCAAACCGGCCAGCCGCACGCTCTCGTGCCCCAGCAGGTAATCGCGGATTTCGACAATCGACGGCGTGGCTTTGGCCACCGTGCCGAAAAATTCCATGCACACCGTGCGCGTGTGTTTGGGCATGGTGTGCAGCACAAAGGCCACGCTGGTGATGATGCCGTCGGTGCCTTCTTTCTGCACGCCCGGCAGGCCGCTTAGGAATTTGTCGGTAACGTCTTTGCCCAAACCGACTTTGCGGAATTTGTGGCCGGGGATTTCCAAGCGTTCGGTTTTAACAATATTGAGGCCGTCTGAATCCAGCGTGTGAATGTCGAACACGGCGGTTTCTTCGTCGTGGATTTTGCCGAAATTGTGGCGCACGCGCTCGATGCGCAGCCATTCGCCCTGCGGGTTCACCATCTGCCAGTAGGCCAGATTATCCAGCGCCGTGCCCCACAACACGGCCTTTTTGCCGCCGGCGTTCATCGCCACATTGCCGCCCACGCAGGATGCGTCGGCCGAAGTCGGGTCAACGGCAAACACCAGCCCGGCCTGATGCGCGGTTTCTTCCACCCGCCGCGTTACCACGCCCGCGCCGCAATGGATAATCGGGTGTTTGCCCTCCAAACCGGCCAGCGGCACATACTGCACGCCGCCGTGCAAATCGAGTTTTTCGGTATTGATTACCGCGCTGTTGGCATCCAGCGGCACCGCTCCGCCGGTGTAACCCGTGCCGCCGCCGCGCGGAATAATCACCAAATCCAGCTCGATTAAGGCGCGAACCAGCGGCGCGACTTCGGCTTCGGAATCGGGGTTGACCACCACAAAGGGATATTCCACGCGCCAGTCGGTCGCGTCGGTAACGTGGGTAACCCGCGCCAGCCCGTCAAACATAATATTATGCGGCTTGGTGATTTTCGAGAGCCGCTGCAAGATGCGCTCGCGCTTGGCACGGGTGGCGTCGAAACTTTCGTCAAAACGCTTCACCGCCGCTTCGGCCGCCGCCACAAGCAGCGCAACCTGCGGATTATCGTCGCGCCGCTTGTGGATTTCGCCCAAACGGTGGCGCATCTCGCCCACCAAAGCCGCGCGGCGCTTGGGGTGCGCGAGCAAATCGTCGACCAGATACGGATTGCGCTCCACCACCCAAATATCGCCCAACACTTCAAACAGCATCCGCGCCGAGCGGCCGGTTTTGCGCTGCGCGCGCAAGTCTTCCAGCGTCTGCCAGGCTTCATCGCCCAAGAGGCGGATGACGATTTCGCGGTCGGTGTAGGAAGTGTAGTTGTAGGGGATTTCGCGCATACGCGCGGGAGAAGTGGCGGGGATGCTCATGGCGGTGTCCTTTTAAAGCCGCGCTTAAGCCGTGCCGTTTTCAGGCTGCTTGGCGGGTGGCGGCGGTATTTGTTTTTCTTGGTGTCAAGAATTGTAAAGGATTTTCCCTGCGGCGGCGTGAAAAATATTTGCGCCGGCCATGATTCGCTTGCGCTTTGCCGTTGCAGATTACAGGCAGCCTGAAAAGCGCCGCCCAAAGTTTTCAGGCTGCCTTTTGCGGGAAAAGGCAGCCTGAAAGCAAAAAACGGCTTTATTTGAAATACTCTTCCGGATTGACCGGTTTGCCTTTGCGGCGCACTTGGAAAAACAGCGCTTCTTCGCCGGCCGGGCTGCGGCCGGATACCGATACCTGCTGGCCGGCGGCCACTTTGGCGCCTTCGGCCACCGAAATGCTGCTGTTGTAGCCATACACCGTGATCAGATCGCCGCCGTGGTTGAGAATCACGATTTTGCCGTAGCTTTTCAGATTGCCGGAATAAACCACCGAGCCGGCGGCGGCGGCGCGTACCGGTGTGCCGCTGGCGGCGGCAAACTCCATGCCGCGCAGGCCGGGGGTAAAGGGTTTGAGCACCGCGCCTTCCAGCGGCCGCTGCAGCCGGCTGGGCGCGCTGGATGGCAAGCCGCTGTTGCTGCCGCCGGCAATGCTGCCGCTGCTGCGCGTTGCCGCCGGCGCGGTGCCGGCGTTTTTCTCCACCCGCAGCATCTGGCCGGGCACGATGGTATCGCTGCGCAGGCCGTTCCAGCTTTTCAGGCTGCCCAGATCCACGCGGAAGCGGCGGCTGATTTTATACAGAGTGTCGCCGCTTTTGACGCAGTAGTGGCCGGGTGCGGCTTTGCCGCAGCCGCCGGCGTTTTTGGAAGCGCTGCCGGCGCAGGCGGCCAGCAGCAGGGCGGAAAGGATCAGGGGCAGGTTTTTTTTCATCGTTTTTCCCGAAGTAAAAAATTCATTCTAACAAACGCCGCCGACTGCCGCCACCCGCGCGCTTTACGCGTTTTTACAGCAAAAAAACGCCGCCGCCCTTGCAAAGCGGCGGCGGCGGCTTTATTTGAATGCAGAATTTCCACCCTTCGCGCGAGAAAGGATAACGATGCGCCCTTTGCTGACCCTGCTTTTGGTCTTTGTGGTTTTGGATGTGCTGTCGCTGTTTTGGGCGGCGAAAATAATCGGTGGCCTGGCCGTTTTCGGCCTGCTGCTGTTGGCTTTTGTTGCCGGCTCTTCGCTCTTGGGCGGCGGGCGGCTGTCGCGGATTATGCTGCTGGGCGGCATGCTGGGCGGCGGCACTTCGCTGTATCGCATGCTGCTGCCGCTGCGCATTCCGCTGGCCGGTTTGCTGCTGCTGATGCCCGGTCTGCTCTCCGACATCGTCGCGCTCTTTTTGCTGCTGCCGCTGGGCGGCGGGCAAAGCGTCGGCGCCGCGGGTCAAAACGGCTTCGATTCCAACCGTTTTTCCCAAGGCGGTTTCAGCCAAAGCGCCCCTTTTGAGCGCGGCGTTGGCGACGGCGACATTATCGAAGGCGAGTTCGTGGTGCGCGATAAAAACAGCAAACAGCCCTAAGCAAGCGGCTTTGCATATCAAAGGCAGCCTGAAAAGTTTTCTACGCTTTTCAGGCTGCCTTGTCGTTTTAAACGCTTACAGATTCGGATTAACGATAATCTTCACCGCCGATTCGTTGTTGTGGATCAGGCGCTCGAAGCCTTCGGAAATCAGCTCGTCCAACTTGATGCGCTGGGTGATAAAGGGTTCGAGATTGACCTTGCCCTCTTCCACCAGCTTGATGGTTTCGGCGTGGTCGTTGCAGTAGGCGATGGTGCCGCGCACGTCCAATTCCTTCATCACCACGCTGTGCACGCTGACGGTGGCCGGATGGCTCCAAATCGACACGATCACCAGATTGGCCGCCGGTTTGCAGGCTTCCACCAGCGTATCGAGCACTTTGTTGACGCTGGTGCATTCAAACGCCACGTCCACGCCCTCGCCGCCGGTGAGCTTGCGCACTTCTTCGATCACATCCACTTCCGACGGATCGAGAATATGGTCTGCCACACCCGATTCGCGGGCTTTGTCTTTGCGCGCTTTGCTCAATTCGGTGATGATGACTTTGATGCCTTTGGCTTTGAGCACCGCAGCCAAGAGCAGGCCGATGGGACCGGCGCCGCCGACCAGCGCCACATCGCCCGCTTTGGCGCCGCTGCGCACATAGGCGTGGTGGCCGACGGCCAAGGGTTCGATCAAAGCAGCCTGATCGAGCGGGATTTTGTCGGAAATCGGATGCACCCAGCGGCGTTTGACGGCGATTTTCTCCGACAAACCGCCGCCGCGCCCGCCCAGGCCGATAAAATTCATGTCTTTGGAAAGATGGTAGTTGCTGCCCGGGCCGGTGGGGACGTCGTCGCGCACGATATAGGGTTCGACCACCACATGCTGGCCGACCTTGATGTCGTCCACGCCCTCGCCGACGGCATAGACCACGCCGGAAAACTCGTGCCCCATGGTTACCGGCGCCGATTCGCCGGAAATCGGATGCGGATGGCCGCAGGGTGGGATGAAAATCGGCCCTTCCATAAACTCGTGCAGGTCGGTGCCGCAGATGCCGCACCAGGCCACCTGGATGCCGACCGTGCCGGGGGCTACGGTGGGCTCGGGGATGTCTTCGATGCGGATGTCGCCTTTGTCGTAAAAACGTGCTGCTTTCATTGTGAAGCTCCTTATGGAAAAAAGACGGGTGCCAGACCGCACGGCTTCCGACTGCCGCCGCACGGCAGGCGCGGCCATTATACGCCTGTATGCGGGCAACAGGCAGCCTGAAATCATTGTCGGCAAAAAGAAAAAGCAGCCTGAAAAACACCCGTCCGTTTTCAGGCTGCCCCAGCCGTTTTTCCGCCCGCAGGCAGCCTGAAACGCCGGCTTTATCAAAAGCGGCAAAGCCAGTATAGTTCGCCCCACGACACCATAAGGGAACACCATGCCCAACCGATTCAATTTCAATATGTGGCAGACCATCCGCAGCGAAACGGCCGCCGCCGCCGCCGAAGAGCCGATGCTGGCGAGTTTTCTGCACCTGACGGTTCTGCGCCACGACAGCCTGGCCAAAGTGCTGGCCTTTCATCTGTCGAGCAAACTCTGCGGCAGTACCATGGACGCGCGCGCGCTCAACGAAATCTATCTGGAAGCGCTGGAAGACGATCCCGAAATCGTCGAAGCGGTGCAGGCCGACATCAACGCCTGCTACGAGCGCGACCCCGCCTGCGACCGCTATTTCCTGCCGCTTCTGTATTTCAAAGGCTTTCACGCCATTCAGGCGCACCGCATCAACCACTGGCTGTGGGAGCGCGGCCGCGGCACGCTGGCGTATTTCCTGCAAAACCGCGCCTCCGAAGTGTTCGGCATCGACATCCACCCCGCCGCCCGCTTCGGCCGCGGCATTATGTTCGACCACGGCACCGGCATCGTTATCGGCGAAACCGCGGTGCTGGGCGACGACATCTCGATTCTCCACGGCGTCACTCTCGGCGGCTCGGGCAAAGAATCGGGCGACCGCCACCCCAAAGTGGGCAACGGCGTGATGATCGGCGCCAACGCCTCGATACTGGGCAATATCCGCATCGGCCACTGCGCCAAAATCGGCGCCGGCAGCGTGGTGGTGCGTGATGTCGATGCGCAGACCACCGTGGTCGGCGTGCCGGCCAAAACCGTCGGCGTGTCCACCAACGTCCCCGCCGACGATATGGACCAGAGCTTCAGCGCCGACGATTATCTGTTTGTGATTTGAGTTTTCAGGCTGCCTTTTCCCGCAAGGCAGCCTGAAACCTGAAAAGCAGCCTGAAACCTGAAAAGCAGCCTGAAATCTGAAAAAGCAGCCTGAAAACACGAAAGGAAAAACCATGCACCCGATTCGGGAACCCCACCAAAGCGGCATGCTTGCCGTCTCCGAGCGCCACCGCATTTATTGGGAAGAATCCGGTAATCCCGCCGGCATCCCCGTCATCTATCTGCACGGCGGTCCCGGCGCCGGCACCGCCCCCGCCTGCCGCGGCTTTTTCAACCCCGAAAAATACCGCATCGTGCTGATCGACCAGCGCGGCAGCGGCCGCTCCGAGCCGTATGCCGACATCGAAGAAAACACCACCTGGGATTTGGTGGCCGACATCGAAAAAGTCCGCACCATGCTCGGCATCGACAAATGGCTGGTTTTCGGCGGCTCGTGGGGCAGTACCCTGGCTCTGGCCTATGCCCAAAGCCACCCCGAAGCCGTGCTCGGCCTGATTCTGCGCGGCATCTTCCTGTGCCGCCAAAGCGAAATCGACTGGCTGTGCCAAAGCGGCGGCAGCAACCGCATCTATCCCGACGTGTGGCAGGACTTTCTCGCCCCGGTGCCGGCCGACGAGCGCGGCGATTTGGTCGAAGCCTACCGCCGCCTGCTCAGCCCCGACAATCCCGACCGCGAACAAATGCTCGCCGCCGCTTCGGCCTGGGCCAGGCAGGAAAGCCACATTATCTGTTTGGAACACGACCAAAAAGGCGTCGATTACTACAACGACGGCATGGCGGCGCTGGCGATTTCGCGCATCGAAAACCACTATTTCGTCCACCGCGGCTGGCTGGACGGCGAAAAGTCGATACTCAACAACATCAACAAAATCCGCCACATCCCCACCCGCATCGTCCAAGGCCGCTACGACATCTGCACCCCGCCGGCTTCAGCCTGGGATTTAAAGCAGGCCTTCCCCGAAGCCAAGCTGGAATGGACGCTTGCCGGCCACACCGCTTTCGAGCCGGCAACCGCCAAAGCACTGGTGGCCGCCACCGACTATTTTGCCGAACACGGCACCTTGTGAGATGGTTTAGCAGTAAAATCCGGGCAGCCTGAAAAGCTTTCAGGCTGCCTGATCCGACGGCCTTTGCCGTCGTCTTTTCCCTCCCACAACCAAAAAGGAAAACCCGCAATGAAACGCTTAATCCCCGCCCTGCTACTGGCCGCCGCCGTCCAGTCTTTTGCCGCCGCTGCGCCGCTCAAAACCAAGACCGTCCCCGCGCCCAAAGACTTTCCTTTCTCCGTTGAAACCCAAATCCTTTCCGAAGACAGCTATCAGGTGAAAATCACCGACAAAAAAACCGGCAAAGTGCAAACCATCGAAGACCTCACCGTCTTTTCCGGCTTTATCGAAGGCAACGCCGACGATCTGGCAACCATACGCGACTACAACGGCGACGGCCACCCCGACATTGCCGTGCGCGTAATCGGCGGCTACACCTTGCCCGCCGACGATCTGTACCTCTTCAACCCAGCCACACGTCAGTTCGAGCCCGTGCCCGAGGGCAAAGACTTTACCCACACCGGCAGCGTCGAAATCATCCGTAAAGGCTGCGTGCGCGTCGATTACAAAATCAGCGCCAGAGACTACAATCAGGACGATTACTGCTGGAAAAACGGCGGCTGGCAACTGCAGCGTCCGAACAACGCCAAAGCGCACAAAGCAGCCAAAGCCCGCCGCAAATAAGCCAATCGTTTTTCAGGCTGCCTGCCGCCGAACGGTAAAGGCAGCCTGAAAACCAAGTTTCCACAGTTAAACAAACATTCCACTCTTCCCGAAAGGAACAAGCAATGAAACGTCTGATCCCCGCCCTGCTTTTGGCCGCCGCGATTCCCGCTTTCGCCGCCGACGCGCCTACCGACGACACTGTTGTCGAAACCCACGCCGTCGCCACGCCGGACAGCTTTCCCTTTACCATCGAAGCGCAAATCCTCCCCGAAAACGGCTACCGGCTGAAAATCACCGACAAAACCACCGGCAAAGTCCAAATCACCCCTGAAGAGGCCGCACCTTTGTCCGTCGGCGGACTCAAACTCACAGACGTGGCGGACAAGCTGGCCTATGTCAGCCAAGACTTCAACGGCGACGGCCATCCCGATATTGCCGTGCCGATCAGCGGCGCCTACGGCAACACTGCCGACGAGCTGTATCTGTTCGACCCCGCCACCCGGCAGTTTAAACCCGTTCCCGACGGCAAAGGCTTCGCCTACGTCGGCGATGTCAAAGTTATCCGCAAAGGCTGCGTGCGCGTCGAATACAAAAGCAGCATCATGGACTACAGCCAGGACGACTACTGCTGGAAAAACGGCGGCTGGGAAATGCTGCGCCTGAAAGACGCCAAAGCGCACCGCCACGGCAAACCGCACCGCAAGCACAAATAAGCGGCCGGTCTGCTTTGCTGCCTTTCAGGCTGCCTTTGCCGGATAGGGAAAGGCAGCCTGAAAAGGGCAAAAAGCGTTTTCAGGCTGCCTGAATCTGACTGCTTTTTAGGCAGCCCGAAAAATCCGCTGCCGTTTCAGACTGCTGGGGCATTTATCCACATACCGCCCCACAGCCTTTCCCAAACCGGTGTGGGCAAAGCGCCGGTTTTCCGCGTTTTTCGGTAGCCTGAAAACTTCGGGCTGACTAAATTTTGAGCGGCTATTTTTTCTCCTTTCACGGCAGAACGCTAGGGGCTGTTTGCAATTGGTTTGTGAAGCGGATTTTGCGTCAGAAAGCGGCAGATGCAAGGCAAAAATGCGAACCAATGCCGCCCATTGGCGAGTGTTTTTAACGCAGCAGATGCCGTTTTATGGCGTAAAAGCCGCCGCAATACCAATTGCAAACAGCCCCTAGGCGTTTTACCCACAACTTTTCCCGCAGGCTGTCCCGCAGCCTTGTGGAATCCCGAGCATGATACCCACCGAATTTATTGACGAACTGCTGGCCAAAACCGATATCGTCGATGTGATCGACCAATACGTGCCGCTGAAAAAAAGCGGCGCCAACTACATGGCCTGCTGCCCCTTTCACAAAGAAAAGTCGCCCTCGTTTTCTGTCAGCCCGTCCAAGCAGTTTTACCACTGCTTCGGCTGCGGCGCCCACGGCTCGGCCATCGGCTTTGTGATGGAACACCAGGGCTTATCGTTTACCGAAGCGGTGCAGCAGCTTTCCGACCGCGTCGGTATGGTAGTGCCGCACGACAAAAACGCGCCGCGCGAAAATTCCGCCGAGCGTGCCGAGCGCAAGAAAAAGCAGCAGACGCTGGAAGACACCGTGCGCGCCGCTGCCGATTTTTACGCCCAGCAGCTCAAAATCCGCCCCGAAGCGCAGGCCTATCTGCAAGGTCGCGGGCTGGACGCCGACATCATCGCCCGCTACGGCCTGGGCTACGCCCCCGACGGCTGGACGCCGCTCTCGCAAGTGTTCCAACCCTATCCCAGCCCCGCGCTTGCCGCCAGCGGCATGGTGGTGCACAACGAAGAGCAAAACCGCGATTACGACCGCTTCCGCCACCGCATCATGTTTCCCATCCGCGGCATCGGCGGGCAGATTGTCGGCTTCGGCGGCCGCGTGCTCGACGATTCCAAACCCAAATACCTCAATTCGCCCGACACCCCGCTGTTTGACAAAGGCAAAAACCTCTACGGCCTCTACGAAGCCCGCGCCGCCGTGCAGGAAGCCGGGCGGATACTGGTGGTCGAAGGCTATATGGACGTGGTCGCCCTCGCCCAGTTCGGCATCGGCTACTGCGTGGCCGCGCTGGGCACCGCCACCACCGCCGAGCATGTGCGCCTGCTGATGCGCCAGACCGACAACATCTATTTCTGCTTCGACGGCGACGCCGCCGGCCGCAAAGCCGCCTGGCGCGCCCTCGAAAACGCCCTGCCGCAGCTCAAAGACGGCAAAAGCCTGCATTTTCTGTTTCTGCCCGCCGAGCACGACCCCGACAGCTATGTGCGCGAACACGGCCGCGAACGCTTTGAACAGCTGCTGTTAGAGCGCAGCCGCCCGCTGTCGGCCTATTTTTGGGACGCACTCACCGAGCACAGCGAACTCTCCACCCAAGAAGGCAAGGCCGAACTGGTACGCCGCGCCGCGCCGCTGCTCACCCAAATCAGCGCCCCTACTCTTTCCTACCTGCTGCGGCAGGAATTGAGCGAAAAAGTCGGCATCGACCCCGCCAACCTCGCCCACCTGATGGGGCAGGCCGCGCCGCAGCGCCACGTTGCCGCCAAAAGCTACCGCCTGCCGCGCGAAACGTTCAGGCAGCCTGAAAGCCTGACGCTGGCGCAAAAACAAATCCGCACCCTGCTGTTCAACCCCGACTGGGCCGACGGCGTGGCCTTTCCCGATTATCTCGTTCCCGAAGGCGACAGCGCCTGCCTGGCCGAAATGGCCGCCCTGCTGCACGACAACCCCAAGCTGGACACCGCCCGATTGCTGGAAAAATTCCGCGACGGCCCCTACAGCAGCCTGCTGGGCTACATCAACCGCAACAGCCGCCAAGACGCCGGCAGCGAAGACCGCAGCCCCGAAAAACGCCGCGAGTTCGACGAATGCATGCTGCGGCTGGTGCAGGAAATGAAAAACCGCCAAATCGAAGCGCTCAAACAAAAAGGCAGCCTGAACGCCGAAGAAAAGCAGCTGCTGTTAAAACTGCTGTCGCGCCGCTGATGCGCCTTTCAGGCAGCCTGAAAGCACAAAAAAGCAGCCTGAAAACGGGAAAAACCGTTTTCAGGCTGCTTGGCGGCGGCCGGCAGGCTAACGGCGCATGCCGCCCATCACCGCCATAATCAGCAACGCGCCGAATACCGAAGCAATAAAACCCGCCGGCTCGCCGATGCGGTACCAACCCAGCTGCTGGCCGAGAAAACCCGCCACCACCGAGCCGAGTATGCCCAGCGCGCTGGTCAGCAGAAAACCCATTTTATTGTTGCCCGGCATCAGCGCCCGCGCCACCAGGCCGATAAAGAAACCGACGATAACCAGTCCGATCAAACCCATAACCTAGCTCCTAAAGCGTGGAAAAAGCCGCACTATAAAGCAAGCCGCCCGCCGCGCAAAGGCAGCCTGAAAACGGGTTTACGAGTTTTTGCGAAGTTAAAACCCGCCAACGCCAACGCCCCGCCATGAACAAAACAGCCTATCCCGTTACCTCCTCCGTGCGCTTTTTGCGCGCGCAGCAGCTGGAATTCACCCCGCATCTATACCCCTACGTCGAGCACGGCGGCACCGCCCATTCGGCCGCCTGCCTGGGTGTGGACGAGCACGCCGTGATCAAAACCATCATCCTGGCCGACGAACACAAACACGGCCTGATCGTGCTGATGCACGGCGACAAGCAAATCTCCACCCGCAATCTCGCCCGCCAGCTTAACCGCAAGCACATCGAAGCCGCCGCCCCCGCGCAGGCCAACAAATGGACGGGCTATCTGGTCGGCGGCACCAGCCCCTTCGGCTGCAAAAGCCCGCTGCCGGTTTATGTCGAACGCAGCATCCTCGATTTGCCGCTTATCTACATCAACGGCGGCAAACGCGGCTTTCTGGTCTCGCTGCCGCCTACTGCCCTCGCCAGCCTGAACGCCCGCCCTGTGGATGTAGCGGTGTAAGTTTCAGGCAGCCTGAAAGCCCCAAAGGAAACCGCCATGAGCGTATCACCCGAACTCGCCGACCACATCGCCGAACTGATTGCCCCCTTGGGCGGCATCAGCCGCAGGCGGATGTTCGGCGGTATGGCGTTTCGCAGCCATGGCGAAATGGTGGCGATTTTGAGCCGCAGCAACGAGCTATATTTGAAGTCCGCCACACCGCTGGACGGACTGGGCAGGCAGCTAGTCAGCCGCCGCACCGACAAAACCAGCGGCGAAAAACGCGAAATCGGTCTGCCTTACTACCTGCTGCCCGAAAGCGTATTGGATGACGGCGCCGCACTGTGCGGGTGGGTGCGCCGCGCACAGGCAGCCTGAAAGCGAGTTTACGAACTTCTGCGAAGCTAAAACCCATCCCCCGCCAAACCACACCAAAAAACCATGAAACTCCACATCCTATCCGATACCCACGGCCAGCCCGTTATCCCCCATCCCGCAGCCGATTTAATCGTCCACGCCGGCGATTTCGGCAACGGGCGGCGCGGCGCCGAAGCCTTTCAGGCTGCCTGCGAACGCGCGGGCAAACCCTGCGTATTCGTACTCGGCAACCACGATTTTTACGGCGAAAACATCGGCGATCTGCCGCGCGAACTCATCGCCGCAGGCGCACCGCTGCTCGCTGAAAACCACAGCCTGGAATTTGGCGGCTACACCTTTGTCGGCGACACGCTGTGGAGCAATTTCAGGCAGTATTGCGCGACCAAAAAACAGTTCCGCGAAAACGTCGCCCTCGCCCGCAGCAACATCGCCGATTTTTTCTACATCGCCGTCGGAAAAGCGCTGCACGAGCGCCGTGCCGAACCCGAAGACTACATCGCCCGTTTCAACGCCCAGCTTAGCTTTATCGAGCAGTTCCGCCACCGCCCGCGCACCATCGTGCTCACCCATTTTCCGCCGCACCCCGCCTGCATCGCGCCGCCCTATGCCGGCTCGCCGCTCAACCCCTATTTCATCAACCAAATTGACGTAGCAGGCTTTGGCTACTGGATTGCCGGACACACCCACCACGCCGTGGACACCGTGCAAGACGGCTGCCGCATCATCATCAACCCGCTGGGCTACCCCAACGAATACGGACAAAACGGCTATCGCAACGGCTGGTTGCTGGAACTGCCCGATTAGCAAGGCAGCCTGAAAACCAAAACGCCGTCTGAAAACCCATTTTCAGGCTGCCTTTCAGACGATCCCAAAAGCAGTCTGAAAACAGGTATAATTTTTAGGCGATTAAAAACTGCGTGTGTGGCAGAGCCACACAGACTACAGCTCGCTGATAAAGGAAATATGATAGAAAAAGAAATGATGATGGAAAAAGTGATTCAACAAATTAAAGAAAATTTTTTAGCTATCAACTTGGATTCAAAATGGGAGGACATCCTTGCAAATTCCCCTGTAACCATCTCTGATGACACTCTGAGCAGAAAAGAGAAACAAATCAAGCTCAAACATGAACTTTCAGAAAAGATGGCGCATGAAAGAAGTTTGGATATAGATTACTGGATTATCAGGGATTGGGGCGGAATTAAAGGATTTCGCAAAAGTCCCGAAAACGACGCTCTGTTAGAGAAGCTGCCCGATTTTCTTGCCAGCGGAAAGCTGCCCAAAGAAGTATTTGAGCGGATTTCATCGTTTTCAAAAGTGGCTTCTTTCCTGAATCCAAAGCTGTATGCCATTTATGATTCCCGCGTAATTTTTTCTTTGAACTGGCTGATTTTCAAAAACTACGAAAACAGCAAAAAGCTGTTTCCCCAGCCTGTTGGCAGAAATACCAACTTAGCCAAATATCATCTGGATACTGTTTTTGAATTATCGGGAAAAGAGGTGGAATACCATAACGGCGAAGACGCCTATCACGAATACTGCTCGTTGATGCGGCAATTTTCACAAGTGCTTTTTCAAGATGCAGACAAACCGTATGAAACCGAAATGCTGTTATTTCAAATTGCACCCGATGCCATTATTGAAGACATGAAAAACAGTATTCGGTTATCCATCAGTATGTGATAAAGACCGGCATAACCCGAAACGATATCCAAACGCAGCCTGAAAACCGAAACGCCGTCTGAAAATCCATTTTCAGGCTGCCTTTCAGACGACCGCAAAAGCAGCCTGAAAATCGCCCAAAACCGTTTTTCAGGCTGCTCCCTTTTCTCCAACCACCTCCCAAAACAAAACCCAAAAAAACCATGATCCACCCCCTTCCCACCCCATCCGCCCCGCGCGTGCGCTGGCTCAATCTCAATGCAGGCAGCTTGCCGTATTTTTTAACGCAAAACCTGCCGCCCAAAACGCTGAAAATCGTGTTCACGCCCGATGCGGAGAGCGCGCTGCGGCTGCAAACGGCGTGGCAGTTTTTCCGACCGCAGGACAACGCGCTGTTTCTGCCCGACTGGGAAACGCTGCCGTATGAGCGCTTTTCGCCGCATCAGGATTTGGTGTCCGAGCGGCTGTCGGTGTTGTGGCAGCTGAAAAACGGTTTGGCGGACGCGCTGTTTGTGCCCGTTGCCACCGCCATGCAGCGGCTTGCGCCCGCGCCGTTTCTGTTGGGGCGCACGTTTTGGCTGAAAACGGGGCAGCGGCTGGATATTGCTGCGCTGCGGCAGAATCTGGTGGAAGCGGGTTACAGCGCGGTGTCGAATGTGGTGGCGGGTGGCGAGTTTGCCGTGCGCGGCGGGATTGTGGACTTGTTCCCCACAGGCAGCGACACGCCGTATCGCATTGATTTGTTTGATGATGAGATTGACAGCATCAAAACGTTTGACCCCGACAGCCAGCGCACCATCGCGCCCGTGTCGGAAATTCGCCTGCTGCCCGCGCACGAGTTCCCCACCGACGACGCGGCGCAAAAGATTTTCCGCAGCCGTTTCCGCGAGGAGGTAAACGGCAATCCGAACAATGCGGCGGTGTACAAAGCCGTAAGCGGCGGGCAGTTTGGCGCGGGGGTGGAATATTATCTGCCGCTGTTTTTTGACGAGGACTGCGCGACGCTGTTTGACTACATCGGTGGCGACGCGCTGGCGGTGTGCGTGGGCGATGTGCACGCCGAGGCGCGGCGGTTTGAAGCGGAAGTGAAATCGCGTTTCCAAATGGCGCAGGGCGACGAAACCTATCCGCCGCTGCCGCCGCAGCATCTGTATCTGGCGGCAGACCAGTTTTCAGGCTGCCTGAAAGCCTATCCGCAAATCCACCCCGAATTGGGCGGTGGGGCGTTTGCGCTGCCCGATGTGGCGGTGAACCGTCAGGCGGAGCAGCCTTTGCAGGCCTTGCAGGATTTTCAGGCTGCCTTTAACGGGCGGATTCTGCTCACCGCCGAAAGCGCGGGCAGGCGCGAAACCATGTTGGGCTTTTTCGCGCAGCACGGTTTGAAACCGAAAAGCGTGGACGGCTGGCAGGCGTTTTTGGAGAGTGATGAGAAGCTGTGCATCACGGTAACGCCGCTGGCGTACGGGTTTCGGCTGGGGCAGCCTGAAAACGGCGTAGGTCGGATTCTTGAATCCGACATTCCTGCAGCGTCGGATGTTTTGTCGGATACGAGTATCCGACCTACGGGCGTTTCAGACGGCATCGAAGGCAGCCTGAAAGCCCAAGTCCGCCCGCGCTACACCGACGGCACGCTTATGCACATCGGCGATTACGTTCGCGTAGAACAGGCATGGCACGGACGCATCGTCGCCCTGTTTGATCTGAACGAATACGGCGATGAAAGCCTGGCAGGTCTGGCAAACGGCATTATGGTCAAGTTTGACGAAGCAGGCTTGGTGCACTATGAAAACGAACAGTTGGCAGACGAACTTACCTTTATTGCCCGCGCCGACAAGCAGCCTGAAAACGGCGTAGGTCGGATTCTTGAATCCGACATTCCCGCAGCGGCGGACATTTTGTCGGATACGGGTATCCGACCTACGGGTGTTTCAGACGGCCTTTCAGGCAGCCTGAAAATCGCCCTTATCACCGAATCCGACCTCTACCAATACGTCGCCAAAAGCCGCAGCAGCACGCGGCGCAAGAAGCACGCCGCCGTGTCCGATGGTTTGTTGCGCGACCTTGCCGAAATCAGCATCGGCGACCCCGTCGTCCACGAAGAACACGGCATCGGGCGCTATATGGGCTTGGTAACGATGGATTTGGGCGGCGAAACCAACGAAATGATGTTGCTCGAATACGCGGGCGAAGCGCAGCTTTATGTGCCTGTTTCGCAACTGCATTTAATCAGCCGCTACT
>ERZ772827.659-NODE-659-length-18628-cov-3.431594_pt1 | contig 18628 bp, 16 predicted proteins | sample MGYA00580850_ERZ772827 | MGnify/ENA primary metagenome ERZ772827 (study PRJEB29015, sample SAMEA2737950) | human oral metagenome | biome: human oral; feature: human-associated habitat; material: dental | place: China | collected 2145 ...
ACAAGCAATTATCATTATTAAATGAATTAAACGATATAATATTTTATAGATTTTGTTTAATAAATCTTATGTTTTGAATAATGATTATTATATCTTTGGGCGATTATTTTTAGAATTAGTTATGAAAAAACTCGTTATTAGCGCATCATTACTGGCTGGTACGGTGGTCTTTGCAGGAGGATTTAAGGTTTCTCTGCAAGGCGTAAGGCAGCTAGCGATGGCACACACTTCAGCACACGCAGAAGACGCCAGTATTGCATTCTTTAACCCTGCGGGGATGTCATTTATCCCCTCAAAACTGAGTGTAGTAGCGGGAGGCTTCGGGGTAACCTCTACTATTGAGTACCAAAACCCGCACACACTGGAGAATCACAAGACAAATAACCCTCTGGGCACGCCGCTCTACGCTGCGGTCGCTTATAAAGTGGTGGATGAGGTCTCTGTGGGCTTCAGCTTCGCTACGCCGTTCGGAAGTACGGTAGATTGGGGGGAAGAATGGAGTGGTAAGGATATCGTACAGAAAATGCAGCTGAAAAGTTTCTTTTTTCAGCCGATGGTATCCGTAAAACTGGCGCCTTGGGTATCGCTGGGCGGTAGCTACATCTACGCAAAAGGTTCGGTAGATTGGGATAAGGCGGTTACCCTACTCGGAGGAAGTCTAAACATAAAAGATGAGAAAGCCAGTGGAAGTGGCTTCGGTCTGGGTTTCTATTTTCAGCCTGATGACAATCTGAATGTGAGCATTGCGTACAGAAGCCCTGTGGATATGAAAGCGGAGAACGGAAAAGTGAGCTTTAATGTAGCACCAAGCCTCTATTCGGTGCTCGGGCTCGATGCAAATGGGCAAGATTCCTTTAAAGCAACCCTCCCATTAGTGGATGAATACACCCTTGCCGCTTCTTATAGAATTACACCTAAGTGGAAAGTGGCAGCGGACTTCAATTATACGGGCTGGGATGGCTATGATAAGCTTACCCTCGATTTTGAAAACGCTAAAATCGGGAACCACCCGAGCGACCCTACCGTTTTGGTGTCCGACAAGAACTTTAAGAGCACGAGAACCGTTAGACTCGGGACGGAATACAAATTTAATGAGCTCATCACGGGGAGATTGGGCTGGTATTGGGACGAATCTCCGTACGCGGACAAAGATTTTATCCCCGAAACGCCTTCATTTAATATGAATGTTCTCACCGCTGGGGTAGGTTTTAACTTTAAATCCTTCGGAATCGATTTGGCAGCGGCAAGAGCCTTCCAACAAAGCAGAAAATTTAATAACGAACAATACAACTTCTCTGGACAAGCGAAATCGAAGGCTTACTACTTCGGCTTGGGCATCAGATATAACCTCAAATAAGAAAAATGATATGAAAAAGATAATTATCAGTACGGCAATAGCAGCTGTATTCCTGTCTGTACAAAGCTGTAACAGTACAGACTTTGACCAAGATGTAGCAGATATAAAAGTAACTAACGGCGATGCAGATTTTAGCAGATATATCGCGCTCGGAAACTCGCTAACCTCTGGTTATAGAGACGGTGCGCTCTATATAGACGCACAGAATGAATCTTATCCGAACATCATCGCCCAACAGATGAAACTTGCAGGAGGAGGAGAGTTTAAACTCCCTTTAATGGCGGATAATAATGGGGGAATTGTAGTTGGAGCGGATGTTATCCAGCCTACGAAACTCTATATTCAGTCGTTTATCAAGGGTTCGCCTGTCATTAGCAAAGTAGATGCGGTTCCTACAACCTCACTTACAGCTCCACTCTCTGGTGGCTTTGGAAATATGGGGGTACCAGGAGCAAAATCCTTCCACTTAGTAGCAGAGGGCTACGGAAATTTGGCAAATGTGGCTTCTGGCAAGGCAAATCCTTATTTTGTTCGCTTTGCCTCTTCCGCCTCTACCAGCGTTTTAAAAGATGCTGTGGCACAAAAGCCTACATTTTTCTCGCTTTGGATTGGAAATAACGATGTCCTCAGCTATGCGACGAGTGGAGGCGTAGGAACCAACCAAACCGGCAATTATAATGCGGCCACCTACGGCAGTAATGACATCACCGATCCAAAAGTCTTGACAGCAAGCATAAAAGCAATAGTAGAGGGGATGAGAGCAGCGGGCGCAAGCAAGGGAGTGGTGGCCAATATCCCTTCGGTAACGGATATTCCTTTCTTTACAACAATACCGTATAATCCAGTACCATTAACTAAAGAAAATGCTGCAGTAATTAACGGAGGACTTGGAAGATTGACCCCTATATTAAAGGTATTAAAAGCTGATGACAGGCTTCAAACCTTGAAAGAAGGGCAAAATCCTGTATTGATTAAGGATGAATCTCTCAAAGACCTTTCAAAACCGATTAGCTTTATGCTCAAACAGAGTGGAATCCCAGCTGAACTCGCTAATTTCCTTGGGGATACTTTCGGACAGGCAAGGCACGCGACTAGTGAGGACTTAATTCTCCTCACTACAAAGGCAGAAATAGGCACACCAGTAACGCTCCCAAGCACAATACCCGCAACTTATGCAAATATGCTGAACAAACACGGAATAACCTATCCTTTGGATGACAAATATGTGCTTACAAAGGCTGAAATTGAGGAAATAAAGACCGCAACTACAGCTTATAATGCCGCAATAAAGTCCCTCGCTGATGAATATAACCTCGCTTTCGTAGATGCTAATGCTAAAATGGTGGAGCTTGGAAAAAATTCGGGCATTAAATGGGATGGAGTAAATTACTCTGCGAAATTCATTACTGGTGGAGCGTTTTCATTAGATGGTGTTCACCTCACAGGCAGGGGCTATGCCATTATCGGCAATGAATTTATAAAAGCGATTAATGCAAAGTACAACTCTACCCTCCCACAAGTAAATCCTAATAAGTATTCAGGGGTTACCTTCCCAAAGTAGAATAGCTTTTTTATCATTTGTGTTAAATTTGAGCCTTGCAGCTGGTAACAGTTGCGGGGCTTTTTATTCCTCTCGTAATGACTGGAAATAGTATTATCCCTTTCTTTTTATTTAATTTATCTTTTATCTAACCTGTAAAAATATGTCCGAGCCTTTCAGCTCGGACAGTATAAGGTATATATATCATCAGCTTTTACTATCGGGCTACCCATCCCAATGGGTCAAGAGGATTTTTACCATCCCATATCTGGAAATCTAAGGTATGAGAGCCATCATAATCCTCAGCTATGGTTCCAATAACTGTCCCGGCGGAAACCTTTTGCCCTGCAGAAACCCGAGTAGAACTTAGATTTGAATAAATGGTAAAGTAGTTTCCGTGCCTTACCATTACATTTTTCGTCCCTCCTTCTACGAAGACTTTGCTCACCTCTCCTGGGAAAACACATTTGGCAGAAGAGCCTGGAGGTACGGAGATTTTAATCCCGATATTCTCCTCTATAATATTCTTAAAAACAGGATGAGGACGCTTCCCGAAGTAATGGGTAATCGTCCCCCTATCCACTGGGAAACCAATACGCCCACGGTTCTCGGCAAAGTTGCTCCCCGCTACGGCACCCACACCAAAGCTGGTCATTGTCTTGGCTTCGGCAGCTTTTTTGGCTTCTTCGTTTTTCTTAGCAAGTTCAGCTTCATTTTTCCTTGCGAGCAAGGCTTTCTCTTCTGCTGCTTTTCTCCTATCTTCTGCTTCTTTTGCTTCCTTTTCAGCGGCTATACGGCGCTCCTCTGCTCGTGCGCTGGCATCTGCTTTTGCAGCTTCCTCGGCTTTCTTCTTTGCATCTTCCAGTTTTTTTCTTTCAAGCTCGGCAAGTCTCTTTGCTTCGGCTTCAGCTTTTGCTTTCTCTCGTGCTGCTTCTTCCAGCTTCCTTCTGTTCTCTGCTTCTATTCTTGCCTTTTCTTTTTCAGCTGCAATCTTCGCAAGGCGGATTTTCTCTTCTCTCTCCTTGCGCTCCGCTTCTTCCTTAGCCTTTGCGATTCGTATTTCTTCAGCAATAATCGCCCTTATCTTAGCCTCAAGTGCTTTTGATTCCCTCTGCTTCTGATGAATCTCAGCAGTGAGCTTTACTTCATTCTTCTTAAACTCTGCAAGGAGATCCTCCCGCTGCTTTCGCTCTACCTCTATCGTTAGGAGTTCTTTCTTTTGATTGGTGAGGAGCTGCTCTTTATCTTTTACGATTTTCTGACGGGCTTCTATCGTTTGTCTTAGCTGCTCTGCTACACCCATAATCTCCGCAGCTTTGTTCTCCTGATAATTTGAATAGCTCTTTAAATATTGTACGCGGCGCAATGCCTGTCCGAGGTTTTTCGCAGAGAGAATAAAGGTTACCTTATTCTGAACGCCCTTGTTCTTATACGCCTTTACCAATACATCTGCATAGTTTTTTTGGATGACCTCAAGCTCTTTTTTCTGGCGATTGATTTCTAATTGTTTCAGGTAGATATCCTCTTCCAAAATTTTCTTTTCTTTCTGGGTATTGTTCACAACCTTCTCCCGAAGTACAATTTTTTTATTGACTTCATTGAGGTAAGTGAGCGAAAGTTTCGCTTCTTTCTTAGTTTCAGCTAAGTTTTTATTGATTTCAGCGATTTGCTTTTTGAGCTCTGCATTTTGTCTTTGAAGTTCTTCCTTTCTTTTCTGAGTTTGACTAAAAGCTGAAAGGGAGAATAATGCAATGATGAGGAGACTTATTCTTTTTATCATTTAATCTCGATTTTAGTGTAGTTAGAAGGCACAGAATAGGGAGTTTCCATCCTATTGAAGTCAAATTTCGTATTTTCTATACGAATCTGACCATTTTTTTCTCCTTTTATAATTATTTTAACAGTCTTTGGGAGGCGTAATGAGCCGTAATCTGCCCAATTTTCATAATACACTTCAAGTTGATTGCCTTTACCAGAGACTTCTCTCACTTCAATTTTCTTTAAATCCAGAGCTGAGCTGTATTCTAAGCTCATCTGATAATCAGAATCCTTAATTTTTTGAAGCTTTTTCGTCTTCAAACTAAAGCCAGAAGGAGTTTCATCCAGAATAAAATCGGCTTCATTGATGGGAACAAAGGTACGCCCAATCAGTAAACTCTGAAAAGCCTTATAATTGATAAAATCTACATTGAGCAAGTTATTCAGATAGCTAAAATCCGATTCTATATAGGTTTTATTCCACTTCTCATAGCCCTTTATCCCGTCCTCTGTAGCCACTCCTCGAGCTACATTAATGAATATTGCCGCAGCATTGAGCCAAACCTTTTTATCTTTTTCAATATAAATGGTTGCATCTATCATTGGGATAAACCTGCCCATATCTACACTAATCTGGCTGTTTATTTTAAGCTGCTCAAAGGTTTGTTCTTTCTTCATTTCCTTAAAAAAGGAAGTTGTGCTCACCTTCGGCTGGGCTTCCTTAGTCGTAGCCTGTCTTGTCTTACACGAAATAAGGAATATTGAAAGTAGGGATAAAAAGATATGTTTTTTCATTTGCTAAACTTAAAACAAGTTGAGAGTTCAAACCAATTTAAACTCTCAAACATTTTGTTGAACGGTATTTTCTGAATTTTATTGAGAAAGGAAATCAAGAACCGAGAAATCTCCCAAAGAAATCTCCCTTGCTACGCCGTAATACTGGGCATTATTCCCAATCATAGAATTGCTGAGGTTTCCGTGATTGATTATCGTCTTCTCCTGAATAAGCGAGGTTTCGATATTGGAATTAATCACCTTTGTACCCTTTCCAAGAGAGACATAAGGACCAATCTTAGAGTTAATAATCTCTACATTCTCGCCAATAAAGCACGGTGGAATGATAAGGCTGTTCTCAATCTTCGCAGAAGCGGGGTGCTTTGCCATATTGTTCTTTTCATATTCAAGGATTTTCCCATTGGTTTCCACTGTTGCGTTTTTATTACCGCAATCCATCCAGTCATCTACCTTTCCGAGGGAAAATTTAGCTCCTTTCTGTCTAAGGTTTTCAAGGGCTGCGGTAAGCTGGTACTCTCCTCCTGCTTTTATATCGTTATCTATAAGGTAGTTTATCTCTTTCATCAGGTTCTCTGCGGATTTAAAATAATAAATCCCAATGATTGCCAAATCTGAAACAAACACTTGAGGCTTTTCTATAAAGTCGGTGATAAAGCCATAATCATCTAATTTAACTACGCCAAAAGCAGATGGGTCTTCTACTTTTTTTACCCAGATAACGCCGTCTGAATTTTTATCTAATACAAAATCTGCACGGAAAAGCGTATCTGCAAAAGCTACGATAACATCTCCCTGCATAGATTTCTCTGCACATTTAATCGCGTGAGCCGTTCCAAGTGGCTCATCCTGAGTATAGACAGAGCCTTTTGCACCGAGACTTTCCGCAATATGGATAAGAGAATCCACCACTTCCTGACCAAAATCTCCGATAATAAATGCGATTTCTTCTATGGGTTCGCCCGCTACTTTGGCAATATCTTCTACCAACCTTTGTACGATAGGCTTGCCTGCAATAGGGATTAGGGGCTTAGGAACGGTTAAAGTATGGGGTCTTAGTCGGGAGCCTCGCCCTGCCATTGGCACTATAATCTTCATATCTTTTATAAATTTAAACTTATATTTTTATGCTCGGCAAAAGTATAAAAAAATATACTTGAGCCTGTCCTTTATTATATGATATATATCCTATGAATTAAGATATTCAAAGTATTGCTTCAGAATATCGGCATTGTTTTGTTCGCCCGTCATTACCTCTAATATTTTTGGTTGGGCATCTGGCTTGAAGAAATTATCGAGAATGCGCTCAAGTGTTACTTCATCTTCTGCTTTTGCATAGCTGAAGCCAAAGTGTTTTGCCAGATGTTCAGCGGTTTTATTATGCTTCGTTGTGATAAATTCTTCCAATACATTTTCATTTGCCTGCGTAGGACCAGGGATAATCTTAAAGATATTCCCCTCAGAATTATTAAATAAAATAATCCTCGTAAAGGGAGGAATATACTGGTTCCACAGTGCATTAATGTCATAGAAAAAGCCCAAATCTCCTGTAACGAGCAGTGTAGGTTCTGGGTTCTTCATAGCATATCCCATAGCCGTAGAGGTGCAGCCTTCTATACCGCTCACGCCTCTGTTGCAACTGATGCGGTAGTTTTGGAAATCAAACAGCTGGGCATAGCGAATCGCCGAGGAGTTTGAGAAATGAATATGATAATTCTCTGGGACTTTTAGCGGTAAGATGCTGAATAAATAATAGTCCGAAAAGCCTATTTTCTCCGTATATTCTAAATGTTTGGCATCTTTCTTTTCTTTAAGAGATTCCCAGAGATTGTAGTAAGCGCTCGGTTCAAGGCTGATTCTCTGCAAGAGATTTGAAAAGAATACCTCTGGCTTTGCTTTCACTTTCTCGGTGAGGCAGAAGTAAGTATCAGGGTGCCAATGCTCATCTATATGCCAATGTTTCTCTGGTTGTGCCTTTCTCAGAAACTGTTTTACCTTTTTTGAGACGATATTCTGACCTACGGTAATGAGCAAATCGGGTGAGAAGTGCTTATAATCCTCTTCATTAAAACCGAAGATATATCGGTCTGTATGACTAAAAAACTTGGGATGATGAAGGTTAGAATTCGCTTCGGTGAGGACCACCGCCGAATGATTTTTCACCAGCTGTGCGAGCTGAGCTTCCAGCTCCTCAGTATAGGGGCGTGTACCTACGAGTATCAGGATTCGCTTTGCGAGGTTCCACTCGGCTACGAGGCTCGCAGGGAGGTCATATTTCCTCTTGGGGATTGTATTTTCTACTGAGGGGAAATAAGGAATTTCTTCTGAGAACAAATACAAAGGTTCCTTTAATGGAATATTAATATGCACTGGACCTTGCTTCTCGAAGCAGAGTTCCACTGCGGTTTTTATCGCGTTGAAGTTATATTCATCGGCATTATCTTCATCATCATCCAAAAGCTGAAAATCTCCAAAAGAATGCTGCTGATAGAGATTTTGCTGCCGTATGGTTTGCCCATCGAATATATCCACAAAATCATTTGGTCTATCAGCGGTTATTAAAATGAGCGGGATGTTTTGGTAGAAAGCCTCTGTAACGGCGGGGGAATAATTAGCCGCCGCCGAGCCACTGGTACAGGTAACCGCTACGGGCATTCGAGTGCTTTTTGCCATTCCGAGGGCTACGAAAGCGGCAGACCTCTCATCTACAATGCTAAAACAATTAAAGAAGTCGGTCTCGGCGAAGTGTATCGCTATCGGAGCATTGCGCGAGCCTGGTGAGATTACAGCGTCTGAAATTCCATATTCTTTAAGGATATGTGCCAGAATCTGCACACTTCTTTTGGTGGAATATCTTTTCATTCGTTAGAGCATTCCCAGTTCAAATTTCGCTTCCTCGCTCATCATTTCTTTATTCCAAGCGGGCTCGAAGGTAAGGTCGAGCGCTACATCATTCACACCCTCTACTTCGCCTACTTTTTCTTTTACCTCTGCGGGCAGGGATTCTGCCACAGGACAGTTGGGCGTGGTAAGGGTCATTACGACTTTTACATCGCCTTCTTCGGAGATTTGTACATCATAAATTAATCCCAATTCATAGATGTCTACTGGGATTTCTGGGTCATAAACGGTTTTAAGTGTCCTGATAATATTCTCGCCGAGCTCGGCGATTTGTTCGTCTGTATATTTCATTTTCTAAAAATTATTTTAGTCTCCGCTGCGTTTCAGTAGGTCTTCCTGCCGAAGCCGTCGGAAAATATTCGCCAAAGTTAATACATCTTTTTCACAATAGGCTACTATCCTTGGCAAATCTCGCTCTTTGTAATAGATTTCTGCTACCATAGAGCCGTCTATATCGTCCTTTGGAGTGGGCACATTGAAGATATGCGCCATCAGCTCCAGAGAGATGAAGCTCTTATAATCGCCAAATTTCCATAGCTCCATTGTATCAAGGTGTGGGATTTCCCAAGGTTTCTTCCCGAACATTTGGAAGGGTACGGGCGGTTCTAAGCCATTGATGAGGAAGCGGCGGGCTACCCACGGAAAGTCGAACTCCTTACCGTTGTGTGCGCAGAGGATTACATTCATCAGCCTTGGGCTATTGAAGATTTGCCCGAATTCTTCCAACAGATTTTTTTCATCTTTACTATAGAAACTTTTGATTTTGAGTGTCTCGTTTTTATCCATCATACCGATGGAGATGCAGATAATTTTTCCAAATTCCGCCATTACACCAGCTCTTTCAGGGTAAAAATCCTCTGCCGAAATCTCCTCTCGCCTCTGCGAGAAGGTCTTTTTTGCCCAGAGTTTTTGACTGTCTTCAGGCAGGTTTTCCCAGTTTTCGTACTGCGGTACGGTTTCTATATCGAGGAAAAGGATTCGTTCAATCGGTATATTTTTAATCATTTGCCTGTTTCTGATTTCTGATTCTACTGAGGGTCTCCTGCGTAATGCCGAGGAAAGACGCGATATCGCCCAACGGAGCTCGGAGGAGTATGCTGGGGTTTTCTGCCAAGAGGGCATTGTATTTATCTCTGGCAGTCATATACTGGAAGTACGCCAGCCTTTTATTTTTCTCTAAAATAATGTCTTGTAGGATGTATCTCGTGAAGTTCGCCACCGTAAGAGACACCTTGCAGCGCTCATCAAGCTGGGTATAGTTGCAGTACCTCACGCGGGTGTTTTCCAATGCCTCAATATCGTAGATGGATGCCTCGCGCTCAGCGAAGTTAATAATCGGACTAAGCACGCTGCCCTCCACATAGAATCCTGCGGTAATATCCTTCCCCTGCTCGTAATAAAAGGTGCGGAGAAGACCCTTTTCTACAAAATAGACATTCTGCTGATGGCTCCCTGCAGCGGAGAGCACCTCGCCTTTTTTAATCGATTTTTCTTGGGTATAGTCGTCCAGAAATGCCTTTATATCAGTGTCGTTAGACATTATGGAAGTTAATTTCTCTTGGAGCGTCATCGGTGATTATTTCCACAAAAATAGATATTTTTCTTTTGTATGGACGATTTCTACACTACCTTTTTCTACTTATCTGAGCATTAAATAATATTAAAAGGGTTTCTGTCCCCTATTAGAAACAGAAGTCTCCCGGCAAGGCGCGGGGAGACTTCATTAACACAAACTAATATGATGAAAAATATCATTCTACGATGTTTCAAGGTGGGTTTTATCCGCCTTAAAGAGGCTTTTAACCTTAACTTTCAGTGCAATCCACCCCAACAAAAAGTAGATGAACGACTGCGCAAGGAGCTGTAGATAGAAGCCATTGGTAAGGCTGCTCTCGCCCTTCTGTATCAGCAATATTTTCAGCGCCTCTAAGTAGGGCGTGAGCGGGATAATATTCGTTAAATACCTCAGTGCTGTGGGCATAGAATAGACAGGCCAAGTAAATCCGCTGACGATAAAAGCAGGCGAAGCGATCACCATCAGTACCTGAGTAGCCTTTAGCGGGTCAGGCACGAGGATGCTGACGAAGACCCCAAGGTTGCAGGCCGCCAAAACGAAAACTGCGGTTACCCCAAAGAAATGCAACGAATCTTCGGGAGTAGGGAGCTTAAAGAATAAGCTGAACGCATAGAACATCAGGAGATTAAAGATAGAGAAAAGCCATATAGGGAGGCTTTTAATCGCCATAATAAGTGCGGTATATCGCTGCTTTCCATTAAAGTCCGTGATGAAGCTCGTACGCTTGAAATCCTCTGAAAATGAGACCGCCATAGCCAAAAGAATCACTTGTTGCAAGACGACCGCCATTAGCGGTGGCCACATAAATACGAGGTAGTTGCTCGTGGTGTTATAGAGGGTGATGTAGTTCGTCTTGAAGGGCTCCATCTGAGATTTTGCCTGCTCGGAAGACATCCCCCTACGCTGCAGTGCTTTTATCTCTGCCCCTGCGGAAAATGTACCGAGCGTAATTTGGATTGCCTTAGAGGCAAAATTACCCGTGAGCACATTGGAAGTGTTGATATATACATTGATTTCTGGGTATTTCTTTTGGAGCATCATCGCCTCAAAACGCTCGGGAATGATGACTACCGCGGCGGCATTCTGGCGAATGACCTCAGCAGAGACCTCCTTCGGTATTTGGCTATAGTGGATGAGCCTTAGGGAGGAATTGTCCTCCAACATATCTACGACCTGCTGCGCAGTAGGGGTTTTATCGGCATTCACGAGCAAAACGGGGATTTCGGTTACTTTACCCTCCTTATAGGTAAAGCCGATGAGGAGCGCATAAGCAATCGGAGCGAGGAAAAAGACCGAAAGCAGGGTTTTATTGGTAAGGAAGAGCCTGAACTCTCTTTTGATTAATGCTAAAATTCCCATCTTATCTCTATTCTAAAATCACACTTGAATTGACCAATAAGGTATTTGCCTTTGCCTTATCTGTTGGGATCACTTTCAGCTCATAGACCGCATCTTGAGGCTCAAAATCTGGGAAGGCAGTGGTAATATCTGCGTATTTTGTGAGCTGCTTAACCGCCACAATCTTACCCGAGATACGGTGGTTTCCGTAGGTTGATTTTATCTGAACGGTTTGTCCGTTCCTGTATTTTTCCATTTTGCTTTCGGGGATGGTAAAGCGGAAATAGGTGGATTTGGGCACATAGCCATTGAAGAGTGGATAGCCCGCCGTAGCCAGCTCGCCTTTGTGAAGGGAGATGGTCTCGATTTCCATATCGCTGGTCGCAATGACATACCGCTCGGAATAGGCCGTTCGTGCCTCCTGGAGCACACCAAGCGCCTGCTCGGCTTGCCCTTGCGCCATTTCCATCTTCTCGAATCTTGTGCCTGTTTCCACATCGTGGAGCTCGGCATTTACCGCATCCAGCTGTGCTTTTGCCCCTTGATATTTGGCAAAAACTTCATCATAGCTCTGTGGAGACATCAGGCTGTCATTAAACATATTCTGTGCTCGCTGGTAGGATTTTCTGGCATAATCATACTGCTCTTGTAAGCCCTTCTGCTTAGCTCTGAGCTGGGTAAGTTGGTCTTTTGTAGCTCCATTCTTTGCCATTTTCACTTGGGCAAGGGCAGCTTCTGAAACTCCCTTTGCCTGAGCCATCTTTGCGGACACTTCAGGGATGTCAATCTTCGCGAGGGTATCGCCCGCTTTTACGGTTTGTCCTTCTTCTACATAGATTTCAAGTATCCTGCCCGTAACTTTCGGTGCAAAGGAAATGACTTCTTTTTTGGTTTTCCCATCAAAGCCTTTTTCATTGTTCTTCGGGTTCTTTCCGCAGGAAACCAAAGACGAAAGAGCGAAAAGGATGAGCATTTTACTGATATTTTTCATTTTGTTTGTTGTTAATTTTATGATGAATGAATGATAATACTGAGGTTTTATAATTTATTTAGATCTAAACTTTGGGTAGATTTCATAAGCTCTATGGCATTTCTCCTCTGGTTGAAGATAGCGGTTTTGTATTCCAATTCTGCATTTTGGAAATCAGTTTCTGCATCTATTAAATCGGAGGATTTTTTGGTTCCATAGCGGAATTCTTTCTCTACATTCTCAAGAGCCGTTCGTGCAATGCTTCTGGCTTTATCTTTCAGACTGATTTGCGCATTTGAAATCTCATAATTGGTTTGATTATTCGCGAGGTTGAGTTTGAGTTTTCGCTCGGCATCTGCTTTTTTATTGATGAGGATTTCTTTATTAATGCTCGCTTCTTTTATGGAGGTTTTGCCTTCGTTTCCATCAAAAATTTCCCATTTAAAACCTATTCCCGCTTGGAAGATAGGGAAAATATTCAGGTTTGAAGGGTTTAAATCCAGCTTCTTTCCTAAGCCGTAGAGGGTTTCTTTGGAGGTGGAGATATGGTTGCTATAAAGTCCTGCGTAGGACAATGATGCCAGCGCCTGCACTTTGGGAACCCACCACCTTCTTTCAGCTTGGATTTTATATTCTGAGGCTTTGATGCCGTGCTCCAATGCTTTCAGCTCGGCTCTATTGCTAATATCCTGACTTTCCAAAGTATAAAGCACAGGCTGAAGCTCTGGAGAGAGCTCCATAAGCCTTTCCTTTTCTATACCTGTAAGGATTTGAAGCTGAGTGATGACGAGAGCTTTCTTCCCTTCATATTCTACGATTTTGGAATCTAATACCGCCTGTGCAAGCTCGATTTTCTTATGGTCATAAGGTGTAATCAGCCCATATCCAAGGGCTTTATCGGCAGTTTTTCGGTTGATATCCAATCGTTTTTTACTTTCCTCCAAGACTTTTCTGGCTTCCTCTAAAAGGGCAAGCTGGTCGTAAGCCTTTGAAATAGTGGTAACGATATCATCTTTTGTCTTCTCCATCATCTGCTCTTCGGAGAGGGCTTTTTCAGCATTTGCTTGTTTCAAATACTTGACTTTACCACCAGAATAGAGCACCATAGAGGCTTCTGCCTTTGCCAGTGAGGAAATACCCGAAATATTGAGATTATTAGAATACTCAGGAATGGTTTTCCCTGGGAACAATTTCGGGATTGGGGGAAGATGAATTTCGGGAGCGGTATATCCGACCGAAGTGTACGAATAGCCCGCTTTACCAGAGATATCTAACTTTGGGAGGAAGATGTCTTTTAGTTTTTCATCATTAAGAGCAGTGAGTTTGTTTTGAAGTTGCTGCTCATTAAGGGTTCCATCAATAGCGAGAGCCTTATCTACAAGCTCCTGCAAAGTGGGAGGGACAGCCTGAGAAAATCCTAAGAAAGGAAACATCAGGAGAGCCCCTAACCAGCTTTTGTTATTCTTCATCTTGTTTGTTGTTAATTGCGGGTGCAAAAGTAGAGAAGCCGGCAGGTCGGTCTTTTGACAAATATCAAAATCTTTGAGCAATTAGAAGGCTTCTACCCTACCAATTTTAGGGGTGAGGAGATGGATTTCTGGTTCTGTTTCCTGAATTTTCTTAATGGTTTCAAGAGGTTCCTGCCAAGAATGTTTTGCTAATTCAAATTTGGAATTATGCCCAGTGAAATAGAGCTTTGCACCGAGCTCTTTCATCACTTTTGGAAGTTCATAGGGCTGCGTATGGATGTGCTTCCAGTCTTCATCATACTGACCGTTTTCCAAAATAGCAAAATCTATATTCGGAAACTGTGCTCCGATACGAGAAAAATGCTTTCCGTAGCCACTATCTCCACCTACATAGACGGTTTTATCCTGAGCTTGCAACATAAATGAACCCCAGAGGGTTTTGGTAGGTAAAAGACCACGACCAGAGAAATGTCTGGTAGGCAAGCAAGTGATTTTCATATCGAGAAGGGAGGTTTCATCATCCCAATCAAGCTCGGTAATCTGCTCTGGACTAAAGCCCCAATACTCCAAATGGGAACCTACACCGAGCGGACAAAGTATTTTGGAAATACGGTCTTTAAGCTCCTTTATCGCCTTATAATCCAAGTGATCCCAGTGGTCGTGAGTGATGATCAGAAGGTCTATATTGGGAATATCATTAGTGGAATAGTTGTATTCGGCATCAAAAGGTTTTACCATAAAGAATAGGGGTGAGGCTTCATTAAACACAGGGTCTATGAGGAGGTTTTTATCATCTAACCGAATGAAATAGGAGGAGTGCCCGAACCAGACCATAGAATTATTGGGGATATTGCTGAGATTGGTCTTTTCGGCAGGTACTTTCGTGGTAGGTTTGAGCTTTTAGCCTTTTTAAAAAGATACTCGTAGAGGGATTGAATGAAGGATTTATCCGATGTGAGCTGTGGGGTATGCTCCAAGTTTACGAACTTACCATTTTTATAGTTAGGTGAGGCTTCTATACGCTTTAATCGCTCACCAGAGGGGAGTTTCCCGAATTTTGGAGTGTTGAGAAAGAGGATAATCCCAACGATAAGGAGGGATAAAAGCACGGAGATGATGTATAGCATTTTTTTAAGATTTTAAGCATTATAAGGTTGTCTATATATAAAAGAAAAACTTCCCGAAACGGATGTCTCGAGAAGTTGGGGCTATTTTTCAGTGGTTTCTCCAGGAATCGAACCAGGGACACACGGATTTTCAGTCCGTTGCTCTACCAACTGAGCTAAGAAACCATCGCTTTTAGCGGTGCAAATATAGAATTTTCTTATTTCCCTCCAAAATTTATTTATTAAAAAGGTGATAAATATATTTTAACCCATTGGTTTTAATATTAAAAAAAACTTTATACTCGCCTATTCGTTGCGCTGGAGGAGTGCCATATAGAAGCCATCGTAGCCTGAGCTGGGGAAGAGGGTTTGGTCGGAGAGGAGGGAGAAATTGGGGTTGTTTTGGAGGAAAAGCTCGACTTGCTGGTTGTTTTCTGAGGGGAGAATGGAGCAAGTGGCATAGATCATCTGCCCCCCTACTTTGAGCATCTTTGAGTACTGGTGGAGGATTTGTTTTTGCTCGCTTTGTATTCTATTAATAAAGTCAAGGTCTATTTTCCATTTGGTATCGGGGTTTCTTTTAAGGACGCCAAGCCCTGAGCAGGGAGCGTCTATAAGGAGTTTATCGGCAGTGTTGTGAAGTCGCTTGATGACTTTATTATCCGAAATAAGGCGGGTCTCTATATTATGGGCTCCTGCACGCTTTGCTCTTCGTTTGAGCTCGGCGAGTTTCCAATCGAAGATATCAAGGGCGATGATTTGTCCTTTATTCTTCATCAGAGCAGAGATATGGAGGGTTTTCCCACCTGCACCAGCACAGGCATCGATGATGCGCTCGCCTTCTTTTGGATTAAGGAGGTGAGCGATGGTTTGAGAACTGGCATCTTGAACCTCAAACAGTCCGTTTTTGAAAGCTGAGGTGAGGAAGACATTTTTTTTCTCTTCGAGCTGTACGGCATCGGGGTGATTTTTTAGGGTAAAAGCCTTGACGCCCTCATCTGCAAGGATGGAGACGAGGTTTTGAGGAGAGGTTTTGAGGGTATTGGTGCGGAGGACGGTGGGAGCTTGCTCGTTAAGGGCTTTTGCCTCGCGTTCCCAGCTATTGCCGAGCTGATTTTGGAGGGTTTCAGCAAGCCAATCGGGCAAGGAATACTCGATAGCCTTAGTTGGGACGGTGTTTTTCTCCAATTTTCGGAGGATATCGGAGATTTTAATGCCAGAAAACTCATCAAACTTCTTGTAGTGGGTTTTTGACCAAAGGAGGTAGGCTAAGATGAGTTTGTAGAGGTTTGAGGGCTTTACCCCCTCGCCCATATAGTACTCGAGGCGCTTTTTCCAGCGGATGATGTTATAAAAAATCTCGGAGACAACGGCTCTGTCTTGGCTGCCCCACTTTTTATTGGCTTTGAGGAGGCGCTCGATGACTTTATCGGCATATTTATTTTTCTCGAAAAAGGTTTCTGAGAGTGCAGAATGAATTCCTATAAGGAGATTGCGGTGTATGAGTTCCATATTTAAAGTCTTATACTATTTAATAAGGTGCAAAAGTACAATTTTTTGGGGGGTCAGAGACCCTTTTTTTATTAAATAATGGGTGGATAAGGGGGTCAGAGACCCTTTTATTACATTAATTAAGGGCGGGAGTGGTTTTTATTTAAATCATTGGAATTAAATAAATTGAGGATTTTTCAATTTTTATAGTTGATGATTGATTTTTTATAGCGTATTTTTTATTTTTACTAGTTGCAGCGCTAATCTTAGCGTTGATTTGTTGATTTAGATAGTTGCAGAGGCATTTTTACCCGTTGCATTAGCATTTTTGAGCGTTGCATTCGTGTTTTTATACATTACATCGGTATTTTTACCTATTGTATTGATATTTTTTAGTCCGTTTTATTGAATTTTTCATAATGAAGATTAAATTTAGTCATTAGATATTAGGTTTTATATATATTTGTGGACTTTTAGAGATAAAAATATTTGAGTTATGATAAAGAAAATGGCTTTTATAGCGTTTGGATTAGCATTAACGATGCTGACAGGACAGAAAGTGGATTTTGATACTTATTTTGAGAATGGGAGCCTGAGGATTGACTTTTTGCTGCACGGAAGCTACCAGAAACAAAGCATATCAATAGCACGGATGAAGAGAGAACCGCTGTTTGGCGGAGGGACATCTAACCAGTTGCTATATCCTGATTATGGGAATTATAGGTTCCAAGTGAGGGATAAGAAATCTGGTGAACTGATTTTTTCGAAAGGTTTTAGCCCGATATTCCAAGAATGGCAAGCGATGGAGGAAGCGAAGCGCATTAACAAAACCTTTGAAAATACGATGCTCATCCCCTTCCCGAAAGGGGAAATCATAGTAGATATACAGTACAGAGACATCTACGGCAACTTCCAGAGTACATTCCAAAGGGAAATAGACCCGAAACATTATTCTGTAACCCAAGAGAAAATAACCCCATACCCAGTAACGAAAATATATGATAACGGTAGCCCGAAACAGAAATTAGACCTCGCAATAATCGCTGAAGGATATACAGAAGCGGAAATGCCGAAATTCATTAGCGATGCAAAGAGGTTGGTGGATTATATGTTTACCATACCGCCATTTAACAAATACAAAGCTCAATTTAATGTGTATGCAGTGCAGAGCCCATCGTTAGAATCTGGAACCGATATCCCCGGTGAAGGCGTATATAAAAACACGATTCTGAACTCAAATTTCTACACTTTTGGAGAAGCGAGATATTTGACTTCTATGGACAACTTTAAACTCGCAGATATAGCGGCAAATGTACCTTATGACCAGCTGTATGTATTAGTAAATACGCCGAGATACGGAGGAGGAGGCTTTTATAATGTCATCAATTTGGTATCGGTAGATAATGAGCTTTCGGATAAGGTGTTTGTGCACGAATTTGGGCACGGATTAGTAGGATTAGCAGATGAGTATTACAATGCTTCAATAGGCGGAAGTGAGTATTATAACCTGAATATTGAGCCTTGGGAAAAGAATATCACTACACTGATAGACTTTGATAAAAAATGGAAGAAAAAAGTAAAGAAAGGTACTCCCATCCCTACCCCAAGAACAAAAAAATATACAAAGACCATTGGTGCATTTGAAGGAGGCGGATATGTAGCAACAGGAGTGTACAGCCCTATGCAAGACTGCAGGATGAAATCTAACGAGCCTGAAGGCTTCTGCCCAGTATGCTCAGATGCAATAAATGAAATCATAGAGTTTTATACAAAATAAAACGGCATCAACAGAAATACGATAAGAAAGCTATCAAAGCACGAGGAACAAATACTCGTGCTTTATTATTTCAATTTGTAAATACAAGAAATAAAATTATTTTTGCAGCCCCTTTGACTAAAATTAGTATTAAAATGAATTTATTTTTAATCACATTTGCGGCTTTGTTTTCGGTTTTAAACCCCATTGGGAACCTTCCTGTATTCCTCGGGCTTACACACGGAGATACCACTGCAACGAAGAATAGAATAGCCCTCTGGGTAGCTATTAATGTTTTTGTAATTCTTATTATATCCTTCTTTATAGGTGAGTATATTCTCAGCTTTTTTGGGATTACGATTCCTGTTTTAAAGGTTACGGGTGGTTTTTTAATCTGCCTTGCAGGGTTTAGCCTGCTCTCCAAATCAGTACCCAAAAACGATGAAGAAGAGGAAATAGAAAAGTCCAATTCCAATATCGCAATGACGCCTCTCGCTCTACCACTCATAGCAGGACCAGGCTCTATGTCTCTCCTCATAGCAAAATCAAACGAGCACCCAGAGCTTACAGACAA
>ERZ772827.663-NODE-663-length-18542-cov-3.523611_pt1 | contig 18542 bp, 17 predicted proteins | sample MGYA00580850_ERZ772827 | MGnify/ENA primary metagenome ERZ772827 (study PRJEB29015, sample SAMEA2737950) | human oral metagenome | biome: human oral; feature: human-associated habitat; material: dental | place: China | collected 2145 ...
TCCTTTCCATTGGAGAGTAACACTTTAATAAAATTTAATAAAATAAAAAAACAGAGTGAATCTTTTAATTCACTCTGTTTTTTTATTTAAAAAGTGATTCCAAATAAAATACCATCTTCTTTAAAACCTGATTGATAAGCTCTAATATAATCTACACGAAGAAAACGAAAATTACCCCAACCTATATTCTCTAATCCTATACTGAATTCTTGATAAGGACGAAGGTTTTCTCTATGTAATTGATGAAAACCTACTACAAAATTCCATTGTAAAGTATTGAATAAAGGGATTTTATTCGAAATAAAACCTTTAAAATGGTGATTATAATGAATTTCTGCAAAATTTCTATTCGTAGAATAAGCATAATAAGGTAATAAACCAAAAGAATTATTTTCTTTATTAAGTGAAAAATGAGTTTGATTTCCGTTAAAATGCTTATAATCAATAAAACTAATATCTTTTGCATTAAAAAATAAACCTCCTTTTATATAAAAATCAGAATATCCTTTATTATCGAATTCTGGATTGTAAGTTATTAATCCTGAGATAGTTTGGTGCTGATAACTTTTTTTACTAGAACTAAAAATATTAGCTAAATGTAAATAAAAAGAAGGGTAACGACTATCTTGTTCAATTATTTTTTTATCGGGATAAGATTTATATTTTTGTTTAATATTAAACAATATCTAATTTTCTGTTGATAAAGATTGTCTATCTCTTGTTTATTCTTTCTTCAAAGGAAGAAACTGTATTTAAATATTGAGATTTTATCATTTGAACATTGATAGCTATATTTCTATTTTACCATTTAAATGTCTCTTCTCTAAAATCTTAATTTAAATTAAGATTTTTATTCAGATTAATGATTTACCTTTGTCCTCTTATTAATAAATAGAAAATTAAAGAACCAATGAAAAGCGTACTCATCGTAAGTGGGCACCCTAATTTAGCCCAATCTAACGCCAATAAAGCGATAATAGACGAATTGAAACACCTCCTTCCCAATGCGGAAGTGAGCGATCTCGGGGCGCTCTACCCAGATTTCAAAATCGCCGTAGAAGCAGAGCAGAAGAAACTCCTAAACGCCGATGTAATCGTGTGGCAAGCGCCAGTTTACTGGTATTCAGTGCCTGCAATCCTCAAAAAATGGATAGATGATGTCTTTACCTACGGAAGCACAGGCGATAAGCTCAAAGGTAAGAAGCTCATCCTCTCCTTTACTGCTGGCGCTGGCGTAGAGGACTATACCCCTGAGAACGAAGGAGAAAAACCCTTTGAAAACCTCCTGCCACCCCACAAAGAAACCGCAGCGCTCTGCCAGCTCAGCCTCCTCGACCCTGTAATTTCTTTCGGGATGATGTATCTCCCTAGTCTATCGCCAGAATCCGCCCTTACAGCGCTTCAATCTAAGGCTAAAGACCACGCACGGCAAGTATTTGACCAGATTTCTAACCTCTAAAACCACCTTATCCGTATGAAAAAAGCAATCATCATCAGCCTCTCCGCATTCTTTATCCTCTCTTGCGAGAAGCCCAACAATGCTGACCAGAAAACGGGCATAAATCACGAGAAAGCAGAGGATAATTCCCAAAGCGAGAACCTTAGCGCAGCTAAAACACCCATCAACATCATCGGTAAGAAGGCTACGATCACCTACCCCGATTTTGTTGCTGAGGTAGAATACATTAGCCCCACGAAAGTCCGCTGGAAGACTACCGATATAGATGGAAATACCTTAGAGGAAACCTCCACTGCTGGGATAAAACAAATCAGCGACACCCAATTTTTGGTTCATTGGGTAGAGGACGACGGTACTGCTGTAAGCCAGCTCATCGACACTGAAAAAGGAAGCGCTAGCGTCTTACTAAGTATTTATAATGAGGGAGAGGAGGCTTATAATGAAGGAAACGAAAGAGAAGTCCGCTCCCTCGAGGGGAAATTCAGTCTAAAACCTTAAATTTGAATCTATAACTCTAAATAATAGATTTTTAAAATAAAATTCTTCCCTCCAAATCGGAGGGATTTTATTTATACAATGGAGCGACTGTTTGTCTATTAATCTTTAATCCTTACTGAACAATAAAAAAGTGGTACATTTGCAGGTTCTTATTAGAATCTAAGCCATTAGCAAGATGAAGAAAAACAAGATTTTAGAAAATATAAAACTCTTTGCCGCAGGTGCGAAAGGAGTGGCAATAGGACGGACGGAGGAAGGGAAAACGGTACTCGTAACGGGCGCTGTACCTGGTGATAGCGTAAATGTGAGGGTGAGGAAGTCCAAATCCAAGTACATAGAAGGCGAAGTAGCGGAGATTTTGGAGTATTCGGCGGACAGAGTAGAGCCAAAATGTGAGCATTTCGGTGTTTGCGGGGGCTGTAAGTGGCAAAACCTGAGCTATGAGAAGCAACTCTACTTCAAACAGGACGAGGTGCTGAATAATATTAGGAGAATCGGTGGTGTGGATGATTTTGAGCTGGTGCCTATCCTCGGCTCAGAGGAGCAATACTACTACCGAAACAAAATGGAGTTCTCGTTCTCAAACGCCCGCTGGCTTACCCCAGAAGAGGTGAGCTCGCAGCAAGATATTAACGATAAAAATGCGCTCGGATTTCATATACCTGGGATGTGGAGCAAGGTTTTAGACCTGAAAAACTGCTACTTGCAGGAAGACCCTTCTAATGAACTGAGAATAGCGGTGCGCTCCTTCGCAGAAAAACACGGAATGGCGTTCTACGATCTGAAAAACCAAGATGGATTCCTCCGAACGCTGATGATGAGGCAAAATTCTAAGGGCGAATGGATGGTAGTCTTCCAACTCTTCCGCGAGGAGGAGGAAAATAGGAAGAAACTCTTTGACTTTATCCTCTCAAAATTCCCCCAGATTAAGACATTGGTGTATGCCATTAACCCAAAAGGCAATGATTCTGTGTATGATTTGGAGATTAAAACCTATTATGGCGATGGATTTCTGATGGAAGAGATGGATGGGCTTAAGTTTAAGGTTGGTGCGAAGTCCTTCTTCCAAACCAACTATAAACAAGCGCTCGAACTTTACAGAAAGACGCTCGAATTTGCCGATTTAAAGGGCAATGAAGTGGTTTATGACCTCTATACTGGCACAGGAACGATCGCTCAATATGTAGCTCAGAACGCAAAGCAGGTTATCGGGATAGAATCCGTACAAGAAGCGATAGATGCCGCTACGGAGCACGCAAAACTCAACGGACTTGCGAACTGTACCTTCTACTGTGGGGATATGAAGGAGGTTTTTACAGAGGAATTTCTCGCTCGCCACCCCAAAGCCGATGTACTCATCACCGACCCTCCGAGAGATGGGATGCATCCGAAAGTTGTGGAGCAAATCCTTAAACTTTCGCCTGAAAAAATCGTCTATGTGAGCTGCAACTCGGCTACACAAGCGAGAGACATCGCCCTGATGAAAGACGACTATAAACTGGTGAAGATACTCCCCGTGGATATGTTCCCACAAACCCATCATATAGAGAATATAGCCCTCTTAATAAAGAAATAAATGAAGTATTATATCATTGCAGGCGAGGCATCTGGGGATTTGCACGGCAGTAACCTGATGAAAGCCATCCTAAAACAAGACCCCAACGCTGAATTTAGGTTTTGGGGAGGAGATTTAATGGAAAGCATGGGCGGAACACTCGTAAAACATTATAGAGATCTGGCTTTTATGGGCTTTTTAGAGGTGGCAAAAAACATCAGAACGATACTTAAAAATATAAAATTCTGCAAAGAAGACCTGAAAAACTACCTCCCTGATACATTGGTGCTGATAGACTATCCTGGCTTCAACCTGAGGGTTGCAAAGTTCGCTAAAAGCCTCGGAATACGGGTGGTTTATTATATATCGCCCCAACTTTGGGCTTGGAAAGAAGGAAGAGTGAATATTATTAAGAAATATGTAGATGAAATGCTGGTAATCCTCCCTTTTGAAGAGGATTTTTATAAAAAGCATCAGTATAATAAGGCTCAGTTCGTAGGGCACCCTCTCTTAGATGCTATTTCGGATTTGAAACCCATCAGTAAAGACGAGTTTAAAAAGGAGTTTAATCTTAATGATAAAGAAATTATAGCACTGCTACCCGGCTCAAGAAAACAGGAGGTGGAGAAAATGCTCTCCATAATGCTTTCTGTAAGGGAGAGATTTGAGGATTATCAATTTGTTATAGCAGGAGCACCAAGCCTACCGAGAGAATTCTATCAAAAATATGTAGATGATACTGAACGAGATTGTCGATATTTTTCTCCCGAAAGGGGCAGATTCGATCTTAATATGCCTAACGGGACGCTTAATCTTGCAAGTACTCCTGAGGCTGCACTTCGAGAACGCTTAGGTCCTCGACTTATTGGTCTTATAGCGCTCCCCATGAACAGGTTCGACGGCGTTTATGTGGCTCGTGTTCAGCTCCCGCGTGTGTTTAAAGTTGCTGATTTTCGTCAAGCATTTGGTGGCTTTGCGCCCGGGGATATTTCTTCTGCGTTGTCCCACGCTGAGGGCTATTCTGTTACTCAACAGTGGGCAGAAGCGGTTCGGGAAGCAGGGTTAGAGGGGATTATTGCACGTTCTAGGTTCAGCAGTGGAAGTGCTCTATACCTTTTTGGAGCCGGTGGCGAAAACCGGGAGTTTGGCAGCATCGGCGGCGAAGAGACAGCACTCAGCGTAGCGCGCGCTATACCCTTCTTCCCTGAGATCGTGAGTGTTGAAGAGGAAGAGTTCGAATTCGAGTAATGAGTACGGGCTGCATCTTCATACTCATATGACATCTAAAAATGCCTTGGCGCACATAGCGTGTTATGTGCGCCAAGGCATTTTGGCGTCCTCGGAAGGAGAACTTTTGCCGGTCTAGTGCCCCAGCTCGTCGTGGTCCTTGTCAGTGAAGGGTTCCAGCGGGTCGCCCGCCGCCCTGGTGTATTTGGCGATGAACGTCATCAGGTGGAACACAATCAGGGTCGCTGCCGTACCGAGTGCAATACCCGCGAACGACAAGCCCGAGAATTCCCAGGTGTAATCTGCGATGCCCACAATCAGTGCCACAGCTGCGGTCGTCAGGTTAATCTGGTTTGAGAAATCCACGCGGTTTTCGCTCCAAATGCGCACGCCGAGCATCCCGATCATGCCGTACAGCACGGTTGCGGCACCTCCAAGAACACCCGCCGGGACGGTCGCAATCGCCGCGCCAAACGCCGGGAAAAGCGAGAGAGCGATCGCGAAAATCGCGGCCACCCAGTATGCCGCCGTCGAATACACCTTGGTTGCCGCCATGACACCGATATTCTCGGCGTAGGTGGTCGTACCGGAACCGCCGCCAAAACCGGCGACGGTGGTCGCCAGACCGTCCGCCATGAGAGCGCGACCCGAGTAGGCATCCAGGTTCTCGCCCGTCATGAGCGCCACCGACTTCACGTGCCCAATGTTCTCGGCAACCAGCACCAGAATCACGGGGATAAACAGCCCGGCAAGTTCCCAGTGGAACTCGGGGTTCTGAAAATGCGGCAGTCCGATAATGCCCTGCTGCTGAACGGTCTGCTCGATGGTCGAGAAGTCTACCTCGCCCCGCACAACCGCAGTCACATACCCGATAATCACGCCCAACAGAATCGAGAGGCGGCCAATAATACCCTTGAACAGCACCGAAATCAGGATAATCGAGATAAGGGTTACGAGCGCGGTGATGGGCGCCTTCATGAAGTTCGCTTTCGCACTCGGTGCCAGGTTGAAGCCGATGAGCGCCACGATCGCGCCGGTTACCACGGGCGGCATGAGCTTCGTCAGCCAGCCGGTACCCGCAAACTGCACAATAACGCCCACCAAAAAGAGCGACAGACCCGCCATGACGATACCGCCGAGCGCACCCGCCGGACCGTGCTGGTTTGTCGCCGCCGCCAGGGGTGCGATAAACGCAAAGGAAGAGCCCAGATAAGAAGGCACACGCCCGCGTGTGATGAGCAGGAACAAGACGGTGCCCAGACCCGAGAAGAACAGCGTGGTTGCGGGCGGGAACCCGGTCAGCAGCGGTACGAGGAAGGTTGCGCCGAACATCGCCACCACATGCTGGGCGCCGATGCCGATCGTAATAGGCCAGGCGAGGCGTTCGCTCGGTGCCACGACCGAGCCGGGTTTAATGCTTCTGCCGTCGCCGTGCAGACGCCAGCCGAAACCGGATTTCTGTGTGCTCATGGGATGCGATCTCCAGGTGAAGGTGAGGATAAAATTCCCAGTAATTCTACACCCGTTGAGCCTGGTGTGCGCGTTGTAAAAAGGCTCTTTATGTGAATAAAGCGTTAGAAAATCTGCTTTATTCGCATAAAGAGCCTTTATTAGCGGGGAGGGGAAGCCACTACAGTGCCGCCTGCAAACCCTCCGGGTGGTCATACTTCGCCAGTTCGTACCGCAGGTGCCCCTCAGTCGGCGACTGCACCGGCAGGAACGTGACCTCACGCACTCGGCGTGCCGTGGGTGAGCCTGCCACGTACCCAGCCCCGCCCACGGTTTGCAGCTCACAATGGGTTGCCGCCGTCGCCAGGTGCGAAACATCCAAACGCAGCTGCAGCAAGTCACGTTTTTGGGCGTTCTCAGGTTCGGCTGCTAGACGCAGCAGAGTGTCCCGCAGGGTACGGTACGTACCGAGAAGCCCCTCAAACTCCTGTTTAAAGATGCCGCCCGACACCTGAAGATGCTCCGCCGCACTCTGTAACGCACCGGCGGCAAGACCCAAGCAGAACGCGGACTGCACCAGCAAGAACGGCGCGGTTACTTTCGCTAAGAACCCCGCAAAGTCCTTGGTCAGGATATCCTCGGTCGGCACAAAAACATCCTCAAAAATGATCGTGCCAGACTCGGTTCCGTTGAGCGCCAGCAGGTTACGGTGATACGCAACCTTCAGCCCCGGAACATCCTGGCGAACCGTCACAATATACCGGTCCGGATGCCCCTCCTGCGCATTCTGCACCGCCACCGGCAGCACAATCACACCATTCGGGTACAGGTTAGAAGCCCACGACACCGTGCCGTTAAGCTTCACACCACCCTCTACCAGGGTGCCCAGCACCTTGATCGGGCCGATACCCGCGGCCTCTTTATAGGCCGCTGCCATTGCGGTGGTGCCGCTTGTGGTAGCCTCAGCCAAACCCTCGGGCAGCTCACGGTTCACCGCATCAAAGAACGCAATCGTGGAACGATGCGCCCACAGCGAGAACCCGGTAGAGGCATCCTGCGAAGCAAGATCATACGCCACCGCAGCCTGCGGCACGAGGGAGCCGGTGCGCCCCAAAGTCAGCAGACCATCCTTCGCAATCTCACGCAGATTCTCAAACGGGGAACGCTCACCGGCATCGACGGCATCAGCGTGTTCGGCGGCAAGCGCAAGCACACGCTCACGTTCGGGATAGCTGTGGAGAGGCTCAACCGTCACATTAGACATAGCAGGCTCCTTGCACGTTTATGCGTGTAGCTTGAACAGGCGGTCGATGGGGGTGCTCACGGCTTCGCGGGCGCGCACCACCGCATCCTCATCGGGTGCGTCGTAGAAGCACAGGCATTTGGCGGTATCCTCACGCACATAGGTGCGCAGGAACGAGACCTCGGGTACCTCGGCGTACTTGGGTGCGTTCGCCTTCTTGCGGGTCAGGTACTGCTCCATCGTGATTTCGGCGGGAATATCCCACTCGACCAGGTAGTCTGCATCTTTCTTGAGCTTCTTGATGTCGTCGAGCTCGGCACCCACCAAGCGAACCTCGTCGGGGCCAACCACGGATGCGCGCTCGCCAATAGCCGCGGTAAGGGCGGGTGCGAACGCGGTGTTTTCAGATTCGATGATGGCGAAGATCAGCTTGTGATCGGCGGAAACCTGGGTTTCGATGAGCTCCGCGCCTTCGCTTAGGGAGTTGGAAACGGTTTCGATGAGCGCGGTTGCCTCATCCTTGGAAGCGTTCGCGGGGGTCAGCTCGATCAGGTACAGTGCCATGTCTGTTTTCTCCTTAGATAGAACGTTGTCTTTTACCCGCCTGTGCGGCGGGTCTGGCATATACCCTAAACCGGTCGCGGGCACGGCACCTAATGTTTTTCGCTATAAGTCCTAAAACGAAGGTTTAAGAACTTTTAAAGCGTCACATGAGGTCACGAATCTACATAAATCGTCATCTTGCCGGTGGCGGGAATATTCATCCGCCTCTGGTGTTTGGGGAAGGTTTTGGAGGGTAGCGGGTTAGGAGCGCCGAGGAGCAGAAACTGACTTTTGGTAGCCTAGAACGGCTCTATTTACGGTCTGACTAGTGAAAATACGTGTTTGTCAGATCTGCTGATGAGGGGCTTATTCTGCCCTTCTGTCCCTGCTGGCTGAATAGCATGCAGTGGCTTGCCCTAGCGAGAATTTGGGGCTCTATTTTCTCAATAAGAACCTTAATGAGAAAATAGAGTCCTCATTTCTCATTAACTGCCCGCACTTCCCTCATTTTTAGGGCATTCCCTATCATGCAGCAGAAAGGAGCGTGGGGTATGCCAGCCATCTCATGGGCTTCTCTTGATTGGGAGCAGCAGCCTCTATGGCAGCATCGTGACCCACTCGCATCCCATCGTGCTCGTCAGCGGAACACTGGCGAGTTTAAGAGTGCCGTTACACCGCGCATCGCCGAGCAAACACCTCAGCTTTCCCCGCAGCTACATACTCTGGTGCAGGACTGTACACGCACGATTACTCGCTTCGACGAGCAGCATGCGACGTTAGGTGGCATGCCATTTGCGGCGGTGCTTTTGCGGGGTGAATCGGCATCAAGTTCGCAGATTGAAAACCTGACGGTTTCAGCACGTAGGTTATCGTTGGCGGTGGTGGGCGCTTCCAGCTCCGCCGTGGGGCATAATGCCGAGTTGGTAGCACGCAATGTTCGCGCCATGCAGGCAGCTTTAGGGGCGGCAGAGAGCCTGACCATTGAATCTATCATGCATATGCACCATGAACTGACGGCTGGCACCCTAGAAGACGCCGGGAAGTTCCGCCAACAGTGGGTGTGGGTTGGCGGGCAGTCGCCTGTAACAGCAGATTATGTGGCACCGCACTGGAAGCTAGTACCCGCCGCCATGAATGACCTCGTTGAATTTCTGGCGCGTCGTGATCTTGACCCGCTGGTGCAGGCTGCCATCGCTCATGCACAATTTGAGACTATTCACCCTTTTACTGATGGGAATGGGCGTACCGGTCGAGCGCTTATTTCGGCTTTGCTCATGGCGCGTGGAGTCACCAAACATGTTGTGCTGCCAATTTCTTCGGGGCTTCTGCATGACGTCGCAGACTATATTGCGGCGCTTACCGCATACCGCGTTGGAGATGTAGAACCTATGATCCGGTGCTTTATTCAGGCTTCAAATGCTGCCGTCGAGAACGCTCGTATTCTGGCAGAGGATCTCTCCGGATTGCGCGATAAAATTCTAGGAACAGCACGTCGAACAACATCCGCTTTGAAGGCGGTCGCCGATTTTTGCTGTACCGAACCGGCTTTTACGGTACAGATGGTGGAGCAGAATACGTCTGTGGCACCGGCAACGATATACCGCATTATCGCAACCCTTGAGAAAGCGGGGGTGATACGCCGTGAAAAAACCTTTGTTGCGGGTCAGCGCGTATGGACGGTTCCTCACCTTAACGATGCGCTTGACGCATTTGCGGCGCGTGCCGGGCGGCGTGTCCACCCCGACTAGTCATACGTGGTGGGTGTATCGCCACATTGCTGTGGCAATACACCCACCAGTGAATGTTCCTGCAGCAGAATGGGCGTTCTAGTTCACTCCGCGCATGAGTTTCTGCACGGGTGCGCGGCAGAGGAAGAGGACAATACCAGCAATAACCGAGACGGCACCCACATAGGTGAAGTAGGGAACCTCGGTGTCTTGGCTGTAGAACTGTGCGCACCAGCCCGCAAATGCGTTCCCCATCGCCAGAGAGGTCCAGTAGAGCGCCATCATGTTCACCTTATAGGTTTCGGGCGCGAGCCGGGTGGTCAGCGCCATGCCTGTGGGGGATATCGTGAGCTCGGCGACGGTAAAAATGAACATGATGATGACCATCCAATAGACCGCCACTTTAGGGACACCCACCTGCGTGAGGAAAACCCAGTATGCCGGGCCGATAGTCACGAGTGCGAGCGAGAACTTGGTGGTTGTGCGTGGCTGCCGGTCGCCCAGCTTGGTCCACATGGCGGCGAACCCTGAGCCTAGAAGAATCACGAAAATGGGGGCTAGAGAATTGACAAGGGTCGGGGGCAGGTCACTGCCCAGAATATGCCAGTCGAGCCGCTTTTCGGAGTATACGGGAATAAACGTAAACTGCTGCTGGTAGAGTGCCCAGAAAATAGCATTGGCAATCCAGAGGGGAATGAATGCCCACACCCGTGAGCGTTCGTCGCTGGTCACGTTCTTGGCGGTGAGCAGCTGAACGAATAGGGCCACCGCACCAATGCCAACGGCGCTCACCACCCATGTGGAGATGTTGCTGGTGGTGATCCACCCCATGGTGACCAACAGGAATATTATGAGAGCTATACTCAGCAGGGTGCCCGCTAGAATACCGTTCTGACGCGGGGTGAAAGGGGCAGTCACTTCGTGCACCGACTCGGGCAGGTTCTTGCGGGTGAACGCATACTGGATGAGTCCTGCCGCCATGCCGATAGCCGCAATTCCGAAGCCGAAGTGAAAGCCTAACCAGCCCCATCCCCAGCCGGTCAGTGCCGGGCCTAAAAGCGCACCGATGTTGATGCCGATATAGAAAAGCGTGAACCCTGCTTCGCGTTTGGGGTCGTCTTTGGTGTAGAGCGAGCCAACCAGAACCGATGCGCTGCTTTTGAGGCAGCCTGAACCGATCGCGACCAGAAGAAGGCCGATGAGTACACCAGCTGCCCCGGGTATGGCGGCGAGGGCAATATGGCCCGCCATAATACCAATCGCGGAATAGAAGAGGGTGCGTTCGGGTCCTAGGACGCGGTCGCCCAAAATACCGCCGAGGATTGCCATGAGGTAAACGGTTGCCCCGTACGCTCCCATAGCGCCGGTTGCCGCTTCTTCGGGGATCCCTAACCCGCCTTTATCAATGGAGTAGTACAGGTAGTAAATGGCAAGGGCCTGCATGCCATAGAATGAGAACCGTTCCCACATCTCCACGGTGAAGAGACTGGCAAGCATCGGCGGATGCCCGAAGAATGTTCTATTGTGCTGCTGATGTTCTGTGACGGGTGCAGTGGCTGACATGGCTCACCTCCCGAATAGGTTCCCGGTCACAACCGGCTCTATTACCTGAATTTTAGAGTATGCCTTAGAAAATGTATATAGTTTCGAGAATAAAAATTCTGCTGCTCACAGTACAAATATACCCCTCCACAAGGGGATTTACAGGCTGCGAGCGGGGCGGAGCAATGTTGCTGGAAGAAGTATTTTTTACCTAAAAATAGCTTGGAATATACCCCTTCGTACAAAAACATTTTTTCACGCAACCCCAATTATCAGGAGTAGAATAGATAAATAATTGAAATACAACCGACACCGGGATTTTAAGGAGAAAATCATGAGTGATGTACCCCAGGTAAACCCCACTAATGTGCCCGCGGGAGCCACGATTATTGATGTTCGTGAAGACTACGAATGGGAAGCTGGCCATGTTGCGGGTGCGCAGCATCTTGTACTCAACGAGCTCCCGGAACGCTTGGATGAGCTTCCCAAGGGTGAGGACTTCTACGTTATTTGCCACGGTGGTGGGCGGTCCAACCGGGCAGCAGAGTACATGCGGGAGAACGGGTACCAAGCAAACAATATTGCGGGAGGAACGACCGCCTGGTTTGAGGCAAACCTACCCATGGATAGTGAAAACGGGAAGGATCCCGCCGTCGTTCACTAATGACGCTATATCATAAAAGTTTGGAATATATACGGTTTGACTATTGTATATAGCTAAAACTGCATATAAGGATGTGGTGCCCCCAGCCCCGAAACGGCTGCCGGTGCCGCATCCTTTGTATTTGGGTCGAAGCCACACTGCTCAAGACCGACGGCAACGCACTCTACAATAGGAAACGTGATTCTTCAGCCCGATCAATACCCAACGCTGCACGTGCGTGCCCTCGACTTTGAGATCATGCCTGAGGCTGCATACCCCGTGATTGCTGCGGGTGCTCGGTACGCCTATTGGCTTGATTCCGCACGAGAAGAATCGCCTATGTCCCGTGTCTCGTATGTGGGTGTCGTCCCGCACTGGGCGGCTGTGCTGCGCATCGAAAACGCATGCGAGGCAACAAATCTGACACCTTGGGATACCCTCGACACTGCGCTTTCCAGCGTGCCTGAACCCGATGACATTGCCGAGCTGCCCGAAGGTTTGCGCGGTGGTTACGTGGGTTATTTCGGGTACGAGGCGCGCGCCGCCCTGCACCCCGGGCGCATCGGATACACGCCCCGGTACATGGCGCAAACCCCGGATTCTCTCTGGATGCCCGCCGTGCGGTACCTGGTCTATGAACATGAAACCCACCGCGCGTGGCTGCTTGGCGACGAACCCTGGCTTGAGAAAATTGAGCCGCGTTTGCGCGAATTGGCGCGGGATTCTTGGCGTGAGATACCGGGTGATAACGCACATGACGGCGATAAGCCATTGAGTCAGCACGTGGAGCATCTGCTTTTTGAAGCCCCTGACCGCGAAAGCTATTGCGCAGATATTGAGCGCGCACAATGGCATATTTACGAGGGGAATAGTTATGAGGTCTGCCTGAGCGCCGAAAGCACCGCGCGGGTAGAACATCCTCTCACGCCAGATCAGCTTTTCGAGCTGTACCGCACTCAGCGCAGGCACAACCCCGCACCTTACGCCGCCTATTTGCGATGCGGTGACTTCTCGGTGCTTTCATCGTCTCCTGAGCGTTTTCTGATGGTTGATACACAGGGGAACGCCGAAACAAAGCCGATTAAAGGGACGTGCCCGCGCGGTGCGAATCCTCAGGATGACGCCGCTGCGGCTCACTGGCTGCAGCACGATGCGAAAACCCGTGCCGAGAATCTGATGATCGTCGATCTTTTGCGCAACGACCTTTCGACGGTGAGTGACCCCGCGAGCGTTCAGGTTCCTGTACTCATGGGAGTGGAAAGTTATGCAACGGTGCATCAGCTTGTTTCGGCCGTTACCGCGCGTCTTAAACCCGAAATTTCCGCGGTGCATGCCAGTGCGGCGTGCTTCCCTGGCGGGTCTATGACCGGCGCACCTAAGCCCTCAACAATGAATATTATTGAGGATCTGGAGGCGCGCCCCCGCGGCGTATACTCAGGTGCTCTCGGGTTCTTCTCGGCGGATGGTGGTGCCAATCTCTCCATTGTCATACGCACCTTGGTTGCACACGATAACGGGCTTATAACCCTCGCCGCCGGCGGCGCGATTGTCGCCGATTCAGACCCGAACGCCGAGTACGAAGAAATGCTGACGAAACTACGCGCGGCGCTTCCGCCGAGTGTGGGGCACATCGTTGAAAAGGGTGTGAGTAAGCAGAGCGCCACCGCGGCGACCGACCGAGAAAGCCTAGGAATATTATGAATTTTGTCTTCGATATTGACGGCACCACCAGCTTTAACGGCATGGTGATTGAGCCCGCCATTGAACGCGAAATTTATGCGCTGCTGCAGGCGGGACACCGCGTAGTTTTTGCCTCTGCCCGACCGGTGCGCGATATTCTGCCCATGCTCTCTGAGGGTGTGCGCACGCATAGCGGGTTGGCGCTGATCGGCGCGAACGGTTCGCTGCTGTACCGGGACAGGCAGCTGCGGGCGCGGGAACATCTAGATGCGCATAGCTATGCGAAAATTCGGGACCTTATCGAACGTCACAGGCTGCACTATATCGCGGACTCCCTGGATTCTTACGCCTTTGATTTGCCCGATGCGCATGTGCTCGTGGAACGGCTAAACCCCGAGGGAACGGACCGCCTAGTTTCTTTGAAAGACCTGGAGAATCCGGTCAAAATAATTCTGCTTGACATCAATAATCCGCATCTTTACGCCGAGCTCGAAAAGACTATTGCGAGCCTAAACCTGCATGTGACTAAGCACCAGGATGCCACCACGAGTATTGACTTGGCACCCGGGGGAGTGCATAAAGTTTCGGCTCTTCCGCAGGCGCTTGGCGCGCGTCCGGGCGAAAAACCCGATCCTTATATCGCGTTTGGCAACGATATGAACGATGCAGGGCTGCTTGAGGGTGCTCAGTATGCGGTCGCGGTGGGCTCGCATGAATCCTTGCTGCCGCTCGCAGATCTGACGGTGGACCCGCATCCGGATGCGGTCGCCGCCGCCATCCGCGCCCTCGCGGAGGATTTCTGATCTTCCAGTATCAACCCTAAAAAACAATTATCTTCTTGTATGAAGGGATAATGGTTGCAGAGAAATGCATGATGTACCATCATATGAACCTAATGTGGGTTATGCTCAATATGCGACTTCATTACAGCGAATAGCTGTTATACATCAAAAGGAGCATCACCGATGAGCCAATATCACCTACCCGATCCTGCGGGGCAGCCAAGTTATCCGGTGCCGCAGAATTCCCCCTACTACAATCAGGCCCCTGCCCACCAGCCCCCTGCATATTCACAGCCTCCTGTTGTGCCCTATGCTCCGGTGTATGCGGGTGTGCTTCAGCCTGCTCCGGTGGCCCGTCCTAAACTCACAATCACGCCCATTATCACGCTGATTATATGTGCCATATGCATTGTGCTGCGGGTGTCGGAGCTTATTGCATCCACTCAGATGGTTAACTCTTATAACAGCCTCGTGTATCAATTCTTCGCAGATTCACATACACGGGAGGCGCAGGATGTTATCTCTGTTAGTAATGGGATTAGTCACGTTCTGCAAGTTCTGAATATCTTATTGCTGATAAGTGTTGCCATATACTTTACACTTGGTATTTTTGTCTACCGTGGGCGTAACTGGGCTCGTATTCTGATGGCTGTTATCGCTATTTTTGGGATGGTAGGTAGTACCTTGCACCTTCTCTTCATGTTGAACATTCAGCACTACATGGTTGAGGAGGGAAAAGAATTAATTCAGTCAGGGCTGCCGGTGCCCCACTTTGAGTTTGAGTCTATGATTCCTGTCCTAGTATTTATCTATGCATCACTGATTATCACAAATTTTTCCCTTCTGGTATTTTTGTGGCTGCCCGGCACTAACGCCTTTATTCGCAACTCTAAGATATACCGCCTGGCGCAGAAATCTATGGCTTAGCCCGAGATGAGGCAGTGGTGCAAATAATGGTTTACAGGCTTTCGTGGCGTCAGTTATAAAACATGGATGTGCGGCAATGGTGTTCTTTGCCAGCGTTGGTTTCGGCTATGCTTATGGGCAATGACTCGATGCCCGAGTTTCTGTGTGCCACTACATCTATGAAGGAATATGCGCCATGAGTGAGAGTGTGACCCCAGGCCACCCCAAACCGCAAAAACCGGCATCGGCGCAAACCTCAGCGCCCGCTTGGCAGTCTGCATCGGCCGCCTATGCTGATGCTACCGCTACTATGGTGGTTGTTCCCCCTAAAATCACGACACTGCCCTTAACCGCTGCCATTATTTCGTGGGTATACGCACTGGTGCGTCTGGCCGAATTCGGTTTTATGATAGTTGCTTTAGGTATTCTAAAATCTACAGTTGACTCGGCGTTCCCAAATAGCCTTCGTAAATATCAAATTCTTCAATCATTTGTACATTTTCTTTTATTCTTAATATTATGCAGTATTATAATTTACATCATGCTCGGGTTTTATATATATCGTGGATATAATGTGGCACGTATTATTATGACTATTGTTGCTATTGGAAATAGTATAAGTCTTGCTCTGCACGCAGGTTTTGTGAGTGATGCTTCTGTACACATAGCGCGTGAATATGGGCTAACACTTGCTTCCAATTTTGCGCCCACCTTTTCTATACTCACAGTGATCTATGTGCTATTGGTTATTGCTAATATTGTCCTTCTGGTATTTATGTGGCTGCCCGGAACCAACATTTTTATGCGTCAGGCCAAGACATACCGCTTAGCCTTGAACACAACAGCACAGTCTGTGACGGGACAGCACTACAAGCGGTAGCTTCTACATTCTTGTTATATTCATGAAATCTTGGTGTGTGGCCATGATGTTCTTTGCCAGCCTTGGTTTCGGCTATGCTTATGTGCAATGACTCGATGCCCGAGTTTCTGTGTGCCACTACATCTATGAAGGAATATGCGCCATGAGTGAGAGTGCGACTACCGACCACCAAGACCCGCAGAAATCTGTACTTCTGAAAATATACGCATTACCTCAGCAGACTCAGGCTTTCACTCAACAATCCACACCGGCAGTGTATGCGTTCGCAGTACCGGCACCGACTGCACGCCCTAAAATCACGACTACGGCCAAGACCGCTTTTATTACCACGCTGCTATGTGCGCTGCTGCGTATTATGGAGTTCACGATCATGGTAGCCACCATAAACTCTCTGCACTCCGCAGGCGAGATGAGTGATCAGCGGTATAGCAATAATTGGTCATTTTTGCTCGTCATTTCTGTTCCACTGTTCCTCAGTGTTGTTCTGTATATTGTGTGTGGTTTCTATATTTTCCGGGGCTACGACTGGGCGCGTGTTGTTGTGAGCGCCATGGCCTTTCTGGCTTTTGCCAGCGTATACTTCTATGGATTTTCCACGGAGCTGTTGATAAGCGGATTGAGGGAAGAACGGTTAGCAAGGACGCCTGGAATTTCCGCTATTCTATACACGCTCCTGATAATTTACATAACGCTGTTTATTGTGAACATCGTTCTGTTTGTGCTCCTGTGGCTGCCTGGAACCAATACCTTTATGTTCAACTCTAGGGTGTATCGTCTGGCGCAGAATCCCTCGGTTCAGCCGGTAATTGTGCACCCACAGCATGTTCAACCTCAAAAATCGCACTAGGAGTAACACATATATACCCTTCCCTGCTAGGGGTCTTTGCAGTACGGGGCGGACCACGACGCAGCAGGTCTGCCCCCCAGCACACCCCTGAATCGTAGGGTCACCCGCTAAACTTGAAATATGACTAAACTTTCCGAAACCCTGCCTATTGAAGAAGCCCGCGAACGTCTGCGCCAGCTCATCTCCGAGCTTGCTGTGGTGCGCGGTAAAGTGACTCTCGCCTCCGGGAAAGAAGCCGACTACTACGTCGACTTGCGCCGTATCACCCTGCATCACGAAGCGTCGCGTTTGGTCGGTCAGGTGATGCTCGATCTGCTCGATCGTAACGGCATCGAATTTGAGGCCGCCGGTGGTCTGACGATGGGCGCCGACCCGGTTGGTTCCGCAATTATGCGCGCGGCGGGCGATCAGGACCGCGCTATCGATTCGTTTGTGGTGCGTAAGGCACAGAAGTCCTACGGCATGGGTCGCCAGGTTGAGGGTCCCAGTGTTGAGGGTCGCCGTGTGGTCGCCGTTGAAGATACTTCCACCACTGGCGGGTCTGCGTTAACCGCCGTGGATGCGCTGCGCACAGCGGGCGCCGAGGTCGTCGCCGTCGCCGTCATCGTAGATCGTGCAACCGGGGCGAAAGAACATATCGAAGAGGTTGCCGGGGTCCCCTGCTTCTACGCCTACTCCAAGGATGATTTAGGGCTCGACTAGGGGCTTTGTAGATGCCCGCGCGTGCTGGCAGTTAGCGGCGTGCGGGCATTGCCGCACCGCCCGCCCCCCAGATTCCTTCGCCGCGCATCCGGCACTATATGTACGCGCCATCAGAAAGAAACCATGAGTTCCCCAAGCCATCAGACACCCCTTGACCCCTCAGATTCCGGGCAGGATTCCCGCGTGAACGAGTCTGCAGAGCCGCAGAATACACCGCAGGAGTACCCCGAAAGCGAGGCTTTCGGAACTCCCCGGTTTGAGGTTGGCGTCGGCCCCTGGGAGGGCGAGTGGCCCGAGGGCGACCATTGGGATGAACAGCTTCTGCGCGAGGGCGACCGCCGCAATGTGGTGGATAAGTACCGTTACTGGAGCATGGAGGCGATTATCGCCGACCTTGACACGCGCCGCCACGATTTTCACGTCGCGATCGAGAACTGGCAGCACGATCTGAATATCGGTACCGTGGTGCGCACCGCGAACGCCTTTTTGGCGAAGGAAGTGCACATTATTGGTAAGAAACGCTGGAACCGACGCGGTGCGATGGTGACCGACCGGTATCAGCATGTGCGGCATCACCCCACGATTGAGGACTTTGTGGCGTGGGCGCAGGGCGAGGGGCTGGACATTATCGGCATCGATATTTTTCCGGATTCGGTGCCGCTTGAAACCTACGATCTGCCGAAGAACTGTGTGCTGGTCTTTGGGCAGGAAGGCCCAGGGTTGTCGGAAGAAATTCACGCCGCCGCACGCGATACGCTCTCGATCGAACAATTTGGTTCAACCCGCTCGATGAACGCGGCAACCGCCGCCGGGATCGCGATGCACGCCTGGGTACGCCGCCACGTTTTCGGGCAGAAAC
>ERZ772827.666-NODE-666-length-18485-cov-26.416983_pt1 | contig 18485 bp, 30 predicted proteins | sample MGYA00580850_ERZ772827 | MGnify/ENA primary metagenome ERZ772827 (study PRJEB29015, sample SAMEA2737950) | human oral metagenome | biome: human oral; feature: human-associated habitat; material: dental | place: China | collected 2145 ...
ACGAGCGTATCACTAGCCGTCAGATTGAGTCAGCGCGTCAGGCAATGACCCGCTACATCAAGCGTGGCGGTAAGATCTGGATTCGGATTTTCCCACACACCCCAGTTACCAAAAAAGCCCTCGGGCTCAAGATGGGTGGTGGTAAGGGAAACCCTGAATACTACGTTGCAAAAGTAAAGACTGGCACAGTCCTCTTTGAGATGAAGGGTGTAAACGAAGAGGTTGCCCGCGAAGCGATGCGCCTCGCTAGTCACAAGCTCCCAGTCAAGACCCGTTTTGTAAAACGAGAGGAAGCATAAGATGGCTGAAGCAAAGAAAACTACTGTAAAGAAGCCTGTTACGAAGAAAGCTAACGAGGTTAAGAGCATTGAAGATCTCCGCAAGGAGCTAACCGACAAGCAAGCTGACCTCGTAACAAGCCGTCGCTCACACCGCGCTGGTGAACTGGTAAATCCACGCGCCATCGGTACGATTCGCAAAGAAATCGCGCGCTTGCACACTGCTATCCGAGCAGCTGAGCTTGCCGCAAAGGAGAGTAAATAATATGGCCAAGACATTGTTCGGCAAAGTGACCTCGGACGTCGCTGACAAGACTATCGTCGTCACTGTAACTAGCCGTGAGACTCATCCGATTTACAAGAAGCAGTATACTGTCACTCGTAAATACATAGCTCACGACGAAAAGAATGAGGCTCGCAAAGGTGATATGGTACGCATCATCGAGACTCGCCCAATCAGCAAACGTAAGAGCTTTACGCTACAAAATATCGAAAAGCGCTCTGTTGGCAGTATTGACGTCAAGGACGACACTGCGGAGGTAGAAGCCTAATGATTCAGCAAGAAACTCGTCTCAAGGTCACCGACAACAGTGGCGCAAAGGAAATCCTTTGCATCAAGGTTCTTGGTGGTTCACGCCGTCGCTATGCTCGTGTCGGTGATATCATCACCGCTAGCGTCAAAGAAGCTAGCCCAACTGGTAACGTCAAGAAAAAGTCAGTCGTCAAGGCGGTAGTTGTTCGCACGCGCGCTCAAATCCGTCGCAAAGATGGCAGTACTATTAAGTTCGACGACAATGCTGCTGTGATCATCAACGAAGACAAAACGCCAAAAGCAACTCGTGTGTTTGGTCCAGTCCCACGCGAACTTCGTGATATGGGCTATGCAAAGATTATTAGCCTGGCTCCGGAGGTACTCTAATGGCTCAGCGTATTCGTAAAGACGATCTAGTCAAGGTAATTGCAGGGAAAAATAAAGGTACAACCGGCAAGGTTCTATCTGTTTTACCAGCAAAGAATATGGCACTGGTCGAAGGCGTCGGTCTTGGTCATCGACACGTTAAACCAAGTCAGATCAACCCTCGCGGTGGCAAAAAGGACATCCACGTAGGCATCAGCCTTCATAAGCTCGCGCTAGTTGTTGACGAAAAGACAAGCAAAACTAGCCGTGTTGGATACAAAGTAACAGATGGCGTCAAGGCTCGCGTCGCACGCCAGCAAAAGAATAAGGAGATTAAGTAATGGCAGAAGCTAAGAAAAAAGCCGCTGTTTCTACCGCTCCTCGTCTGAAAGCCTTGTACAAAGATGTTTATGCCAAGGAACTTCAGGCCGAACTCGACCTCAAGAACGTGAACCAAGTTCCTGTTCTAGAAAAAATTGTCGTGAGCGTAGGAACCGGTAAGAACAAAGATGACAAGCGTATGCTTGAAGTCGTCAGAAACACCCTCGCACGTGTCACTGGCCAGGCGCCTATCGAGCGTCTTGCAAAGAAGTCTATTGCAGGCTTTAAGATTCGTGCCGGTATGGGCGCACCAGTTGGTATGAACGTTACCCTACGTGGCGCTCGTATGTACGAATTTCTTGATCGTCTAGTAAACGTTGCTCTACCGCGCGTCCGTGACTTCCATGGCGTAGGCGCAAAGTTTGACAAAGGTGGCAACTACAACCTAGGTCTAACCGATCAAAGTATATTCCCAGAGTTGACATTTGAGGAAACGCAACTTGTACACGGTATGCAAGTCACGTTTGCTATCAAGAATGGTAGCAAGGTCGCTTCACGCGCCTTACTCGAGAAATTCGGTCTACCATTTGAAAAGGAGGCAAAATAATGGCGAAGAAATCTATGATTGCTCGCGACCTTAAGCGCCAAAAGATGATCCAAAAATACACCGCATTGCGCGCAAAACTTAAAGAAGAAGGCGACCTAGATGGTCTTCAGGCACTTCCAAAGAACAGTAGCCCAACTCGCTGGAAGAACCGCGACATGATCAGCGGTCGTCCTCGTGGCTACATGCGCAAGTTTGGCCTCAGTCGCATTAACTTCCGTGAAAAAGCCGCTAAGGGTGAAATTCCTGGCGTAACAAAGAGTAGCTGGTAAAGGAAAGGAGAAAAAGATATGAGTTTACAATCTACTGACCCAATCGCGGATCTCCTGACCCGCATCCGTAATGCCGCAATGGTTGGCAAAACCGAAATTCGCGTTCCTACTTCAAAGCTAAAGAAAGTTGTCGCTGAACAGCTCGTCAAAAACAACTACCTGGCAGACGTCAAAGTAGAGGACGGCAAGCCGCGCGGTACGCTCGTTGTGACACTAGCAAAAGAGGGCGAGAGCTGTCCAATCACAGAGATTGCTCGTGTTTCAAAGCCAGGTCGTCGTGTATACACCTCGGCAGTCGACATTCCAAAAGTCAAGCAAGGCCGTGGACTGGTTCTCGTCAGCACCTCAAAGGGTGTTATGACCGGTCAAGAAGCAGTCAAGAATAAACTTGGAGGAGAGATTCTCCTCAAGGTGCACTAAAAGACGCTTCGCCTCACAAAAAGCACCCGGATAAAGTCTCGGGTGTTTTTTGCTTGCCAGAATATATGCTAACGCTAGGGATAAACCATAAATTTAAGCGAAGTTTGTATTTTCTGTAATGCTGCTATATAAAATATATTAATAGCTAAATCTACAGGGAGAATAGTCATAGAAAAAAACAAAAGCTCATCACTTCGAATAATGTCACTTAATATCTGGCATGGAAACTTTCATGATCCACTACTAGAATTTATCAAACAAGAGTCTCAACGAAACGATGTTCTGTGTTTTCAAGAGATTGACGAAAGAATATGTCGCGACATTAAGCACATACTAAAAGATAGTTTCAATTTATTTTACGCCGAAAAACCTGGCGAGCATGTTGTGAGCAACGCTACTTACGTCTCTAATCGACTACCTGTCATGGAGTCGCGTACTATACTCGGCGCCGATCAGGAAACTGGCCTCGGGCTTGTGTGTGTTACTTCACTAGAATCTGGTCAGCTAGTCGCGATAACAAATGTGCACGGCTGTTCACGCCCTGGCGATAAACGCGACACTCCAGCGCGGCTACGTCAATCAGAGGCGATCGTACGATCGACAACCGAAAATGGCGATGCTCTCAACATCATCGTCGGTGACTTCAATTTGATGCCAGATACAAAATCGATTTCTATGATTGAGGAGGCGGGGTTTGATAACCTGATTGCTCAGTACGCTATCCAAACGACCCGAAACGAGGCGGCGTGGAGCCGTTATCCAGATGATAAGCAACTTTATGCTGACTATACGTTTATTCAAAAAGACCCGCATATCAGCCATAATTTTATGGTAATAAACAATCTAATATCAGACCATCTACCAATGTTCACGACTATCAACTATAAATAGTATTTTTGCGATGAAACAATTGTATCTAGCGAGACTGTCATTACGTCATAAAAGGCATCTTACCACTTGATTTTTGTCTGCCAAAATGCTAAAATTGACTAGATAATAATTTGCGAGTGAAGTCGAGGGATTTTGCGCCTCAGCTATCTAGCTGGCAGCACGAGAAAACAAATACTTTACCTGCATTTAACGAAAGGTAAGAAATGAGTCTGAGTCGAATCGGAAAACTACCAATCGAGATTCCGTCAGGTGTGACAATCACGGTTGACTCCGGAAATATTACTGTCGAGGGCCCAAAAGGCAAGCTCGTCCAGTTCATCACTCCAGCAGTTGACGTGAACATCAACGATGGCGTACTCACCGTCAATCCAAAAGACGAGAGCAAGCAAGCGCGTAGCCAGCACGGCTTGATGCGTGCGCTCATCAACAACATGGTAATTGGCGTCACCAAAGGCTACGAGAAACGTCTAGAGGTCAAAGGTGTTGGCTTCCGTGTTGCATCAAGCAATAACGAATTGACCATGAGCCTTGGCTTTAGTCACGAAATCAAATTTAAAGCTCCTGAAGGCGTAAATGTCTCAAACGACAAGATGGTAATCATCGTCAGTGGTATCGACAAACAAAAAGTCGGTCAAGTTGCCGCTGAAATTCGTGCTCTCAAGAAGCCTGAGCCGTACAAGGGCAAGGGTATCATGTACGAAGGTGAGCAAATCTTGCGCAAAGCGGGAAAGGCAGGTAAGAAATAATGAGTAATTTCGCACAAAAACTGCTTAATCGCAGTCTCCGCAAGAATCGTGTGCGCGCAAAGATCAACGGCACGGCTGAACGACCACGCCTCAGCGTAACGATTAGCAATATGCACGTATCAGCTCAGCTGATCGATGACACAAAAGGTCACACGCTAGCAAGTGCAACAACCGTCGGCGCAAAAGCATCAGGTACTATGACCGAGAAATGTGCCGTTATTGGTACCGAAATCGCGAAGAAAGCAAAGAAAGCTAAAATAACCGCAGTTGTCTTCGACCGTAACGGTCGTCAATACGCTGGTCGTCTAAAGGCACTAGCAGACGCTGCACGCAAGGAAGGATTGGAGTTCTAGTATGGCAGAGCAACAAATTGCGCCTACTACACCCCGGACTGAAGCTCGCACGCCACGCGGTCGTCAGCAGTCACGAGGTGGTCGCCGCGATGACCGGCGCGATCGTGCCTCAGAGGCGCCAAAGGAATTTGAGGAAGTCGTAGTAAACATCGACCGTGTTGCACGCGTCGTCAAGGGCGGACGTCGTTTCCGTTTCAAGGCGCTTGTCGTCGTAGGCAACCGCAAGAACAAGGTTGGTGTTGGCGTCGCCAAGGGCGCAGACGTCCAGGCCGCTATCGCCAAAGCGACCGATGTTGCCAAAAAACACCTTATTACAATTCCAGTTGTGAACGAAACGATTCCACACGAAATGGAAGTCAAGCTTGCAGGCGCTCGCGTCTTGATCAAGCCAGCCGCTCCTGGTACTGGTATCATCGCTGGTGGCGTGGTCCGTGCCGTTATCGGTGTAACTGGCATCCGAAACATGCTGTCAAAATCGCTCGGCTCAACAAACAAGGTAAATATTGCCTACGCAACTGTTGAAGCCCTAGCTGGACTTGTTCCTCGTGATCAATGGCTAAATGCCGACAAGGCAGCCAAAAAGCCAACTGCTAAAAAATCAGCAGTAAAGCAGGAGGAGAAATAAGATGAAATACAACGAACTTCAGGTGGCTCCACACAAAAGCAGGAAGCGCGTCGGTCGTGGTATTTCTGCTGGTGGCGGTAAGACTGCTGGTCGTGGTACCAAAGGTCAAAATGCACGCACCGGTAAAAAACTTCACGCCATGTTTCAGGGTGGTCAGAATGGTATTAAAAATGCCGTGCCGAAGGCTCGCGGATTCAAGAGTCTGCGAATACCAGCCCAAGTTGTCTATCTCGATCGCCTCGAGGGTATGACTGGCACAGTTGATAACTTTTCGCTCTACGAAGCTGGTCTTGTTGCAACACCATTTCACACCATCAAGGTAATTGCACGCGGTGAGCTTTCGAGCAATCTAACTCTAAAGGTTCAGGGAGCTTCAAAAAGTGTTGTCGCCGCGATCGAAAAAGCTGGCGGAAAGTTTGAGAGAGTTCCGACTCCACTTCAAAAGTCTGCAAAAGAAGCAGAAGAAGCTGACAAATAATCGTCCAGTTTACTAAATAAAAGCTCCGAAAAGTCGGGGCTTTTTAGTTATGCTTGCATAGTCGTGTGAGAGATGAGATACTTGCATGGTAGTTTCATCCCTAGTACAGAAAGGTTAAAGGATGAATACTAAGTACACTGACGATCCAATGCAGATCTTGTCTGACCTGGGCACGATAGCCCAGAGGATTAGGACTACCATCAAACGACAGCTACCTCTATGGGAGCGGGCTCGAAATCAATGGTTAGACTACTTTAAAAACGCTAGCCATTACTACTCGGGACCGGGCGGCGAACGCCATGACCTGGAACGAGGTCGTTTCCCTATCGGGCGCTACTACGTTACAAGACCTGAGCGTCTGTACGTAGAGTGCGAAACGGGAAAGCTGGAGGCGCACCCATTCCGGCTTGCCTCTGACGCAGAGGTTATCTCTGCATACACATTCGAACCAGAGTGGTTCGATATCGAGCTAGTGCTAAGTTGGCTTGACAGCTTGCAGGCTCAGGTAGGCTACGGCAAACGAGAGGACGCCAAATGATACAGCGATGTGCTACATACAATGGTGGGATAGTCTGTAGCCCCAGAGGCTACAGAAGAGTACTAAATATAAGGCAAGAAGATAGGTGCTGGATAGCCTACACAGTCGAGGGACTTCATCCAGCATATCTGGATAATGACGGGAGAATTATTATTAGGCTCGTCAAAAGCCGGCGCGGACAGCTGAGCCAGGTTCAGGTAAATGGAATTTGGTATAAGCTTGCACCGCTCCTGAGCACCAACCCGGCGGCATAGCAAACGGCCCCGCAACCTTTGCGATTGAGGCGTCTCGCCTCTCGCAAAGGTTGCGGGGTATTTAACATCCTTAAGTATGTTATAATAACGAGGAATTATAATCGACTGATTTAAACAGGGAAGAAACAATACAGATATGAATTGGCGAACCGTATTCCGCTCTCTCAAAAACCGCGATATGCAAAAACGCCTCGGCATCGTGCTTGGGTTGCTTATTGCTTTTCGCTTCATGGCGCATATTCCAGTGCCACTAGCAGAACCAACTAAGCTCAAAACGATTATTGAAAGCGTTATCGGCAATAGCGACTTCGGAGGCTTCCTCAATCTAATGAGCGGTGGCGCTCTGGCGCAAATCAGTATCGTGCTTGTCGGCATGAGTCCATTTATTACCGCCAGCATCATTACTCAGCTCCTGACCAAGGCAATCCCAAAACTCGAGGAACTGCATAAAGACGGTGAAACTGGTCGTCGCAAAATCAACCAGTGGACTCGCATGATTAGCGTTCCTCTAGCGGTAATTCAATCAGTCGCATTTATCTATATTTTGCGCCAATCAGTTCTCGCTGGTAGCACAGCTGGTACGGTTACAACATCACCTATGGAGTGGGTTGTTGCCGTGCTAGCAATGACCGCTGGCTCTGTGCTATTGATGTGGATTGGCGAATTAATCACCGAGCAAGGGGTCGGCAACGGCATCTCGCTAATTATTTTTGCTGGTATTGTTTCACAGCTGCCAAAAACATTCGGCACACTGATAAGTTCGCTGCTCGACACCTCAGCAGGCAAACTAAATGTCTTCGGCTGGTTTGAGCTACCTGTTAATCCAACCGCTTTTTGGGTAGTGCTAGTCATACTGACGCTTGGTTTAGCGATCCTATATGCGCTGGTTAAGATAAACGAAGCCCAACGTATCATCACAGTGAACTACGCTAAGCGCGTTGGCGGGAACACTAGCTATGGTGGTATCAAGAGTATCTTGCCGGTCAAACTGATTGCTGCTGGAGTTATCCCTGTTATCTTTGCGGTTGCCTTTCTCAGCCTGCCTGCGTTTGTCGGCCAGGTTATGAAAGCGATGCCAAACGCCGATCAAGCACTTGCTACAAACCTCGTTAAATGGTTCCAGGCACCAACAGCAACTAGTTTCACGAACGGTGACTGGGGAGTGGCGGTCTATCCAATAGCTTATTTCTTGCTAGTTATTGCCTTTACTTATTTCTACACAGGGATAGTTTTTAACTCTAGTGAAATTGCTGAAAATCTCCAAAAGCAAGGTGGCTTTATCGAAGGTGTCCGCCCAGGCATTCAAACCGAAAAATACCTATCTCGCACTGTCAATCGCTTGATCCTATTCGGCTCAATCGCGCTCGGCATCATTGCTGTTATGCCATTTGTCATCGACTACGTATTCGCTAAACTAGGAGTTAACGCCGCGAATATCTCTATCGGCGGTACTGGACTACTAATCGTTGTAACCGTCGGGCTAGAGACCTTGCGTCAGATCAACTCACGTGCCCTAATGGTGACATACGACGACTACAAATAGCTTTTATGCCGTGAATCAATAACTGACCCACCAGGATTAACTAGCGGGTCAGTTATTTACTTGACCAAACTCTAGACATTTCGTACCATAGGGTTATCGGAATATACCCACTTTAGGGGATTTTACTATTTACTTATGTCATTAATTTCGCTATAATACTAAGCTGTATATCTATGGCGAGTTCCAAGGAAGTAATTAAATTGCGCGGAAAGGTAGTGGAAGCACTGCCTAATACTCAATTTAAGGTGGAATTGGAGAACGGCCTGAGTATTATCGCTCATATAAGCGGCAAGATGCGTAAGCACTATATCCGCTTAGTACCAGGCGATACCGTAGAAGTCGAGTTGACCCCGTACGATCTCACAAAGGGCAGAATCGTCTTCCGCGTACGTGATTAATAACGTAGTCTCGAAGCCCGATATCACTTCGAGACTCATTAAGACAGGTTTTTCCTGTAGGAGATTTGTACGCTCATGAAAGTTCGTGCGAGTGTCAAAAAGATCAGTCCTGATGATCAACTGGTCCGACGCAAAGGTCGCCTCCGTGTCATCAACAAGAAAAAACCTAAGAATAAGCAAAGGCAGGGTTAAGCATGGCTCGAATCTCTGGGGTAGTTATCCCATCTGAGAAACAAGTGCAGATCGCGCTGACGTATATCTACGGCATCGGTCCAAAGCACGCAAAGAGCATCCTTGCGGCGGCAAAGATTGAGCCGACCACTCGTGTGAAAGACCTCACCGAGGCTGAAGAGCAGAAGCTTCGCGACATTATCGACAAGGATTATGTCACCGAAGGTGATCTGCAACGCCTGGTCGCAAACAATATCAAACGCCTCAAAGATGTAAATGCCTACCGTGGTCTTCGCCACAAGGCGGGACTTCCAACACGCGGTCAGCGTACCCGAACGAACGCACGAACTCGCAAGGGTAAGGCAGTCGCAGTCGGTGGAGCACAACCTAAGGCAGCAAGTAAGACGTAGGAAAGGACTTGAAATATGGCAGACGCTAAATCAGCATCAAGCAAAAAGAAGCAACGCCGATCAGTCCCAACTGGTCAGTTGCACATTCAGGCAACGTTCAACAACACGATTGTTACGTTCGCCGACACAAAAGGTAATGTCCTCAGTGCAAGCAGCGCTGGAGCATGCGGCTTCCGCGGAAGCAAAAAGGGTACTGCGTATGCAGCCCAAGTTGCCGCAGAAAAGGCCGCAGAAGCAGCTAAAACAGGCTATGGTCTATCAACCGTTGACGTATTTGTCAAAGGTGTCGGACTCGGTCGAGACGCTGCTATCCGCGCACTCAGCAACTTTGACATGACCGTAAATAGCATCAAGGATGTCACCGGTGTTCCACACGGCGGTGTACGTCCACGAAAGGCACGAAGGGCATAACTTTATGGCACGCGATACTTCCCCAATTGTGAAGCAGAGCCGCCGAGAAGGCGTTGCGCTTCACCCAAAAGCACACAAAATTATGGCTCGAAAGAGCGGCATCCCTGGTGAACATGCTGGTGGACGCCAAGGCAAACAGAGCATGTACGCAACTCAGCTTCGCGAGAAGCAAAAGGTTCGCCGCATGTATGGCTTGCTAGAAAAACAATTCGCAAAACTGATGGACGAAGCAACCAGGAAACCAGGGCTTTCAGGCGAAAACCTTCTCCGCTTCCTAGAACTTCGACTCGACAACGCTGTTTATCGCGCAGGATTTGCCACTAGCCGTCGCGCTGCTCGTCAGCTCGTCAGTCACGGACACTTCATGCTAAACGATCGTCGTGTCGACATTCCATCAATTCGCCTAAAGGTTGGCGACGTTATCACCGTCCGACCAAAAAGCGCAAAGTCTGGCTACTTTTCTCAGATAAACGACATTCATGGCAGTACAACTCAAGGCCCACTCAGCTGGATCAAGAGCGATGTCAAGAAGCTAAAGATTGAAGTAACTGGGCTGCCAAAGCGAGAAGAAGCTGAAGCAGATATCAATGAGCAGCTAATTGTTGAGTACTACTCACGCTAAAAAGGGTAAGGAGATATATCAATGTCTAAAGTAATTCACAATCCAGCTCTCGCTAAAGTAGTCGACAACGACAGCAACAGCGCGACATTTGTCGTAGAACCACTTCAGGCTGGCTACGGGAACACTCTAGGTAACTCACTTCGCCGAGTACTACTTTCTAGCATCAGAGGTGGAGCAGTTGTTGCGTTTCGCATTGAAGGCGCAACTCATGAGTTCACGACAGTTCCTGGTGTCCAGGAAGATGTAGTCGACATCACCCTTAATCTCAAGGGTATCAACTTCCGCGTCGAGACCGACGAGCCAGTTGAGCTTCGCCTCGAGAAAAAAGGCGCAGGTGTTGTTACTGCTGGCGACATTAAGCTCACCGCTGACGTCGAAGTCATGAATCCAGACGCAGTGATCTGCACCATTGACGACCCTAAGAAATCGGTTGTTATTGATCTCGTCGTAGAGGCGGGTCGTGGCTACCAGTCGATCGAAGAGTCGTCAAAAAATCGTCTACACAGCGACATGATTGCTGTCGACGCAATGTTTAGCCCAGTAACTCGTGTTCGCTTCAAGGTTGACTCGACTCGCGTTGGCCAAGAAACCAATCTCGACAAGCTCGAGCTAACTATCGAGACAGATCATTCAATCAGTCCACGCGACGCGTTTGAAGAGGCCTCAGCAATCCTTGTTAACCAGTACACGGCACTTGCTGGATCGACTACTGTTGAATCAGCACCTGCACTTGGTACCACCAACGAGGAAGAGGTCAGCGAACTAAACACCCCAATTGAAGAGCTTGGTCTGAGCGCTCGCACTGCGAACGCACTGATCAACAACGAAATCCGCACCGTTCACGACCTGGTCACACTCTCAGAGCAAGACCTACGTGAGCTAAAAGGATTTGGCAGTAAGGCTCTCGACGAAGTTAAAGATAAATTAGCAGAACTGGAGCTATAGATGCACCGACACGGATACAAAGGACGCAAGTTCGGTCGTGAAACCGACCAACGCCGTGCGCTCATCAAAGGTCTCGCGACTAGCCTCGTGATGGAGGAGAGAATTGAAACTACTCTTCCAAAGGCCAAAGAGCTCGTACGGTATATAGAAAAACTCATCACCAAAGCCAAGAAGGGCGATCTAGCCAACCGACGCGCCGTCATTGCTGGTCTCAGCACTCAAGTTGCAGCCGTCAAGCTTGTCGACCAAATCGCTCCTCAGCTCAGTGGTCGCACCAGTGGCCATGTCCGCGTTGAGCGAACCCGTCTACGAGTTGGTGACGGAGCGCAAATGGCAATTATCGAGTTTGTTGACGAACTCAAAGCAATGCCAAAAGAAGTCAAAGAGGAGGCTAAGAAATAATCATGGCTGAATTCAAGACATTCTCACAAAAACCAGCAGATATTAGCCGTCGATGGATTCTAATAGACGCAAAAGATGCGACGCTTGGCCGTCTCTCAACAGAGATTGCTAAATATCTTATCGGTAAATATAAGCCAACTTACACACCTCACGTTGATAGCGGCGACTACGTTGTTGTCATCAACGCTTCAGAAGTGCCGGTAACTGGTGCCAAGGAAACTGATAAGATTTACTACCGCCACAGCGGGTTCCCAGGTGGGCTCAAAGAGGCACAGCTCAAGGAAGTTCGTGAGAAATACCCAGAGCGCATCATCGAGTCAGCGGTAAAGGGCATGCTGCCAAAGAACAAGCTCGCAAAAGAGCGTATGGCACGCCTCCGCATATTCCCAGGCGCTCAACATACCCACGAGGCGCAAAAGCCAGAGAAAGTAGAGGTAAAGTAATATGGCTGAAGCAAAATACGACTACGGTCTTGGCCGTCGCAAGAGCGCAACCGCTCGCGCACGTCTCGTAAAAGGCAAAGGTCAGATCACGATTAACGGCAAGCCAGCAGCAGAGTACCTCGACGGTAACAAAACGCTACTCGCTGAGGTTACCGACCCTCTAGCGTTAGTCGGAAAACAGCAAGAGTTCGACGTCAGCATTCTTGTAAAAGGTGGTGGCCTCGCGGGGCAGGTCGACGCAATCAAGATGGCCATCGCAAAAGCGATCACCGTTGGTGCGCCAGATCTTCGCGGTTCACTCAAAAAAGCCGAGCTACTACGCCGAGACTCACGCAAGAAAGAACGCAAGAAGTACGGTCTTCGTAGCGCCCGCAAACGCGAACAATACTCAAAGCGTTAATCAAAACATTTACAAAAAACGTCTCTACTTCGGAGGCGTTTTTTTGTTAGGTCGATATGATTAATATTTTCCGCTATACTAGGGTCTATGTGGCAAAAAATCATCCACAAATACCTAAAAATTCCTTACACGCTAAATACACGTGAGTTTCAGTCTCCAAAAAAACCCAACTCCACCATCGTGTTACTCCATGGTATTGGTAGCTCGCTGGACATGTGGGCGCCTCATATAAAAAAACTACCAAAAGACGCCCGAGTTATAGGCATTGACCTACTAGGCTTCGGTAAATCCCCAAAACCAACCTGGGGTACATATAGTGCGAAGCTCCAAGCTACCAGCGTCTCGGCAACCCTCCTCAAACTCAGGGTGTTTGGCGACGCCGTTATCGTTGGGCATTCCCTGGGCGGTCTTGTGGGTATAGAACTGGCGAGACGTTATCCTCTAATGCTAACTTCACTTGTCTTGATTAGCCCTCCAATTTACGCGCCACGGACAAACTCGTCGAGATTTGACTTCAACCCAAAAGTCATACTACGCAAAATGTACGGTATCATGCGCGATAATCCAGATGCCACCGAACGTATCCTACGCATGGCTGGAAAATACTACCTAATCAACCCTGGATTTAAGGTTTCCAACGTCAACGTAAACTCATTTCTAGCCTCCCTTGAAACCGCAATTCTTAATCAACAATCCTACAAGGATATTTTACGCATCAAGCACCCCACGAGAATCATAACAGGCAAGCTAGACATTCTGGTTATTAACGATGTCATCAAAAATATTGTTCAGCAAAAACCAAGCATCACCTGGAAGTCGGTTATTGGTGGTCATGAGGTGACCGGAAATGTTCAGCGCGCATCAATAGAAGCTATCAAATCAGCTGTTAACGAGGCCGCGGCTCATTGACATAACCGTAATATTGGAGTATAATAGAGATATGACATATCGACACTTAAGCAAAGCCTGGCGACTCTACTTTTAGCCTGCGGTTAGTGTTTGATATCTTTTACAGAATTCAAATAAAGACCGCTCAGGTCTTTTTTAGGCTCCGCCAGAATAATTCGACCCTTAAAAGACCACTAAATCACCCGTTCCCAACAGCCCCAGAAGCTATAACCTCAAACTGATATAATAGGAGCAACATGACTAAACCAGTAATCCTCACAGGCATTCGTGCCAACAACGACTTACACATAGGCAACTACTTCGGTGCGATGCTACCGACTATAGAAATGGCGACTAAGCGGTCTAATGAATACGAGATAAACATGTTTATCCCTGATTTACATAGCTTTACGACGCCGATTGACCACAGTCTGCTGTTTGACAGCATCATGAACAACGCCCGCGTATATGTTGCCGCAGGTCTACCACTTGATAACGACAATATCCACCTATATCGCCAGAGTTATGTTCCGGCTCATAGTGAGCTAACGTGGATTTTGGATTGCTTTACGGGGTTTGGCGAGATGAGCCGGATGACGCAGTTTAAGGATAAGGGTGGCATTACAGATATCAATGAGGTCATTGATATTATACTGCAGCGATACAATGAGCAGTACGATATGAATAGTACGGTCAGGTACGGAGATATTTCGGGATCAATGAAGCTATTTGCCGAAACATTTGATGGATTCAACAAAACATCACCAACCTCCGTCGGTCTCTTCAACTATCCAGTCCTGATGGCGTCCGATATCTTGCTTTATGGCGCTAAATACATTCCTGTCGGCGACGATCAAACCCAACACCTCGAGTTTACCCGCGACATTGCCCAGCGCATGAACCACAAATTCGGCGAGCTCTTTACTGTGCCTGAACCAGTGGTAAAACAACACGAGTTTTTCGGCAAAGACCAAGGATTGCGCATCAAAGACCTAATTGACCCAAGCAAGAAGATGAGTAAGTCGGATGACACGGGTAGGGGGGTTATCTTTCTAAGCGACAGCCCCGAGGTGGCAAAAAAGAAAATCATGGGCGCGACCACCGATGGTCTGGCTCGCGTCAACTACGACAAGACTAGTCAACCAGGTATCAGCAATCTACTTGAGATCCTCACGCTTGTCCGTCAAGCCAATGGGCGGGAAACGACCCTCGAGGAGGTCTGTGATGAGTTTACAGGCATGGAGCGCTATGGCGACTTCAAGAAGATAGTCGCCGACGAGATGGCGCGATTCTTGGAGAACTTCCAGGCGAAATTATCAGCCGTCTCTGACGGTGAAATCTTAGACAAGTTAGAGAAGTCAGAGCTTGCCATGAATACAGTTGCCAAAGAAACGCTACTTCGGGTTCAAAAAGCCATCGGATTAAGGCGATAGACGAAACGACAGAGTTAAAATATAGTGAGCGAAAAAATATGAAAATCACTACCAGCGACCTTTTATCGATTCTCCGACAGTTTAGAATTGCTGACGATAGTCATGTTCCAAGAAATATTGACCAGATCAAGCAAAGCCACCCCAATCCGATTAATCAACTAGTTAAATTTCGCTTCAATCGACATCACTTCTACGTGCTACTAGACGAAACGGCCGAAGACCGAGCAAGCTACATAATGGAGCAAATTCACACCGCTGACAGTAACGTTCAGGGTGAGATTTTAGAAAATCCGATTAGCAAGCTAACAACCTACGGACTGCCGTTCAAGGGCAAAGATGTCTACCTATTTCAGCAGGTAGATAGTAAGAAACGCCTCGACGTACTGCTAGCTGAACGCTATCCAGAGATTAGCCGTAGTACCTGGCAAAAACACATCAAAGCTGGGCATATTGCCATCAACGGAACACCTGCAAAGAACGCCCGTCAAGAGGTTGCTGCTGCGGATCATATTGCCATCAGCATCCCAGATCACACGGATTTCTCGAAACACGATCTACCAATTGTCTATATTGACGACGATGTAATTGTCATAAACAAGCCCGCTGGTGTATTGACCCACAGCAAAGGAGCATTAAATGATGAGTTCACGGTCGCGGACTTCTTTCGTCGCTATACAACGGTCGGACTAGACACCAATCGTCCTGGCATAGTTCATAGACTCGACCGCGATACAAGCGGTCTGATTATCGGCGCACGTACGCCAGAGTCATTTGATCTATTGAAGTCGCAATTTGCTAGTCGCAAAACCAAAAAAGATTATATAGCTATCGTAGATGGTTCGCCGAAACAACAACACGCCAAAATTGATATCCCAATCGGACGAAATCCAAGCGCACCAAGCACTTTTCGCGCTGACAGCAAAGGTAAGTCTGCCATTACAGATTATCGTGTTCTAGACCAGGGTGACGGTAAATCGTTAGTGGCACTTCATCCGCTGACTGGTCGCACTCATCAGCTCCGAGTCCACATGCAGTATTTAGGTACGCCTATTACTGGTGATCGTGTCTACGGTAAACCATCTGACAGGCTCTATCTTCACGCCTACCGACTTGAAGCGACGACCGCTCTAGGATCTCGAAAAACCTTTATCGCACCCATACCAACAGAGTTTGGGAAATACTTTCCAAAGGTAAATCAGGATGTCGCTTCTATATAACCCCGAAACCAAGCAATTACTCGACAAGGTGACGATCGACATGCCTCACGCATTACTACTCGAAGGTCCAGTCGGGGTGGGTCTATCTACGATAGCTCGCGATCTAGCTTGGCATGACTTAGCAGACTTGATCCAAGGCACGGACAATGAAAACAACGTCGACATATCATCAAAAGGTGTGATTAGAATATCGCAAATCCGTGATCTAATCGAATCAACTCGCGGTAAACTAACAAAAAGACGAGTTTACGTGATTGACGAGGCAGACAAGATGAGCATACAGGCGCAAAACGCATTTTTGAAACTACTCGAAGAACCAAACAGATTCGTGTCGTTTATCATGACTTCTCATGCACCACAAAAGCTACTACCAACGATAATCTCACGAGTTCAACGGATACACATCAAGCCAATCGATCAGGCCTCTAGCCGTAATTTGATCAAAAACAAAGGCGTCAACGATGAACGTAAGCAAGCTCAGCTGCTATTTCTAGCCGGCGGACTGCCAGCTGAGCTTTCGCGCCTAATAAATGACGAGAAGCTATTTACCGAACGCTCGACCTATGCCGCCGACGCACGCACTTTTATCCAAGGTACTCCTTATCAAAAAGCGATGATTGCTCAAAAATACCATGGCGATCGAACCTCAGCCCTAGAGATGCTTACGGTGGCCCAGCAGATTCTCCGACATTCGCTCAGCTCCAACCCATCTCCGTCAATAGTGAGGCTTAGTGATCAGCTCGCTGACGCCTACGACCGGATCCTAGCCAACGGAAACATCCGTCTCCAACTAATAAACCTTGTGTTACAATAATATAGATATGTTTGGATTATTACTTGCAGTAGCATTTGGTGCGTTGGCGATCTGGCGACAGTCAACAGTCAATGATACTCCAGGTGATATATCACAACGTCTTTCGAGTAAGCTAAATAAACTATGGGACATAGCTCAAGAGAGCCTGAGAGATCGCAAATATTTACGAGCCGAAAAGGCTCTTTTGACGATTCTCCGTGTAGATGAACGGAATGCCACTGCCTACAACCGACTCGGTATCCTATACGCTAAACAACAGGCCTACACCGACGCAATCGAATGTTTTGAGATTGCCCAAAGTCTTGAACCGAGTGCCTCAAGCCTTCATAATGTCGGCTTGATTTACTACGAAACCGCCAATTACGACAAAGCGGCTTTGGCTTTTGAGCAAGCCTTATCTATGGAGGACGACCTAGCAGCACGACACATCGCCTACGCCAAGGTACAGGAAAAATTAGGTCATCAAAAAAAGATGATTGAGAGTCTAGAGCGCGCCATAAAAATCGAACCGAGCATTCAGAGTTACCATATCCTTGCCGATGCATACGAGCGCACCGGCCAGACAGACAAGGCAGGTGAACTGCGTGCTCGCATAGAAAAAGCCGTTGCAAGCAAAAATCCTCCAGCACGAAGCGTACATCAAGTGCGCAAAGTGCAGATGTAGCCTTGTTTTTTTACCTCTGACGGGTTACAATTAGGGCTGTGCCGCTTTAGCTCAGTTGGTTAGAGCAGCTGTTTTGTAAACAGCAGGTCCTGGGTTCGAATCCCTGAAGCGGCTCCACGGTTTATAAGCGACATGGTTCGTATTTGCCGGAGTCGTCTAGTGGCAATGACAAGAGACTGTAAATCTCTCGGCGCAAGCCTTCGTAGGTTCGAGTCCTACCTCCGGTACCAAAGCAGGACAAAACTAAGAAACTGAGCGCGAAGGCGCTCTTTTTTCTAGCGTTTTGCGTAGCAAAACCCACATTCCAAATGGGGAGAGAAATTTCTGGGGCAACCGTAGGCTGGGTATTTTTGGATTTTAGAAAAAGATTCAATCCTTCTATTTTCACTAACGCCTCCTTTATGGCACTTAACGAGGCGGTTTTTACAATTGCATTGAGGTCTGAAGCTTGATTTAGCCATTGCCGCATAGGTTCAATCCAAGCATTGGCGGTAAGCGTTAGCTTGCTGATCTGTTCCTCCAGCAATTGCGGCTCTGCGCATTTAATCATTTTACTCTTGCGTGTACAGTGTAATACGCATATTCGTGTATGTTGCCGTTCTGTATTTTATTTTCTTTTCAGCAATTAGACATATCGCACGCACCATAGGTCAGCAAAATGTATGTTTGCGTTGGTGGTAGCAAAGCAGACAACATCATGATGCGTGTCAATGCGGACACACACGAGGACACGCTGAAGCGAAAGGGCGCAAGCCCGACAATCATGAAAGATCATCCGATCAAAGGTTATATCGACCTCGACAGCGAGGGGCGAAAGGACTTGAGGGAGTGGGTAGAGTTGGCGTTAAGGTTTAATGAAGAATTGGTAAGCGAGAAGAAGTAACCCCAGAGATGCGCTATATCTAGCGCATATACACCAGATATAGCATAGCTATTACTTATTGCTCCGCTCAAAAGCAAGTCGCCCACGTGTCGCAACAATCGCCACGATTGCTAGCACTGTCAGACCGAGTGCAGCAGGCCAGTTGTTGGCGACAGCAACGCCG